>Ga0210051_1002194_pt1 | contig 19693 bp, 15 predicted proteins | sample CryGey092014_all_FD_185464 | JGI IMG/M metagenome (GOLD analysis project Ga0210051, IMG submission 185464) | Groundwater microbial communities from aquifer - Crystal Geyser CG23_combo_of_CG06-09_8/20/14_all (SPAdes) (version 2) | ecosystem: Environmental > Aquatic > Deep subsurface > Groundwater... | reverse complement strand
CGCTGACACCGTCCAGATTGGTCGGACCCATGGCCAGCACGCCGAACCCATCACTGTTGGTTTCTGGCTAGCTACGGTCTTAGAAAGAATCATTGATATTGCCGAACACTTAGTCGCCAGAGAGGCATTGAAAGCGCTAGCCGAACCACCGGTAGATTGGCCAGTAGTCTCCACGGGAGTTGGAAAGGCTGGCTTGAGGAACGCTGCTTTGCTAACCGCTCAGATACTGGCAGCTAGCGATGGTGAGAAGGGAAAAGAGACAAGAGAAGGACTCGTCAGTTACTACAATACCAATCGGAAAGATCCTCAAATAGGATACAGAAAAAGAGAGAGAAAGGAGAGGTAAGATGGTAAGTGAAGTTCTCCTTCAAACAGATATTCTCGGTGTACCCCTGTTCGTACGGGGCAAAATAAGAGATACTTACGACTTTGGAGATTCGCTACTAATTGTTGCCACCGACCGCATTTCCGCTTTTGATGTTGTGTTGCCCAACGGCATTCTTGATAAGGGTAAGGTTCTTAATCAATTGTCTGGTTTCTGGTTCGATCGGACTAGACATATTGTACCCAATCACCTGGAGCAGATGGTTGATAGCGTGGAGGTTGTTAAACCTTACCTTCCGAGAGTAAGCGATTCGGATTTGGTTATACTAGTGGGTCGTTCTATGGTTGTCAGAAAAGCTAAGCGAATTGATATTGAGTGCGTCGTTCGCGGCTATATATCTGGTTCAGCCTGGGCTGAGTATCAAAAACATGGCACAGTAGCTGGCTTTCCTATGTCCAAAGGGTTGAGAGAAAGCGATAAGCTTCCTGAGGTTCTTTTTACGCCAACCACTAAATCCGAGACGGGTCATGATGAGCCAATTACTGTTCAACAAATGGAGGATATGCTGGGCAAAGACCTAACCAAGGAAATTCAAGCCAAGACTGAGAGGATCTACAGCTTTTCAGCTGGCTATGCGGCAGAAAGAGGAATTATCATCGCTGATACCAAAATGGAGTTCGGTCTGGACGAGGACAAGTTGATTCTTATTGATGAACTTCTGACTCCTGATTCCAGCCGTTTCTGGGACCACAGCAAATACAATCCTGGAGGTCCTCAGCCAAGTTTTGATAAACAACCAGTCCGGGATTGGTTGGTAGCTTCGGGGTGGAACAAGGGACCACCAGCACCGGCATTGCCAGAAGAGGTCGTTGCGGCAACAACCAAGCGGTACCGAAAGGCCTATGCGCGGCTTACCGGTCGTTCGCTTGACTAGGTTTTTGACTATTTTGATTATCTTAGGGAGAGAGCAAATTTGCTCTCTCCCAATTCATTTTTAAAAGGTGAAAATAGACAAAATAAGAAAAAAAAGATAAAATTAAAAATCAAATATGGAATACAAACCAAACGAAATAGAGCCGAAATGGCAAAAGTTTTGGGAAGAAAATAATTCCTACCAAGCAGAAGACTTCTCTAAAAAACCGAAAAAATATATTCTCATTGAGTTTCCTTATCTTTCGGGAGAAGGTCTTCATGTTGGTCACTGCCGCAGCTACGCTGCTTTAGATGCTGTAGCCCGGAAAAAAAGGATGGAGGGCTACAATGTTTTATATCCTATTGGTTGGGACGCTTTTGGCTTGCCGGCGGAAAATTACGCTATTAAAACCGGTATTCACCCCCGGTTAACTACTGAGAAAAACATCGCCAATTACAAAAGGCAGCTAAAAAGCCTCGGCCTTTCTTTCGATTGGCTGAGAGAAGTTAACACTACCGATCCTCAATACTACAAATGGACTCAATGGATTTTCTTAAAACTTTTTGAAAAGGGCCTGGCTTATCAGGCAGAAATACCGGTCAATTGGTGCCCTGCTTGTAAAATTGGTTTGGCTAATGAAGAAGTGGTGGGCGGAGCTTGCGAGCGCTGCGGTGCTCAAGTCGAGAAAAAGGTCTTAAAGCAATGGATGCTTAAAATTACCGCTTACGCCGATAGATTAATCGATGATTTGGGAAAAGTTAATTACTTAGAAAAAATTAAAGCCCAGCAAATAAACTGGATTGGCAAAAGTTACGGAACCGAAATTGATTTTCCTATCAGCGTAGATCAGCAAAATCAGCGTAAATCAGCGGTTATTAGTGTTTTTACGACAAGAGCAGATACTATTTTCGGAGTTACGGCCGTCGTCTTGGCCCCCGAACACCCCTTGGTGAGAGAATTAATAACGGAAGAAAATAGAGAACAAGTTGAAAAATACATTGAAGAAGCTAAAAAGAAAAGCGATTTTGAAAGAGGGCAATTGGAAAAAGAAAAAACCGGAGTTTTTACCGGCTCTTATTGTATCAACCCGGCTAATGATGAAAAAATTCCCATTTGGGTGGGGGATTACGTCATAGCCGCTTATGGCGGCGGAGCCGTCATGGTGGTGCCGGCCCACGATTACCGCGATTACGATTTCGCCAAAAAATATGGATTAGAAATTAGAGAAGTTATTTCTGGGGGCGATATTTTGGAAGAGGCATTTGTTGATTATGGGACCTTGATAAATTCTGGCCAATTTAATGGCTTATCGTCTGAAGAGGCGATTGAAAAAATTACTGCTTGGCTAGAGAAAAAAAGAGAGGGCAGAAAAACTGTTCAATACAAATTGCGTGATTGGGTTTTTTCCAGGCAGCATTATTGGGGAGAACCGATTCCGATTATCCATTGTCCAAGATGCGGCGTCGTCCCTGTTCCAGAAAAAGATTTACCGGTTGAACTTCCTTATGTTGAAAAATACCAGCCGACAGGCACCGGTGAATCTCCTTTGGCTGTGATTTCTGAATGGGTCGATATAAAATGCCCCAAATGCGCAGGCCCAGCTAAAAGAGAAACCGACACTATGCCCAATTGGGCGGGTTCCAACTGGTACTATATGCGCTATTGTGATCCTGAAAACGATAAAGCGATATCTGACCCTAAAAAATTAAAATACTGGCTGCCGGTTGATTGGTACAACGGCGGCATGGAACATACTACCTTGCATTTACTTTATTCAAGATTTATTTATAAATTTTTATATGATATTAAAGTGGCTCCAACCGCTGAACCATATCAAAGACGAACTTCCCACGGCATAGTTTTAGCTGAAGATGGAAGAAAAATGTCAAAATCCTTTGGAAACGTTATTAATCCAGATGAAATTGTCAAAAATTTTGGGGCAGACACTCTAAGAATTTATGAGATGTTTATGGGTCCTTTTGACCAAGCCATTGCTTGGAATACTCAAGGAGTGAAAGGAGTTTATCGATTTTTAGAAAAAGTTTGGAAATTGGCTTTGGGATCTTCTGATAATAAAAAAAGCAGCCCAGAAATCCAAAGAGCTCTCCATAAACTCAATAAAAAAATAGATGAGGACTTGGAAGCAACTAAATTCAATACGGCCGTCGCCGCTTTTATGGAATTTATTAATTTGTGCCAAGAGAAAAAAGAAAAAGTCGGGCGGGATGTCATTGAAAAAATGTTAATTTTGCTTTCTCCTTTTGCTCCCCACCTAACCGAGGAGTTGTGGCAGACAATCGGCGGCAAAAAAAGCGTCTTTTTTGAAAAATGGCCAAAATATGACCCAAAATTAATCAAGGCAGAAACCATCACTTTAATTGTCCAAGTAAATGGCAAAGTCAGAGACAAAATTGAGGCTCAAGCAGATATTTCTGAAGAAACAGCAAAAAAACTTGCAATTTCTCAAAAAAAGGTTCAGAATTGGCTATCTGGCAAAGAAGTCAAAAAAATAGTATTTGTACCGAATAAACTAATAAATATAGTAATTTAATTATTAATTAATCTTCGTTCAGTCAATTTTGCATTTTGCCTTTTGCATTTTAAATTTGACTGAGCGAAGCGAAGGAACATGTGTGGGATAATAGGTTATCTGGGTAAAAAAAATGCAACCCCGATCTTAATTGAAGGATTAAGAAGAGAAATTTACAGGGGTTATGATTCCTCAGGTATCGTGGTTTTCCAAAACGGAGAACCTTTTTGCGCTAAAGCGGTAGGAAAACTGGAAAATTTAGAAGCAAAATTAACGAACTCTTCTCCGGTCGGCGAAATTGGTCTTGGTCATTGTTTGCCACCAGATACATTAATTCAGCTAGTCAATGGGAATATAAAGGAAATTTCAAAACTCGTAAACAATGACAAAGTCTCAATTATAAATCCTAATACTTTAAAATTATCGAGCGGAGAAATTAAAATCCTTCAACATAGATCTCCAAAGTATCTTTATCAAATTCGTACCCCTTCAACTTTAATAGAGACGACGTCCGAACATAAAATGATGGTATTTAGTAATGGAAAAATTCGAGGAAAAAAAGTAGCTGAACTTTCAAAAGGAGATCTTTTAATTTTTCCAAAACAAATTAAAACAGAAGGAAAGAAAATAAAATTTAAAGAATTCTATGTCAAAAGGTATTACAGAATTAATCAGGAGATAAGTCGATTCATCAGAAATAAAATGACCGAAATGGAGTTATCTACTGCGAGAGCCGCTTCTTTGGTTGGAACTAGCGAAAGTTATATTGATCACATTGTTAGAAATGATCGAAATTTTAGGGAAGATCAACTTCAAAAGATATTACCATTCTTTGCAATTAAATTATCGCCATCTTCATTCATTCCTCAGGATACAATTCATGGAAAATTTATAAATTTACCCACTGAAAGCTCACCAGAATTAATGCAAATCATAGGCTATTTTCTTGGAGATGGTAATTTACAAAAAAGATCATTAAGATTTAAAGACGCAGACGAAGAAGTGCTTAAAGTGTATCAAGGACTATTTGAAAAAACTTTCAATATCAAAGGAAGAGTCGTCCCCCTGAAAGGAACTATAGCCAATCTTCTCGAAATAAACAGTCTTTATTTAAGAAATTGGTTTAAAGAAAATATAACTTTAAAGAAAGAAGAATTTTTAGAAGAGGTGGGACGATTGCCGGATAAAGAAATAGCCGCTTTTCTACGAGGCCTATTTGATGCCGAAGGGGGAGTTGGAACGAAAGCAGGCCAACTATTCTTGGGTATAACTGATAAAAAAATAGCCAGAATAATTCAATTTCTATTTTTAAGATTTGGCATTCTTTCTTCACTTTCAGTTTCAAAAAAAAGAGAAAAAAATTGGAATAAAGCTTACCGAGTTTCCTTAAGTAGTTACGATCCAATTAGAAAATTTTTAGATTATGTAGGATTTTCCAGTTTTCAAAAAAAGGAAAGAGCAAAAAGTATTTTAAGGAAGGCGAAGGTAAAGACCCCTTTGAGCTTTAAGATACTTCCCTTTCCTAAAAGAGAAATTTATAATAATTGTTTGGAATTTATAAAAAGATCAAATTTAAAGAGATTTTTGGGAGCTGGAAAGAATCTTAATAATTTTATTACTGAATTTACCTTGATGAATTTTATTAAATTTTTGAGACTAGAATCGTTAGAGAACCCTAAAATTTTAAATATTATTAACGAATTAGAAAAATTTTTAGATGGAGGAATCCTTTTTCAGCCAATTGTGGAGAAAAAAAAGATAAAATCTCCCTACTCCTACCTTTATGATTTAGAAGTATCTCCTTATCCTAATTTTATTGCTAATTGTCTTTTGTCACATAATTGTCGATGGGCCACCCACGGGAACGTAACAGAGGCAAACGCTCATCCTCATTCAGACTGCAGAAAAAACATTTGGCTGGTTCACAACGGCATTATTGAAAACTATAAAGAATTGAAAGAGCGGCTGATTAAAGAAGGGCACAAGTTTGCTTCTGAAACGGATACCGAGGTTTTGTCTCATTTGATAGAAAAATTCTTTCAAGGAAACTTGGAGGAAGCTGTCAGAAAAGCTCTGGGTTACGTGAAAGGCACTTACGGAATTGCTGTTATTGCCAAAGAAGACCCCGGCAAAATCGTGGCCGCCCGTCTTTCCAGCCCTTTGCTTTTAGGGTTGGGCAACGATGAATATTTGATTGCTTCCGACCCTTCGGCCGTTATCGCCCATACTAAAAAAGTGATTTATCTGGATGACGGTGAAATAGCCACCATTACTCCGGACAATTTTTTTATTCTTAAAGAAAAAAAACCGGAAGAGATTGAATGGGCTTTGGAAGACGCTCAAAAAGGCGGATATCCCCACTTTATGTTAAAAGAAATAATGGAGGAGCCCGAGGCAATTGAAAACGCTATTAGGGGAAGATTGATAGTTAATGAGGGGGCAGTAAAATTGGGAGGTTTAGACGCAATTCAAGAAAAATTAAGAAAGATTAAAAGATTAATTCTGGTCGCCTGTGGGACAGCTAGTTATGCGGCTAAAGTCGGAGAATATATGTTAGAAGAATATGCTGAAATACCTACCGAAGTTGATATTGGTTCAGAGTTCCGCTATCGAAAGCCAGTTGTCGATAAAAATACGGCAGCCATTTTCGTTTCTCAATCTGGAGAGACCGCTGATACCTTGGCTGCTTTGCGAGAGATGAAAAACAAAGGAATTTTAACCTTGGGCGTTACTAATGTTGTTGGTTCAGCTCAAGCCAGAGAAACTGATGCTGGGATTTATATTAGGTCAGGGCCTGAAATTGCCGTTGCTTCTTCGAAGGCTTTTATTGGCCAATTAGCGGCCTTAGCCATGCTTACTGTTTATTTGGGAAGGCAAAGAGACATGGCTTTAGTAATGGGGAAAAGGATTCTTTCCGAACTTGCTAAACTCCCAGGTTTAGCGACAGAAGTCCTTAAAGAAGATCCAAAAATAAAAGAGTTGGCTGAAAAGTATAAAAACTACAATAATTTTTGGTTCATTGGTAGGAAATATAATCTCCCCATTGCTATGGAAGGAGCTTTAAAGCTGAAAGAACTTTCTTACTTGCACGCCGAAGGAGTGGGAGGGGGAGAATTAAAACATGGCTCCCTGGCTTTGATTGACGAGGGTTTTCCTACTATAGCTGTTTGTCCGTCAGATTCAGTTTATGAAAAAATGGTTTCTAATATTGAGGAAATAAAAGTTCGCGGGGGACCAGTGATTGCCATTGCTACCCAAGGCAATGAAGAAATTAAAAAAATTGTTGACGATATAATTTATATTCCAAAGACTTTGGAAATGTTAACACCTCTTTTATCAGTTATTCCTTTACATCTTTTTGCTTATTATATGGCAGTTTTACTCGGTTGTGATGTGGATAAACCTAGGAACCTTGCCAAGGTAATTTGTGTGGAATAATAAATTAGAAAAAATTAAAGTTCGTCTAACTGACTTAAACGGATTTTATTCTAGAATAAGTTCTGATGGTATAATTTATATTCCTCAAGATATTGTCAAAAATCAAAAACTTAGGCAAAATGATGTTGTTTTGATCCGAGTTATAAAAAACAATAAAGTTATTAAAGAAAAATATACTAAAATAGCCGTTCATCGGAAAAGGAATAAATTAGAATATGTTTGTGTTTTTGATAAAAATTTTTATGGTAAAGAACTTATATTTCAAATTAAAAAGGAGGCAAGCGAAGAAAAAGTTTCAAGAATTAATCTAATTATTCGAAAAATTTTAAAAAATTTCTATTTTACTTTTGTTAATAAAAATTTAGTAATTGTTTTCAAAGGGAATAAAGTTCCGGCAGTTATTAATACAAATTTGAAATATTCGGATGTAGTGTTTTATTTGGGCGCCTACTTTGCCGATGGAACGAGAAAGGGAAATAGTTGGGCAATTTGTGCTTCCACTTTTGAACAGGCGAGGTATTATTTGAAGATGCATAATTTTTTAATAAAAGATTCAAGGCCAGAATTTGCGATTTCTTATACAAATATTTATAATATTGAACCAGTTGAACTTAAAAAGAATTTAGTTGAAATTTGGCAGAAGGAAGTTAGTATAAAAGTAAATAAATTTAGAATAAGAAAACCGAGCGGTAAGTCTATCTCCAAGTGGAATAAATACGGAACTTTAGTCATCAGGGAGCACAGGCAAATCTTATTAGATTTTTATAATGCCTTACTAGAGTCATTAGTAAAGGAGATTTCGTTAAAGAAAGATAAAAAATTAGCCATAGATTTCGTTTGTGGAGTAATGGAGGGAGATGGATGCGCACCAGCTAAAAAACGAGGGCATATAACTATTGCTACTAATAAAGAAGACCTTGATATTTTAAAAAATATCGTTAAAGTAGCTCAAATAAATTTTAAAGTTATTCAACAAAGTAATAAATACACTTTAAGAATCGGTGCCCTTGAAATACTAAGAAATTTTTATCTCCTAAAAGACAAAATCTTTCTTTTTTATCCGAAAAGAAGGAAAGCGCTTTTTGAGAGGTTAAAAACAGTAGGGGCAATTAAATTTTTAATAGGAAATCACGGTTCAACTAATTGGGTGAAAGCTTGGCTTAAAAATAATAGTTTTGTAGATAAAAATTATGAAATTACAAAAAATGGTTTAAATTTGAGTAATAATTTATTAAACGAGATGGCAAAATTAAGAGTTTAATAATATGGAAGAACTTCTTTTGAATAAACCAGGTAAAAAAATCATTCTGCTAGGCAATGAAGCCATTGTCAGAGGCGCCCTTGAGGCAGGGGTTCAGTTTGTTTCTACTTACCCGGGTACGCCCGCTTCCGACATTGGCGATACCTTTTTTAGAATTGCAAAAAAGGCTGGAGTTTACTTTGAATATTCAACTAACGAGAAAGTCGCCATGGAAGCCGGAATTGGGGCTTCCTTCTCTGGTTTAAAAACCTTGGTAGCTATGAAAGATTTCGGATTGAACGTCTGTTTAGACGCTTTAGGCCCTTTTGTTTACACCGGCGTAAAAGGTCCTACGGTAATCGTCGTAGCCGACGATCCTTCTTGCTACAGTTCGGCCCAATGGGAAGAGAATACCAGAGGGTTAGCTTTGGCGCTCAATATGCCAACCTTAGAGCCGGCTGATCCTCAAGAGTGCATAGAGTTTACCAAATTAGCTTTTCAGATTTCAGAGAAATTTAAAATTCCAGTAATGATAAGAACAACCACTAGGGTGGCTCACCAGAGGGCTCCCGTGAGAATGTCGAATATGGAATATAAAATATCGAATAAGGGAAAGTTTATAAAAAATCCAAAGCAATTTGTGACTTTGCCGCCGAGAGTATTAGAAATGAAAAAAGAACTTTTAGAGAAGATCGAAAAAGTAAAAGAATTTTCTGAGAAGTCTCCTACGAATTACGAATTAAAACGAATTACGAATAAATTAGGAATTATAACATCCGGCATTTCCTATTTATATGTAAGAGAGGCGCTAAACGAACTTAAGCTGGGCCTGCCAATTTTAAAATTAGGGTTCTTTTATCCCTTACCAGAAGAAAAAATTAAGAATTTCATTAAGAATTTTAAAAAAGTTTTAATAGTGGAAGAATTGGAACCATTTTTAGAAAAAGAAGTCGAAAGATTGGCCAAAGAGGCAAATTGCAAGTTGAAAGTTATTGGCAAAGAACTAATTCCCGAAGTCGGCGAGATAAAACCAGAAATTGTCACATTAGCGATCGCTAAGTTTGCTAATTGTAAATTGAAAATTGAAAATTCATTGAAAATTAGAAATTGGAAATTGAAAATTCCCAAACGCTTCCCACAGCTCTGTCCGGGTTGTCCTTATTGGTTTGTTTTCGGCGCAATTAAAAGAGCGGTTGACCCCAAGAAAGTAATCTTCGGAGGCGATATCGGTTGTTATATGTTGGCCGGTTTTCCGCCGCACTTGATTCAAGACTATCTTTTTTGTATGGGCTCTTCCATTGGTATTGCTCACGGGATTAAAAAAGCCACCGATCAAAAGCTGATAACCTTTATTGGCGACAGTACTTTCTTTCATGCCGGCATTCCGGCTCTAATAAATACTGTTTTTAATAATTCAAATCCTTTGATTATTATTTTAGACAACCGGACTACCGCCATGACCGGCCACCAGCCCCATCCCGGCGCGCCCGCTACCCAGAACGGATTAAAAATTGAGAACGTCGTTAAGGGTTTGGGAATAAAAAACCTGAAAGTTATTGACCCCATCAATCAAGAAGAATTCATTGCTGCAATTAAAGAATTTTTGAATAAAAAAGAAGTGTCGGTAATTGTAGCTCGTCGCCCATGCGTCCAAATAAAAAAATAAGCCAATTTAATATATTGCTGGTCGGCACTGGCGGCCAGGGCCAGATTACCCTTTTACAGGTTCTATCCGAAGCCGCTTTGATTGAAGGCAAAGAAATTAAAACTTCAGAACTTCATGGCTTATCCCAGAGGGGAGGTTCGGTGGAGGTTCATATCAGATTTGGCAAAGAAATACATTCTCCTTTAATTTCTCAAGGAAAAGCAGATTTCATTTTGGGCTTGGAAATGCAAGAAGCGCTTCGTACTTTCCCTTTTGCCAGCCCCGAGACAACCTTTTTCGTTAATAAAGAAATTATCCCCATTCCTTTAGTGAAGAATTTAGCCGAAAAAGAAGTTCTGAAAAACTTAAAGAAAATTAGTAAGAAAGTTATTTTGGTTCCGGCTACTGAGATATGTCAAAAAGAACTCGGGAAGGGCGTGGTAGCTGGGATTTATTTAATAAGCTTAGCTTCACACAAAAAATTAATTCCGCTTAGTCCCAAATCAATTTTTAAAGCTATTAAAAAAATAATTCCAGAAAAATATCTGGAATTAAACCTCAAAGCTTTTCATCTCGCCGAAGGCGGGTAAATTAAACCCTCTCAATTTTAGCCCCCAATTTTCTCAATTTTTCTTCAATTTTTTCGTAACCTCTTTCAATCTGAGAAGTATTCTCAATTAAGGTTCTTTCTTTTGATACAAGCCCGGCCAAAATTAGAGCCGCGCCCGATCTAATGTCGGTTGAATTCACTTTATTTCCGATTAATTCTTTTTTCCCAAAAATCAAAGCCCGGTGCGGGTCAGTAATTTCAATATCCGCCCCCATCTTTCTTAACTCATGCAAGTACTGAAAACGGTTTTCATATAAGGGATCATGAATTAAGCTTTTGCCTTGGGCTTGAGTTAAAAGAACCGAAGTTTGAGGTTGCAAATCAGTAGGAAAGCCAGGATAGGGAAGAACTTGGATTTTTGTTGCCTTGAATTCTCCAGAGGGTTTTACTGAGATTTCGCTATCCGAAACTTCAAAATTGACCCCGATTTCCTTCATTTTTTCTAAAAAGAAGGTTAAGTGGTCTGGATTAACATTTTTAATTCTTCCTTCGCCGCCAGTCAAAGCAAGAGCTAAAAAATAAGTTCCAGCTTCCAAAAGGTCGGGGCAAATTGAAAAATCAACTCCGTGTAATTTTTCTTGGCCATCTATTTCAATAGTGTGGGTTCCTATTCCTTCAATTTTCGCCCCCATTTCTTTTAAAATTTTGCCCGTGTCTTGAACCTGGGGTTCGGCAGCAGCAATTTCGATTTTTGTTTTTCCTTTACATAAAGCAGCAAACATCATGGCGTTTTCAGTAGCTGTAACTGAAAACTCTTTTAAGACAATTCGCTTTCCTTCAGGATTCTCTGGAGCTTTGAAATAATAAAACCCGTCTTTTTCTTCAACCTCAGCTCCAAAGTCTTTTAGAGCTTCAAGATGAGTGGAAATGGGCCTTAAGCCAATTTTATCTCCGCCGGGATGCGGAACCTTAAATTTCTTAAATCTGGCCAAAAGCGGTCCGATTAACAAAACTGAAACTCGCATTTTCTCAAAGAGATCAGCTGGTATTTTTTCTGGGTTAATGTTTTTAGGATTTATTTTAATCTTTTTTTCGTTAAGCCATTCAATTTCTGCCCCCATCTGTTTTAAAATTTCAATTTGGTCTAAAACATCAGTTACTTGAGGCAAATTATCAATAGTTGAGCTTTCTTCGGAAAGCAAAACAGCGGCCAAGACCGCTCCAGCCGAATTTTTATACCCAGAAATCTCTACCTCGCCTTTTAAGGGGATACCGCCTTGAATTAAAAACTTATCAGGCATAGATTTTGACTTTAACTGAAATTTATTCTACGCTAAAAAATAGAATATGTCAAAGAGAATCAAAAAAGTTGTTTGTTTGGGCGGCGGGACGGGCGTTTCGGTAGTTTTATCTGGACTTAAAAAATATCCAATAGACTTAACTGCTGTTGTCACAATGTTTGATAGTGGGGGGTCGAGCGGCAAATTAAGAAAAGAGCTTGGAATTCTACCTCTCGGAGACGTAAGGCAGTGTTTGGTTGTTTTGTCAGCCGAAAATAATTTAGCCCCCCTTTTTTATTATCGATTTGGAAAAGGAGGGTTAAGAGGTCATAATCTTGGTAATCTTCTAATTGCAGCAGCTATTGAGGCTACTGGTAGTTTAGATAGAGCTGTTGATAAAATAGCTAAAATTTTAAATCTAAAAGGAAGAGTAATTCCCGTAACCTTAGAAAGGGCGGATATAGTGGCTATATTAAAAAACAATAAAAAAATAAAAGAAGAGGAAAAAATTATAAATTGCCCTTATTTGTCTAGGGTGGGGGTAAAAAAGCTATTTTTAGAGCCGAAAGTAAAAGCCAATCCTAAGGCAATCTCGGCGATAAAAAAGGCAGACTTAATAGTTATTGCTCCAGGAAAATTCTATACCAGTATCCTACCCATTTTTTTAGTCAAAGGAATTTTAGAAGCTATTCGCAAATCACCAGCTAAAAAAATTTTTATTTCTAACTTAATGACCCAAATAGGCAATACCGATGGTTTTAGCGTAGAAGATTTTTTAATAATTTTAGAAAAATATTTAGGAAAATCAGTCATCGACTATGTTATTTTTAACACTGGCAAATTATCGACTGATCAAGTTAAAGAAGTAAGGAGGGTTTTCCCCAAAGCAGATTTCATCGACTACGATAAAAGTTTATTAACCAAAACAAATTTTATTGGCGCAGATGTTATCGATCGTCAGATTCAGAAATTAAATCCAGCAGATATTTTAGTTAAAGGAGCAAATAAAAGAACAATGATTCTGCACCACCCGGGTAAATTAGCGAAAATTATTTTATCTCTATGCAGGCGGTAATTTTAGCAGCTGGCGAATCATCTCGTTTTTGGCCTCTGAATCAACGCCATAAGAGTCTCCTGAAAATAATGGGCAAGCCTTTAATTTGGTACACGATTGAGAGCTTAAAGAGAGTTGGAATAAAAGACATTATTATCGTTCAGGGACCGAAAAGGGACGTGGAAGAAGAATTAAAAAATTATCAACTTGGCATTGAAATCAAATATGTTATTCAACCCGAGCCAAAAGGGATGGGTGATGCCGTCTTGTGCGCTCAAAGCTTAATTTCTGGTCCTTTTTTTGTTCTTCATGCTCACAAGGTTAACGTCGGGGACTTTGTTAAGCCAATAATAGAAAAATTTCAAGAAACCAAAGCAGAACTTATCTTTTTGGGAATTAAAACCGATCAGCCCTGGCTTTACGGGATGTTAAAATTAGAAGGAGATAAGGCCGTGGGTTTAATCGAAAAGCCGGAAAAAGGAAAGGAGCCGTCGGATATAAAAGCGATAGGTATTTATTTATTGCCTCAAAAGTTTTTTGAATATTATAAAAAAGTACCCGAACATCAATATGCTTTTGAAAGCGCCTTAGATCTTTATGCAAAAGAAAACGAAGCCAGAGTAGTTATAGTCAAAGAAGAACCTTCTTCTTTTAAATACCCTTGGCATTTGTTTGAAGTAACCAAATTCTTAATGGATAAGTATTTGGGAAATAAGACGCATATTGGGAAGAATGCGAAAATCTATGAAGGGGCCGTTATTAAAGGCCCTTGTTATATTGGAGATAATTGCGTAATAGGAAACAATTCATTAATCCGCGAATACGTTAATTTAGAAAACGACTGCTTGATTGGCGCTTTTGCCGAAGTCACTCGTTCTATTTTCCAAGAAGATATTCATACCCATTCAGGTTATTTCGGCGATTCTATCTTTGGTAAAGGCTGCCGACTAGGAGCAGGGACTATTACCGCTAATGTTAGAATTGATAGGGGAGAGATAAAATCAGCTGTCAAAGAAGAAAAAATTAATACCGGCCTAACATCTTTAGGTTGCATTATGGGCGAAAATACTAAAACTGGCGTCCATTGTTCTTTGATGCCTGGCGTCTTAATTGGTTCAAATTGCTTGATTTGGCCAAGCTCAGTAGTTTCCGGAAACATTAGAGACAATACGGTCTTCCGTCTTGACAAATAAACTCGCCACTATTCCAGTCTTTCTGGTCCCTGCCTTCCCCCGCAGGGCCTTTTTCGTGATATACTGAAAAAATGCGCATCCTGAAACTAAACCAGAAAAATTTTAAAGAAATAATTAAAGAAGCGACTCAAGCCATTCAAGAAGGAAAAATCGTTGTCTGCCCAACCGACACTCTTTATGGGCTGATAGCCGATGCCCGCGATATAAAAGCAGTTAAAAAACTCATCAGAATAAAAAAGCGTCGAAGCTCAAAACCAATCCCCATTTTTATTAAAGATATAAAAACAGCCAAAAAATTCGCCCAGATTAATAAAGCACAAGAAAAATTCCTTAAGGCAGTTTGGCCGGGCAAGGTAACGGTGGTCTTGGGAAGAAAAGGGAAATTGCCTAAAATTCTTTTTGGAAATAAAAAAACCATTGGTTTAAGAATCCCTAATTACAAAATTATTAATCAATTATTATTAACTACTAATCGTCCTCTTACTGGCACCTCGGCTAATATCTCTAATCGGCCTCCTTCCACCAAAATTAAAGAAGTTTTAAAACAATTCGCCGATCAAAAACTTCAGCCGGATTTCATTATTGACGCTGGGAATCTAAAACCGTCAAAACCCTCAATTGTTATTGATTTGATAAAAGGTTTTAAAATTCTAAGAAGTTAAAATGCCCCATCGTTTTATTCATTTTTTTCACTATTTCTTCAGCAAAGAAAACAATCAATTCTTTACCAGCATTGCCCTTCGCTCTTTTGCCATTGGGATGGTTTTAATCTTTGAGCCAATTTACCTCTATTCTTACTTTAATTCTATTTCCATAACTTTATTATTTTTTGCTGTTTTCTACGGGACTTTCGGGGTTTCGGCTGTTTACGCCGGTAAATTAATGTCAAAGATTGGCCCGAAGCACTCTGTGCTTATTTCCCATTTTTTCTTTTTCGGCTACTATCTTTCTTTGTTCTTGCTTCCTTATTCTTTTTTATTTATTCCCTTAGCCGTGATTTTGGGAGGAATGGGAATGGCTCTTTTTTGGCCGGCTTTCCATGTTGAATTTAATCGTTTTTCCGAAAATGGATATACAGGAAGAGCGGTTGGCAGAATAAATGTTATTTCTTCTATCCCAACGATTATCAGTCCTGCAATTGGCGGGGTCATTTTAAGTTTGGCCGGATACCCTGTTCTTTTTACTGCAGTTTTAGCGGTTCTTTTGATTTCTTCTATTCCGATGATGCTTTTTAAAGAAAGTTATGTGTTTTACAGCGATTCTTTTCAGAAAGTTTGGCAAAAAATTTTTAAAAAAGAAAACCGCAAAAACTCTTTAGCTTTTGCCGCAGAGTGCGTAGAGGGTTCGATAAATTCTCATCTCTGGCCCCTTTTTATGTTTCTTTTAGCCATTGGTTATGCCGCCATGGGAGGAATTGTCACCTTTGCTATAGCGGCCAGCACCGTCTTTACGTTATATATGGGCAGATTGGCCGATAAAATTATTAACCGAATAGAATTCTTGAATATTGGCTCTTTTTTAACCTCAATGAGCTGGATAATAAAATACTTTGTTGTAACTCCCCTCGATGCTTTTTTAGCTCAATCCCTTTATGGAATTTGTCGAGCCACAGCCAATATTCCTTTTTACACCTTTTTTTACAAAAAAGTTTCTCTCAAGGGGCCGGAAGCCGACGAATTTATAGTTTACCGAGAAGTCGTCATTAATCTTGCTCGTTTTCTTACCCTTATCTTTTTGGCTGTAATTTTCTATTTTACTTCACAAATAAACCTTTCTTTTATATTGGCGGCAGTCCTTTCTTTTGGTTTTATGCTTTTGGGAATCCCGCCAAAATTTAAATTTTAATTTCATGCCCAAAAGAGTTTTAATTAGTGTTTGGGATAAAACTGGAATAGCAGAGTTTGCTTCTCAATTAACTAAATTGGGCTGGAAAATAATTTCTACTGGCGGTACGGCTAAAGTTTTGAAAGAAGCTAAGGTTAAAATAATCCCCATCGAAAAAGTTACCGGCAATCCCGAAGCTTTTGACGGCAGGATGAAAACAATTTCTTTTCAAATTGAATCAGCCCTTCTTTTTGACAGGGGGAATAAAAAGCACTTGAAAGAAGCCAAGAAATTAAAGATTTTTCCAATTAATATGGTAGTTTGCAATCTTTATCCCTTTGAAAAGGAAAACACCATCAAGAATATTGACATTGGCGGACCAACGATGGTTCGGGCAGCCGCTAAAAACTATAAATATGTCACTGTTATTATCGACCCGAAAGATTATCAAAAAGTCATTAAGTTTTTGCAGAACAAAGGAGAGGTCCCAGAGAAAACTCGCTTGGAATTGGCTAAAAAAGTTTTTCAAAGAACGGCCAAATATGACAAAGAAATTGCCGAATATTTTAAAAATCAAACTTAAAAAATTCTTTGACACTCGCTACGGCGAAAACCCTCATCTCAAAGGAGCTCTTTACCTTAACCAAAGAGATAGAGACCAGTTTTCTGTCCAAAATTTTAAAAAAATTCAGGGTAAGGAAATTTCTTTTAATAATCTTTTAGATTCTAATGCAGCGATTTTAACTCTTTCTGAATTGGGCGGCAAAAAGCCGGCTTGCGTAATAATCAAACACGGTAATCCTTGCGGCGCAGCTTTAGGAGAGGACGCCAAAAACGCATTTTTCCGCGCCTGGGAGAAAGGCGACTCCTTAGCTGCTTTCGGCGGAGTAATTGGCTTAAATAGATTGGTTGACAAAAATTTAGCCAAAATTATGGCTAAAAAATTTTTTGAGGTTTTATTGGCGCCAGCAATTGAAAAATCAGCCCTGGAAATTTTATCTCAAAAACCGAAACTAATTATTTTAGTTAATCCAGCCCTGAAAAATCCTCAACCCTCAAAAGACTTGGACATAAAGAAAATCAGAGGAGGATTTTTAGTTCAAGAGCCAGATTTGAAAGAAATTACTGAAAAAGACTTGAAAGCGGCGACAAAAATAAAACCCGCTAAAGAACAAATTAAAGATTTGCTTTTTGCCTGGAAAATTTGTAAAGTTTCTAAATCTAACACCATAGTTTTGGCGAAAAATGAAACTTTAATTTCTTCCGGGGTTGGCCAGCAAGACAGAAAAAGATGCTGTTTCTTAGCGGTGACAAAAGCCGGTGATCGTGCTAAAAATACAGTAGCCGCCTCAGATGGCTTTTTTCCTTTTCCAGACGGACCCGAAATTTTAATTAAAGCCGGGGTAAAAGCTATTGCGCAGCCGGGCGGCTCAATCAAAGACGAAGATGCTATAGCAATTTGCGATAAATACAAGATTTCAATGGTCTTTACTAATATAAGATGTTTTAAACACTAATTTAATTTTTACTCCAATGTCATTAAAACAAAGCGATCCTAAAATTTACGAAATAATTGAAGCTGAAAAACAAAGAAAAAGAGAGGGGTTAGAAATGATTCCTTCTGAAAACCATACTTCGCCACAAGTTTTGGAGGCTTTGGGTTCTATTTTGACTGACAAATACTCCGAGGGTTATCCTGGCAGGCGCTATTACGGAGGCAATCAATTTATAGACGAGGCAGAAAGGTTAACTATTGCCAGAACCAAAGAGGCTTTTGGCGTTCCTTATGCCAATGTCCAGCCTTACTCTGGCAGTCCGGCAAACTTCGCCGTCTATTTGGCTACTTGCAATGTTGGTGATACTATAATGGGTCAAAATCTACCCGACGGCGGCCACCTTACCCACGGCTGGAAAGCCAATATTTCCTCAAAACTTTATAAAAGTGTTCCTTACCATGTAAAAAAAGATGGTTATATAGACATTAAAGAAGTTGAAGCTCTTGCCAATGAGCATAAGCCAAAGTTAATTTGGTGCGGCGCCACAGCTTATGTTAGAGAGTTTCCATTTGAAGAATTATCTAAAATTGCTGATGGGGTAGGAGCTTTTTTTGTAGCCGACATAGCTCATATTGCCGGTCTTATTATTGCCGGGGCTCACAAGAGCCCAGTGAATTTTGCCCACATTATTACTACCACCACTCATAAAACTCTGAGAGGCCCAAGAGGGGCGATAATCATGATTACAGAAAAAGGCCTGGCAAAAGATCCTGAGCTGGCAGAAAAGATGGATAAAGCTGTTTTCCCCGGCGGCGTCCAAGGCGGTCCTCATAACCATCAGACAGCAGCTATTGCTGTGGCTTTGGGAGAGGCATTAAAACCCGAATTCAAAGAATACGGAAAACAGATTGTCAAAAATGCAAAAGCATTAGCTGAAGAGCTAATGAAAGGAGGAGTAAAGCTTGTTTCTAATGGCACAGATAACCATATGATGCTGATTGATTTAACACCTTATGGAAAAGGCCTGGGGGTGTTTCTGCAAGACGCTTTAGATTTAGCTAGTATGACTGTCAATAAAAATACCATTCCCGGAGACCCTTCCTCTCCTTTCTATCCCAGCGGTGTCAGATTGGGAACTCCCGCTATTACTACCCGGGGGATGAAAGAAGAAGAAATGAAAATAATCGCCACTTGGATAGCCCAGGTGGCAAATGAGATAAAAAATTATCGATTACCAGAAAACAAAGAAGAGATAAAGCCATATCTTAAAAAATTTAGAGAGGAAATGACAGAAAATCAAACAATCAAAGAAATAAAACAGGAAGTCTTAGAGTTTAGCAAAAGATTTCCTATTCCCGGCATCTCATGAAAATTCTCGACGGAAAAAAGCTGGCAGAAAAGATTCTTGCCAACCTTAAAAAAGAGGCTGAAAAATTTAAACCGCGATTATCTTTGGCGGTGGTTCAAGTCGGAGAAAATTTAATTTCCCAGGTTTTTATTAATCAAAAGAAAAAAGCCTGTGAAAAAATCGGAGTCGGTTTTAAGCTGTTTAAATTTCCGGCCAAAATAAAAGATTCTGAACTAAAAAAAGCAATTGAGAAAATTGTTAAAATACCAGCTAATTCTGGAGTAATTATTCAGCTGCCCTTGCCAAAGAGATTTTTCCCTGAAGACTTTCTTAATTTAATTACTGAAGAAAAAGACGTTGATGTACTTTCAGAGCATAGTTTAGGAAAGTTTTACCAAGGAACCCTCGAGATTTTGCCGCCAACCGTTAATGGTATTTTACAGCTTTTGAAAGATTATAAAATTGTACTCAAAGGGAAAAATGTAGTCATAGTGGGGGCCGGCAGATTGGTCGGTTTTCCTTTAGCCACTCAGCTCTTAAAAGCCAAGGCAACCCTTTCGGTTTTGAACGAATGGACCCGAGACACGCCGTCTTTTACTAAAAAAGCTGACATCTTGGTGTCAGCCGTGGGAAAGCCGGACTTAATTAAAGCTAATATGTTTAAAAAAGGAGTAGTGGTAATTGACGCCGGCTCTTCCAGAAAAAATGGCAAAGTGGTAGGGGACGTAGACTTTGAAAGCGCATCAAAAAAAGCTAGTCATATTACTCCGGTTCCTGGCGGCGTTGGTCCCTTAACCGTCGCCTGCCTGCTTGAGAATTTGGTAAAGCTTAACAAAAAATAGAGAGTGCCGCGGGTG
>Ga0210051_1002191_pt1 | contig 19701 bp, 16 predicted proteins | sample CryGey092014_all_FD_185464 | JGI IMG/M metagenome (GOLD analysis project Ga0210051, IMG submission 185464) | Groundwater microbial communities from aquifer - Crystal Geyser CG23_combo_of_CG06-09_8/20/14_all (SPAdes) (version 2) | ecosystem: Environmental > Aquatic > Deep subsurface > Groundwater... | reverse complement strand
TTAATTGGTTAATTTCCCCTTCTTTTATAATTCGCTGTTTTGCTAATTCACAATAGCTTTTATCAATATCTATTCCGATACCTTTTCTATTATTTTTAATGCACGCAACTAATGTGGAACCGCTTCCAAGAAATGGGTCAAGTATGGTATCGCCAACAAAACTAAATAATTTTATACATCTACGAGGAAGTTCAACAGGAAATGGGGCAGGGTGTCCGCCCGCTCCTTTTTTGCTCTGGCCCGGGAATGTCCATACACCATTTGTCCAATCCATAAATTCTTTTTTCGTCATATCAGATTTTTTACTTCCGCTCGTTTTCTTCCAAGAATCTTTATACAGAATCAAAATAACTTCAACTGGCGCAATTACATATGGAGCAGAGGCGGAAAGCCAGGAACCCCAAGCAGTTCGGCGAGAAATATTACCTTCATTCCAAATAATTGTAGAATGGTATTTCCATCCAACTTGTTTTGCAATCGTCGTAATATCAGCACACACGCTTTGCTGCCCGCCTTTATTTTTGTCAAGTGGAATATTCAGGCAAAATCGCCCATCACTTTTGGTCAATTCATAACATTTAGAAAGCCATTTTCTTGTAAAGGATAAATAATCCTGATATACCATTTTATCATCGTGTGAATTATATGAAATATCTACATTGTAAGGAGGTGACGTAACTATTAAATCAACTGTGCTATCACCAATAGAATTTATTTTTAGAATATCATCATTATAAATACAGATAGAATCAACATGAAAAAAAATCTTCTCATCTTTTGAAGGCAACATTATTTTACTTGACTGTAAATCAGAACCTAAATAAGTTCCTGTGGATAAATTTTCTTTTATAAACGAGTTTTTCTTTTTTCTTTTCATACTTTTTCCATCACAACAATATACTCAACAGGATATGCATAAATTTTATTATGATTTGCAGAAGAAGTAAATTGTCCTGTTTTAGGGTCACGGGTTGAAGGTAAATTTTTTGATGGGATTTCTCGTTTTATTATATTGTAAATTTCAAAACCAATATTTTGCATTTGTTCTGCAAATATCTCGGCACTGAGAACTTCTACACCACAAAACGAAGTATCTCCTATTACAATACATGCTTTTCCACCAATTTTTAAAACCCGATGCATTTCAATAAAACATTCTCGCATTTCGCCGAAATACATTGCAACTTCTTCACTTTTTTTATTATCTTTTTCTTTCAGTTTGGCAACGCAAATTTGTCCCAATTCGCTATCAATTTTCAAATGTTTTTTATGATGATGCGCGGTCCCGATAAATTTTTTTCTAAACTCTGCTAAATTATCTGTATATTCCAGCCATAAAGCAGTCAATTGATGCAAATCAGCATATTCATAAGAAGTAACATAAGGCGGACTTGTGACTATTAAACTTGCCTGTCCATCATCAACTGGAAGTTTTCTTGCATCTTGACATTTAACAATAGAATTATTATTCACAGGAATTTTGGCATAAAATTCAGCGTTTCTTTTTAGCATAAATTTTATTTGTCTTTTGAAAATATCCAACGGCTCAGGCAAAACTTTTTCATAATCTCTTGTCGGTTTATTGCTTTTTTGAAGCCATATTGAGCAGTTTTTTAAGATATTGGAAAACCCGCAAAGAAAAAATATTTTTATTTCCTGATTTTTGATTTCATTTATGTTTGAAAAAATAATTGCGAGTTTTTCTTTTATTTCTTTTGGAAACCAGTAATCAATTCTTTCATTTTGAGGTATTTTTGACTTTTTTGTTTTTTCAATATTCAATATCAAAGAATCAAACTCTGCCTCCAATTTATCAAATTTTATAGGTGTCGTTTTCGCTTTTGATATTAAATATGCAACAGGATTTATATCAACACCAACGCCAAGTCGTTCTGACATAATTGCCTCAACTACTGTTGTTCCAGAACCCATAAATGGGTCAACCACAATATCACCGATATTTGTATATTCTTTTATCAAGCGCCGGGCAAGTTGAGGAATAAATTTTGCAGGATAGCGATGATAACCGTGTGTAATATAAGCAGTGTCTTTACGGGTGCAATCAGAAAATGACCAACTGTAATCAATTTTTGTTTTAGCAAATATTTTCAGAATTTCAGCCGAAGACAATTCATCTTTTTTGGGGATATCAAAAGTTGTTGCGAACGGCGAATATTGAATTCGAGTTTCTCTAATTTTCAAATTTTCTCTCATCTTCATATATCCAGATTTCTTACTTCGGGGGCGGGATGTAAAACCGCTCACAGTTCCAGCAATCTTTCAACTTCTCTGTAAATTCTCATATCTTCTGCTTCATCAGAAAGTTTCTGCGACCAACTGAGCAGATATTTTTTATCTAATTTCCCCGAGTACCTTATTGCAATATCTTCCGCATCCGCCAGGTCACGAAGCCGACCCGGGACTATTTTCAGCAATATCAAATCCTCAGGTGCCGGATAAAACGCTTTGACACCGTGCATTTCAATTGAAGTTTTGCGGTTAAAAGCAGTTTTTTCCAATTCATGCGAGGCAATAAGAAAATCTATACGGACCATACCGTCCATTATATGAAAACAACCGGTTTCTTTTGCCTGTTGGAACATTTTTTTAGTGTCAACTGTAAAACCGTTTTTGATTACTTCTTTAAAAAATTTTTCCAAATCCGACTTTTTTATAAAAATACAAAAGTCAATATCCTTTGTTTCCCTCGGATTACCAATAACACTAACGGCAATGCCGCCAATAACAAGATAATTTAATTTATGAGTGTTCAAAAAATTAATAATTTTTTTATATTCCTGTTCTAACATTTTATTTTTCCCTTTTTAGACCTAACTTGAAACATAAAGGTTCATTATAGGTAAATTTGTCTCTAAACTGTTCAAACATATTAGATGAAAGAAATTCTTCCGTGAGTTTTATTGATTCAGCCAGCGTAAGATTTTGTAGCCATTTTTTCTTTTCTTCTTCCAGCCATTGAAATCTGCTTTTATCAAACAGGGTCCCTTTCAATGATTTTTTTAATTTTACATTTTTCATTTTTAATTTTGAATTGCTTTTATTTATATATCCAGATTTCTTACTTCGTGGGCGTGCTGCTCTATAAACAGGCGGCGGGGTTCTACTTTGTCGCCCATAAGCGTTGTAAAGATTTTGTCCGCCTCAATCGCATCCTCTAATTTCACCTGCAAAAGTTTTCTGTTTTTCGGGTCCATCGTTGTTTCCCATAATTGTGTGGGATTCATTTCTCCTAAACCTTTATATCTCTGAATTGTTGAGCCCTTTCTTCCCAAATTCATTACGGTATCTATCAACTGACGGAAATTGCGAACATCCGATTCTTCACTGTCCGACGAAATTATCCTGTAAAGCGGTTTTCCATCGCCGTTTCCGTAATTCTCTAAATCAACATTTTCCGACTCAAGTTTTTTGACGGCCAAGTCAAGTTTAACAAGTTCCCATAAGTCCTTTACTTCCGTTCCGAGTTCCTCGTCGCCTACTTCAAGCGGGAGTTCACCTGCAGCGGCAAGTTCTTTAGATAGTTTTTCCTTTTTCTTTTTCAGATAGTCCGTCTTAAAATTTTTCCACTCTTTTTCGGTATAAATATATTCCGGTTTATCGTCAATATCAATTTTGTAAAGCGGGAGTTTTCCTTTTTTCTTAAACGAGAGGTAATCGTCCCAAGATACGCCTTTTTTGGCAAGTTTTTTTATGAGGGTTTCAAACTCAATTAGACTTTTAAGAATTATCAACAATTTTTTCTGGTCGTATTGAGTGGAAACTTTCCCTTTTTCCAGTTCGTAAATTTTTATGTCGGAAAGTCCTTCCTCCAAAAGCATACTTTCAAGTTGCTCGTCGGTCTCAACATAAAACTCTTTTTTGTTCTTTTTGACTTTATACAGCGGCGGCTGGGCGATATAAATATTTCCGTTCCGTATAAGTTGAGTCATCTGGCGGTAGAAAAATGTCAATAAAAGCGTTCTTATGTGAGCGCCGTCCACATCGGCATCGGTCATTATTATTACCCTGTGATAACGCAAATTGTTTATATCAAAATCCTCCTGACCGATTCCCGTTCCGAGGGCGGTGATAAGAGTTCTGATTTCGTCGTTAGCAAGCATTTTGTTTATGCGGGATTTTTCAACATTAAGAATTTTCCCTTTCAACGGAAGAATCGCCTGAAACTTTCTGTCGCGGCCCTGTTTTGCCGAACCGCCTGCACTGTCGCCCTCAACGATATAAATCTCGCATTTTGAAGCGTCCCTTTCCTGGCAGTCGGCAAGTTTTCCGGGAAGCGAACCGCTATCCAGAGCGCCTTTCCTTCTCGTTAATTCGCGGGCTTTTCTTGCTGCCTCTCTTGCTTCCGCGGCAACTATTGCTTTTTCGGTAACTTTGTTTGCCACCGTCGGATTTTCCTCTAAAAATGTGCCAAGCGCCTCACCGACGATTGATTTCATAATTCCTTCAACCTCGGAGTTGCCGAGTTTCGTTTTTGTCTGTCCCTCAAACTGCGGCTCAGGAATTTTTATTGAAATTACGGCGGTCAAACCCTCGCGAACATCATCGCCGGACAATGAAACATTTTCATCCTTAATCAGCCCCTTGTTTTTTATGTAATCATTTATTACCCTTGTTAAAGAGGAGCGAAAGCCGGTAAGATGCGTTCCTCCCTCGTGGGTATTGATGTTGTTGGCGAATGAAAGCACATTTTCGGAATAACTGTCGTTGTACTGTATGGCAACCTCCGCGATGATTCCGTCCTTTTCTTTCTTAAAATATATCGGCTCGGAATGAAGCGGATGTTTATTTAAACTGAGATATTTTACAAATTGGACGATGCCGCCTTCATAAAAAAATGTATGTTCTTTGTCTTCTCGTTCGTCAATGATTGTGATGCGGGTTCCGGCATTTAAGAAAGCAAGTTCACGCAGGCGACTTGAAATTGTATCAAAGGAATACACGGTTGTTGAAAAAATATCCTTGTCCGGCTTGAATGTAACTTTTGTGCCTATATCGTCGGTAGAACCCTTCGTTTTTATGGGCGCATCCGTTTTTCCCCTCAAATATTTTTGATAATAAATTTTCCCGTTTCTGTAGACCTCAACTTCAAGATATTCGGAAAGTGCGTTGACTACCGACACGCCTACGCCGTGAAGACCGCCTGAAACTTTGTATGATTGATGGTCAAATTTTCCGCCGGCGTGAAGTATTGTCATAACGACTTCCAACGCCGATTTATTTTTATATTTCGGGTGCGGTTCAATAGGAATACCTCTTCCGTCGTCTGTAACCGAGACGGAATTATCGTCGTGAATTATAACATCAATCGTCTTACAAAACCCCGCCAGCACCTCGTCAATAGAATTATCAACTACCTCATAAACAAGATGATGAAGCCCTTCAACACCGGTTGAACCGATGTACATCGCGGGCCTTTTCCGAACCGCATCCAGCCCTTCCAATACCTGAATTTTTGAAGCACCGTACTCTTCCGCCGCTTTTTCTTTTTCTTTTGTCATAAGTAACTTCAATTAAAAATTATAAATTAAAAATTATAAATTAAAAATGAAAAATTAAGGTTTTTTATTAAAATCTTTTACATAAATTTTTAATTTTGCATTTTACATTTTTAATTGCCTTTTTACTTCTGAACTATTTTTAGATTTTTTATTTTTCCATTTATCAAAAACTCGTTTAACGCTTTTATAATTTTTCTTCTCATTAAAGTTATCTCGTTTTTTACGACAGCGGATTTTACCGATATAAAAACGGTATCTTTTGAAAATTTTACAAGTTCCGCATATTTTGAAAGTTTAGGACCTATAAACTCGGAAAAAAATACCCTTAGTGCATAACCGTCCGCAGTTATAGAGCAACCGCTGAGAAACTTGTCAACGATAGCGCCTATATGCTTTACTTCGCCTTTCCTCATTTAACACCAGAGAATTAGAGATTAGAGATTAGAGAATTAGTCAAGGCAACATCTAATTCTCTGTTGTATAAACTAATTCTCTGTCGTATAAACTGATTCTCTGCCTTTTTAATCCAGCCGCATAGGCATAATTATGTAAAGATAATTCGGGTCGTCGGCGGGTCTCAAGACACCTGGACTTACCGGTGTAGTGAACTCAAAAATAATTTCATCGCTGGTTACCACGCGCAGCATATCAATAACATAATTGGGATTGTAAGCAACGGTGAACGGCTCGCCTTTGTAGTCGGTTTCTATTTCGTCGTTTCCCTCGCCCTTGCCCTGCTCCATTGAATAAATTAAAATTTTACCCTTGCCGACCGAGTATTTTATTGACGAGGGCCTGAACGGCAGCACCCGGTCGGTGGCATCAAGCAAATCCTTCGTCTTTATTTTAAGAGAGCCCTTTTTCTCCTTCGGAATAACCTGTTCGTAATTCGGAAAATGCCCTTCAATAAGACGGGAACGCAGAATCGTCTCTCCGATTTTAAACCCTATTTGTCCTTCAAACACGCCGATTTCCATTTCCTCGGTTGATGCACCGGAAATAATTTTCAAAAGTTCTTCAATCGCTTTTGACGGAATTATAAATGTGAATGAGATTTTTTTGTCAACCGCATTTTCTTTTGAAATATAAGCAAGCCGTTTTCCGTCGGTTGAAACCATAATCGCCTTGCCTTTTTCAATAATGAAATAGATTCCGTTTAAGACATATCTGGTCTCATCCAGCGAAATGGCAAATTTGGTTTTCGTTATCATATCTTTGAGAATAGCCGTCGCCATTTTGAATGTTTTTCCGCCTTCAAAATCAACGGCAACCGGAAACTCCGCCTTTGAAAGTCCTACAAGCGAGTATTTTGTTTTCCCGGATTTTATAATTACCTTTTCGTTTTCGGAAACTTCAATTTCTATTTCCTGCTGAGGCAGTTTTTTGATAATCTCAATTATCAATTTACCCGGCAGAGTAATTCCGCCTTCTTTCAATACCTGCGCTTTGATAACCGTTTTAGCGGCAACTTCCAAATCGGTCGCAGCAAGAATTAAATTATCTCCCTTCGCATCAAAAAGCAGATTTGACAACTGCGGCAGCGTGCTTTTTTGCGAAACAGCGCCTGATACAATTCCCATTCCTTTCAAAAGCTCGTCCTTCATACAAACAATTTTCATTTGTCCCCCTATTCCCCTTTTTTTGGTCTTTGTTATTATATTAAATATGTAAACATAATCATCATCATAGTTGTGGATATGTTAGTTATTTATTTTTTTATTTTTTTCTGCTCAGTGAACTCTTATATTTCCGACTTTATTAATGTTAATTATGATGTTGATAACCGTCCGATTTTATTAACACTGCCAAATTTTTTATTTTTTTCCCGCACTTATCAACCGTTATAAAAAATTATTAACAAGAAAACTACATAGCCACAGAATATCACAGAAGTACACAGAAAAATTCAGTGAAGTTCTGTGTCCTTCTGTGGCTTGATTTTTTATTTTCCTGATTTTATTTCCTGAATTATTTTATTAATCTGTGCCGCGAAATATGCGTCTTTTGTCATCGTTTTTTCTATTTTATCAAACGAATAAAGAACCGTAGTATGGTCTCTGCCGCCGAATTCCTCGCCGATGTCGGTAGTGGATAGTTCCGTAAATTTTCTTGCCAGATACATAGCAATCTGTCTCGGGTGGGCAATGGCATCCGTTCTTTTTTTGCTTTTTAAGTCCTTTATGTCAAGATGGTAATTTCTTGCTATGATTTTTTGTATGCGCTCTATTGTAACCGGAAATTCCACGGTTTCCGGTTTTACTATATCTTTGAAAATTTCATGTGCCCTGTCAACCGTAATCTGGCTTCCTGTCAGTGATGCGTGCGCCACTATTTTTATCAGCGCTCCTTCAAGCGACCTTATATTTTCTTTTATCTGTGATGCGATGAAAAGTATAACATCCTCAGGAACATGAATTCTTTCGTCAATGATTTTGCTTTTTAGTATGGCAATCCTTGTTTCCAAATCCGGCGGCTCAATATCCGCGACCAACCCCCACTCAAACCTGCTTTTGAGTCGGTCCTGCAGGGTTATTATTTCTTTAGGTGCGGAGTCGGCGCACAAAACAATCTGTTTTCCGGCGTCATATAATGAATTAAAAGTATGGTGAAATACCTCCTGTATCTGCTCGCCCCGTCCTAAAAACTGAATATCGTCAATAAGAAGTGCGTCAAGCGAACGGTATTTGTGGTGAAATTGAGGCATCCGGCCTTTCTGCATTGAATCAATCATTTCGTTGGCAAATTTTTCGCAGGTGATATAAAGTATTTTTGCCGTCGGATATTTTTGCTTCATCTTTTGTCCTATTGCATGGAAGAGATGCGTTTTTCCTAAGCCCACTTTTGCATAAATAAAAAGAGGATTATATGCTTTGCCGGGATTTTCCGCTACTGCCAGCGCCGCCGCCTGCGCAAGACGATTGGAATTTCCTACGATAAATTTTTCAAAAGTATATTTCGGATTAAACTGGTTTTCAAGAAAAACAGATTCTTCTGCTGCAACAGGTATCGGCTCGATTATTTGTTCCGCCCGTTTTAAGATATTGTCCAAATTATCTGTTACAATATAATCAAGTATCATCGCAGTACCGAGCAGCCCCGAAATTTCTTTTTCTATTTTTTCCTGAATATTTTCTTTGAACCAATCAATAAAAAATTTATTCGGCACTTCAATTATGAATTTATTTTCTGAAATTGAAACTGCTTTTGCGGATTTTATCCACAGTTCAAAAGAATTTTCAGGAATTATTTTTTGAATAACTTCAAGCGTTTTTTCCCACAATTCTTGCGGAGTTTTATTCATTTTATATCCTGATTAAAAAACTTATACACAGAGTTATACACAATTGGGGATAACTCTGTTATAACTTTTTCTGTTATTTTTAACTATCTGATTTTACCATATTTTATCAGGTTTTCCCATCATTTTTACATTATACAAAATGTTTATTAGGAAGTCAAGGAAAATATTTTTTCAGAAAATTATTTTTTCATTTGCTTCGCTCGCCCCCGAATAAATTCGGGGACTACATTATTGGTTTGAATTTGTTCCATTGGCGGCGGGTTGAAACCCGCCATTTCACAAATTCTTTTTTTACTTGACAAATTATTTTATTTTTGTATAATTGCTTTTATGAAACAGCAAGCGCTTGTTATTATTAAACCGGACGGACTGAAAAAATCTTTAACGGGAAGTATTCTGCTAAAACTTTCCGAGGCGAAACTTGAAATTATCGGAGCGAAGGTTGTGAAACCGACCAGAGAACTTGTAGAAAAACATTATGCCCACATGAAATCAAAACCGTTTTTTGAGGAAATAGTCCAGTATCTCTGCGGTGAAATACATAAAGTAAAAAGGGTGCTGGTGCTTTTGTATCAGGGAGAAAATGCGATTGAAAAATTAAGAAAAATCTCCGGCGCTACAAATCCCGAGGATGCCGAACCGACCACTATCCGCGGCGCCTACGGAAGAATTACCACAAAAGGCGTTTATGAAAATGTTCTGCATGTTTCCGGCACCGACGACGAAGCCGAGCGGGAAATAAAATTATGGTTTCAACCCTCCGAAATCGTTCACGAGATTTATCCTACCAAGGAAGTCGTAATAGAAAAATTAAAAGTTAAAGAATGGGCGTAAAAATTGAGACCCTGAATTAAATTCAGGGTGAGGTTGTTGAAATCAACAACCTCATTTTTTGCCTAAAATTCTAAAAACTTTCGTACCGCATTCAGGACACACGCCCTGCAGTGCTCTTCTTCCGCCCTTCATTTCAATTTCTTTAGCGTCCTTAATCTCCACCTGCTTCTTGCACTTCATACATCTGCCTTCCGCCATTTTGTCAGCCCTCCTTTTTTGATTTCGGTTTTAACTATTTTTTTGATTTATGCCGCAGGATGTTAACGATTCTATTCAGGTCGTTAAGCGATGCGCACGAGACGATAATTTTTCCTTTTCCCCCGCGGTATTTTATTTCAACTTTTGTGCCTAAAATCCGCTGGAGTTCTTCTTCAACCGCAATAATGTTGCTGTCTTTTTTTGATTTTGATTTTTTTGAATTCTTAGAAATTTTTTCAACATCCCTGACGGTAAGTTGCTGGTTTATTATCCTTTCTAAAAGCATTCGCTGCTTGAGCGGGCTGTCAATTGATGCGATTGCCCGCGCGTGCCCTTCGGTTATTTTGCCCTCTGAAATTGCATCCTGTATATTTTTAGGAAGAGAAAGCAGCCGGGTTATATTCGCGACCGTTGAGCGGGATTTCCCAAGCGTTTTTGCAAGGTCCTCCTGGGTTAAGTTGAACTCGCCCATCAGCCGTTTGTAACCCTTCGCCTCTTCAATCGGATTCAAGTCGCTGCGTTGTAAATTTTCAATTAAAGATATTACAAAACATTCTTTTTCCGAAAGCGGTTTTATGATTGCGGGAATTTCGGAAAGGCCCGCCAGCATCGATGCCCGCCATCTCCTTTCCCCCATAACGAGTTCGTAAGTGCCGTTTTCGTTTGACGGCCGTACTGTTATCGGTTGCGCAAGCCCGTGTTCCAAAATTGAATCGGCGAGGGTCTTTAACTTTGTTTCGTCAAATTTTTCTCTTGACTGATATTTATTGGGCTTGATTTTTTTTACCGGAATTTTTACGGTTACTTCACCGGTGATTGCAGGAGTTAAAAGGGCGTTTCCTATTTCAGGTATAAGCGCTTCCAACCCTTTCCCAAGTGCTTTTCTCATAAATTTCCTCCGTCTTAAAAGTAATACATTTGTAGTAATTTATCGTCTCTAAACAATTCTGCAAGATAGATTTTATTGTCTATAAAGTAAAACATTTGTAGTAATTTTTAATCCACGGGACACTCGCCGCTTTTTCCCTATTCTAAATGTTATTATTCCTAATTCTCGTAATTTTTTCAAATGTGAAGTTACGGTCCGCGTGGACAGTCCGAGATATTTCGCAATCTCTCTTACAGTCGGCGGGATTTTGCGGTTTTCAAGCGACTTGCGGACAAAGTTAAAAATTTTTTTATCCGTTTTTTTCAATGGTTTCTTTAATTTTTTTTTCATTTTCCCAGCTTGTAATCTCTTTTGCCAGATTCATATACGCTTCTGCCCCGCGAGAATGCTTGTCATACAAAATCACCGGTTTACCAAAACCCGGCGCCTCCGCCAGACGAACATTCCGCGGAATTATCGTCTTATAAACCTTGTCGCCGAAATATTTTTTTATCTCCTCAATAACCTGTCCGGAAAGATTTATTCTCGCATCATACATAGTCAGCAAAACCCCTTCAACATATAAACCGGAGTTCAGATTTTTTTTGAGGATGTCAATCAATTTCAAAAGTTGCCCGAGACCTTCCAGGGCATAGTACTCGCATTGAATAGGAATTATAACGGAATGTGCAGCGGTCAAAGCATTTACGGTTAAAAGACCCAAAGACGGCGGGCAATCAATTATGATGTAGTCATAGACCTTTTCAAATTTCGCCAGTGCGGTTTTCAGCCGTGTCTCCCTCGCTAGCATATTTACAAGTTCAATTTCCGCGCCCACCAAATCAAGTCCGGATGGCACAATTTCACACCACTCAATGTCCGTCGGAAGAATAGTGTCTTCAAGCAGTTTATCATCAATCAAAACATTGTAAATACTTGCCGAAACTTCATCCTTTTTAATTCCGAATCCGCTGGTGGAATTTGCCTGCGGGTCCATATCAATGAGAAGCGTTTCGTAGGAAAGCAGTGCCAGTGACGCCGATAGATTTATTGCGGTCGTAGTTTTCCCCACCCCGCCTTTTTGATTTGCAATAACGATAATTTTACTCATAATTTTTAATCAGTTCCCTTCAGATGCTTTTCAAAAAAATTTCATATATCGTCGGTAGCAGAAATTTCCGTTGTCGGAATGTCTCCGTCCCTTCATGTACCACAACGACCATTGGCGTTGCGTTTTGCCATTCGCTGAAGTAATTTGTTAGATTTCATTTATTATGCTTACTGCATGACAAGCAAAAAATATCTTATTTTGCTTATATTCCTTTACCCATGTTGGATTTTCAATTACTACCCGATTTACTTCGGGATATCTCTTGAGTAAATCTTTCGTTTGGAACATTCCAGATACTCGAGACATAGCTGTTTTTGCCGGTAATCTCAATTTTATATGTTGACCTGACCAACAAGATTTTTTGATAACATATTCAGCTTTTTTCCCAGCAGTTATGACAATTTTAGGTCGTAATATCAATAAAAACTCTTTCCAAATGCGGGCTGAACGATCCATTAAAAACTTAGATGGATTAATATTTGCAGTATTACTTCGCTGAGACCACAAGACAGCATTAGATACTGCCGTATAGCAAGCTTTAACTTTTAATGCGGATTCTATAGCTAATTTCAATGAACCATCATCCCAAGGTTGTATCATTGCTCTATTTTCTGTTTTTACTGCATAATATAATCTTTCAATTTTTTGCTTTCTATTTATAGCCTTTAAAATTGCAACATAATCATCATTTGATTTAGCTAAATTTTGTGCCTCAGCTAATACCAACACACCATTCCATTTATCAGGAATATAAGGGATATATGGTTCTTGAAAGACAGCACCCTCATTGACAGCAAGTATTCCGTTTTCGCATATCCCTGTCAATCGTTTTTTCAAATTGTTTTTATCCATTTTTTTTATGTATGTCTAACAATGTATTAGATGATACAAGAATTATTTAAAATGTCAAGCGAAAAATGCAGGATTGTTTCACGTGAAACAATTACTGTCTCCAATAACAAATAATATCAAACGGTAAGGTCGTAGACATTTTTGACTTTTAGTATCTTTGTTTTTATAAGAGCGACCGCTTCTTGTCCGGATGGAAAAATAACCCTGCCGTCAATTTCCGGCGATTGAAATTCGCTATGACCGTATTTTCCGCCGTCAATTAATACTTCAAAAGTTTTTCCGACCCGCTCTTTGTTTTTCAAAAATGTTATTTTTTGCTGTGCCTCCATTATTTTATTCAAGCGTTCTTTTTTGATTTTTTCCGGTATATTATCTCTCAATCCGGTTTCTTTTTCCTGTGAATAAACAAATCCGCCAAGCCAGTCAAATTCTAATTTTTTAATATCATTCAAGAGTTTAACAAAACTTTTCTCCGTCTCACCTGGAAATCCGACCATAACAGTTGTCCGAAGCGCTATATTAGGAACTTTTTTTCTTAATTTTTCAATAGTTGAAAAAATAGTTTTTGCCGGCGGCCTTCCCATTTTTTTTAAGACATTGTCATCGGTGTGCTGAATGGGAATATCAACATATTTGCAGACCTTTTCATTCTCGGCAATTTCAGAAATCAATTCATCCGTAAAATGCGCAGGGTGAGTATAAAGCAGGCGAATCCACCGCGAACCGTCAATTTCGGCAATTTTTTTAAGAAGTGAAGCGAGCATCAATTTCCCGCCATAGATGTCAATTCCGTACATTGTAGTGTCCTGTGCGGTAAGGAGCACCTCTTTTCTGCCGGATTTTACTGCATTTTCAACATCGGTTAAAATATGTTCCATTTTTCTGCTTCTGAAATTTCCGCGAAGTTGCGGTATGATACAATAACTGCACCTGTTGTCGCACCCGTCTGCGATTTTTATGTATGCGTAACTTTTCGGCGTTGAAAATAGTTTTGGTTCGTCGGAAATTATGAAATGCGGAATGGTTATTGCAGCAATTTTTGTAGCAGCACCCTTAAGGGTGCTTAATGTATCGCAGATTTTATTAAAATCGGAACTTCCGAGAATTGCGTCAATTTTCGGGAATTTTTGAAGTAATGCAGATTTTTCATATTGAGGCAGGCATCCGCAAACAACAAGTTTTTGGTGTTGGAACTTGCTTTTTGATATTTGATTTATCGTATTATACGCCTCTTTTCTCGCGCTATCAATGAAAGCGCAGGTATTTATTATAATGATGTCGGCTGTTTTCGGTTTCCTGCATAATACATAACCGTTTTTTGCCAAAATGCCGGCGACCGTCTCGGAATCAACCAGATTTTTCGGACATCCCATTGATATGATATGAGCCCTGCTCACTTTTTTCATTGTTTCACCTGCCTACCGGCAGGCAGGCGTGAAACATTTCCATCGCGCGTTTCGCCGCTCCCGTTTTATCAAACAGCGAGAAGTCCGTCCACATTTTGTCAGAATACCACTCGGGGCTCCAGTAAAATATGCCGTCGATGTCTTTACTCTTTTCGCACCTGTCAATAAAATCGGCATTCCAGCGTTGTTGCCCCTCAACAGTTAGGGTGTAGTTGGGTACTGTTTTATTCCAATTAAAAAACTGTCCTTCAATTTTTTCTGAAGACGGGAAAGCATACTCGCATATAATAACAGGTTTTTTTATATCGGCAGATAGACGCCCTACAAATTTTTCAAAATCATCAAGAGTGTTACTATAATTCAAGCCTGATGTCGGAAAATAGGATAAACCGAGTTCATCAATCTGAACGCCCTCCGACAGCATATTCTTAAAAAATACGCCGCAAAAATCCGGATTCCACCACTGGGTAAGATGAAGTATGAATTTTGCTTTCGGGTTGTTTTTTTGTACACCTTCCTGCGCCGCTTTTATTATTGCCGCTTCCTTTTTCCAGATATTTTTTTTCATCCAATCAATGTTAAAACGCACGCCCCAATCCTCGGCGAACTCTCCGCATATACCGAAGTCAATTTCGTTTCCGATTTCATAGATGTCAGTTTTTATCCCGGCGTTTTCAAAAACTCTTGCAGTATCCTCGGAATATTGCCTTACTTTCCGGATTTTATCTTTGAAAGATAATTTTTTCCATTTTTCGGGAACGGGTTGTTTGACATAATCAGCCCAGTTATCGCTTAGGAATAAAACCAGATAAGGTTTAAGTCCGGCGTTGGAGGATTGTTTTGCGGTTTTTAGCGAATAATTAAGACCGCTTGGCCCATCTTCGTTTGTCCAAATTCTCACTCTGAAATAGTTGAATCCTGCTTCTGAAAGAATCCGAAAGATGTTTTTTGGTTTCCCGCCGGTTTTCCATTGAAAACCCTGTTTCATCATATCTAATGAGTAATTAGCATCTGCGCCCAGCATAAATTTTCGAGTTTTGCTGCCGGGCATATCAGGGTCAAATATAAAATAAGCCCATTCCGGATGGTCAATAAACGGGTTGCGGTTACCCTGAATTTGAAAAATAGCTTCGTTTCTGTCGTTTTCCTTTTGGCTGATTGGGTCATTTTGAGACCAATTGAGGAGCATTTTCGCAGCCCAGTTTTGAAAGTCAATGCCATTTTCACCCACCATTTTACTTTTTGAACAATTAAGCGGTTCGCCGCCCGTCATATATCTGACCACAAAGTAAAAATATCCTCTTGCAAAATCGCCTTTGAATTCGTCCGCCGGTTCAAATACATCGTCTTCAAAACCAAGTCCTTCCCGTGCTTTTCCTACTTTTGAAATGCCGAATTGTTGATAATTTTTTCCGACTTCACCGAGCGGTTTTACTCCTTTTTGTCCGTTTGTATGGGCGTCTGCCAGAATAACATTAAAGAGGTCGGAATATGCCGGCGTATTTTTTTGGCCGCCCCACCACTCTTTCGGCCAGGAATGTTCACGGGTTAAAAAACCGCCTATTTCGCCGGTTTTTCCGGATTGAACGGGCTCAAATGAGTTACTAAGGGGAGCATAAAATACTTTACATCCGTAAAGTACTTCGTCTGTCACCCTGAACTCGTTTCAGGGTCTATAGATGCTGAATCAAGTTCAGCATGACACCATCTTCCATGTAAAGTATATTCCGCTCTTGTTAGTAAAGTTATGTCCCGAATACATACACCACGGTTTGCCTTCGGGAGTTGCGTCGGTTTTTTTGAAATAATTCCAAAGTTCCGAGTAATCCGGAACGGAATGGTCTTTTATTATGTTATGTAATGATACCCGTAATTCATCCCCGGTTTTTCCTTTTGCTGAGCCGTAATATCCTTTCGGCTCTTCTGAAAACATAGAGCAACAGTAAAAAACTGAAATAGCCGCAATAATTATATTTTTTCTTTTTTTTAGTAGCATATTATCACTTATCGCAGAGCGAGACAATTCCCGAGCGACCGAAGGGAGTCCCTTTAGGGGCGATTGTTTCACGTGAAACAATAACCATTTATTGCGGGTTAGCAAACGAGCCCATAAATAAAATAGTCCCCGTGGAATTATCCCGCATTATGCATAAAAACGGCCTGTCAACTACAAACTTGAATGGTTTCTGTTTTTTTGGCTGTATTTCTATCCCTCTTGAAACTGCCACAACCGTTGATGCTGCTGCTTCGGTTCCTTCCTCGTTAACGTCTAAAAATGCCTTGTGGATTACATTACTTATAAAAAGGCCGCCTGTTTTCCTTATACCGGAAAAATCCGCATTTTCAAAAGCAACCTTCATTCCGAGAGACGATAGAACAGGCACGAGTTCCTTGCCGTATTCCGTTTTGAAACGCGGGAGCGTTATTTCGCCGTCCCGGGAAAAGAAGTTATGCATCCATTTTTCTAAAGTTTTATAATCCAATTTTTGGCATAATTGCTGTAATCCGGAATTTTTTGCCGGTAGAAAAATGTACATACTTATTTCACGGTCGTAATAAGGAATACTAACCGCCTGAAAATCATCGTTTTCATAATAAAGATATTTACCTTTTTGAGACATCATTTGTATTTTTATTTTTCCCCCATCCGGCAGATAAAATGCCCTGTTTTTAGTGAGAGATTTATCAAATTTTGCTTCCCATACACCTTTGAAATAAATTGCATTTGCAACGACGAGCACGGTGTCATCAGGGTCTAACCGGTCTATAATTTTTTCAATTTTTCCCTTTGTTTTTTTAGACACCCAGCGGTTTATAGTTGGTATTGCTTCCGGAGATGCAAAGTTTATAGAGTTCACTTCCGCATCGTAAAATTCCTTGTTGCTTTCAATGAAATCCGGCACCAACGGTTCGCCTTTTCTTATCCATAAAGAGTTGGAAATGTTCAGTTCAACTTTTGTACGCCTTTTTTCAAGTTGGTTTTTAAGTATGTAGTTAAACTTATTTATTTCTTGCAATGAAAGACCCTGCAATTCCAATGTATCCGCCATTGCCTGTCTGGTTTCGCCGTTAGAGCCGTTGTAGACCATTTCAAGCGCCATAGCAATACTTAAGGGTGAGATGAAAATATTCTCGGTTTTGTCTTTTTCCGTGAGTTTTCTGAACAGTTTTATTCCGAATTTGGTGTTTGCCTCGGTGATTCTGGGATTCTCAAAATTATCGGTTTCGGAATATACCGATTGAAAAAATAAAAACAAAAGCAAAAAACAACAAAAGAAACGGTTACTTTTAATCAATGATAACATAATTCCTCCCTGCCTCATCAAAGTATTGTTTCACGTGAAACAATTATCTTTCGTACTCTAATTTTCGTTGAAATTCCGTCTCTGCCTCTTTTTGCCAACCCGCCTGCGAAAGAATAACTCCGGCATTAACGGCTGCATCGGCATAATAAGAGAGCACGGTTTTTTCGTAGTAATCAAGTTGATTTTTTGATTTTCTAAAAGGGTAAAGTTCAAAAAGGAAAATCCCGCGGCTGACCTTTCCCGCTTTTTGAACAGCAGTCGCATTTTTGAGCACCAGACAGGCGAGTCCACGCGGAATAACATAATTTTCAAGACCAGAGTGCACACCCTCCGTGAAAACAGCGAATTTATCAGATTTATTCAGCAGAGTTTCTATCGTTGATGCTGAATTCTCACCCCGGAATATCTCCGGGTATTTTTGCTCGTATTCGGCGAGCCGCCAAGTCATAAATGAACTCAAAATTACTTTTACATCCGGCCGCATTTTTTCAACATTTTGAAGATAATTCACGGTAAAAATGGGTATGTCGGCGGTCATCAGAAGATAGGAGTTTTTGGGAATTGAACGGAGCAGGTTTTTGCCGTAATCGTAGCAAAGAAAATTGTTTCGCTTGTTGAGTTGCCGGAAATTTTGCTCAAACAGAAATATCGGCAAAATAAGAAAAAACGGGGGAAAAATGCGGGGAAAAAGTAACTGTCCCTTTAGTATATCCATAAGTCCGCCAATTCCCGTACCTATTATTAAGGCGATAAAAACGGAGGACAAAACGCAGGACGGTTCAAGCATCGCAAGTGAGAATTCATTATTCGGCAGTCGGGAGAGGAATATAAAAAACGGTCCGGTGAACAGGAAAAAAAGGAAAAAAATCAGGTAGGGGGGACTTAAGTGCCGTCTACCGTCGGGGGATTTTCTGTAAAAGCAGAAAAAAACACCGCCCGCCGCTAAAACGATACCGAGCCATCCGAACTGGTTCTTGAACAATTGCCAAAACATTTTTGCGGAGTCGGTAAGCGTGTTCCTGCTTGTCGTGCCGGAATATCTGCTTGAAAGTTTCACCGTGCCGTAATCGGACCTCGTCAAAACATTCACAAAATTGCTTATTGTCTGCGGATTGCCCCAGTTGTTTAACGGCTGTTGCTTCGCCCTTACGAGAAGGAAAATATAAACGGAAAAACCGAGAAGGAAGGCAGATAGAAGGTAGAGGGCAGAGGGTAGAAAAGTTTTGCCCAACCGCTTAATCAGTAAATAAAAAATTCCGGGAAGTAAAAGTACAAGCGTGTGATGATTCCCAAGACCGAGTCCAAATAGGAAAGCGGGAAGTAGGAAGTGGAAAGTAGGAAGTAAAAGAAGATAAATTATCAAAACGGCGAAAAGGGCGTTCATTGAGTATATTTCCGCCAGAATGGATTGCCGCCAGAAAGCGGTTGAAAATGCCAAAAAAAGAGCGGGGAGAAGTGAAACGAGAGAAGTAAGATGGATGTTAAAAAACGGTTTTTCGTCTTTCGTCTTACATCTCACTTCTAACATTACAAAATATACCATCATAACGGTTAAGGAGGATGTAAAAGCGGAAAAAAGGTTCAGTCGGTAGCCGATGTTTCCGAAAGGAATTAAAACCGTCCATATTTTGCCGAGAATCACATAAACGGGATACCCCGGCGGATGTGCGATTCCCAGAGTGAAAACGGAAGCGGTTAAATCACCGGCATCCCTGAAAGGCGAAACAGAGGGATAAAGCGTGTAAAGATATGTTGAAAAACCGGTTAAAAACAGAAAAATAGCCATTGTTTCACGTGAAACATTAAATGATTTAATGTTATTGCTAATTCATTATACAAAAAATTCTTTTTAATTCAAGCCCCCGCCCGCCGAAAACAAAAAATCCTTGCTATTTTTGATGAGTTGCTTAAAAGCGGACTCATTGAAATCGTTGAGGATAATATCAACGGGAGATGGTATCCGCTTGTGTATATCACAGGCAAAGGTCGGGAGACGCTTAAAGAAAAGGAATCAGAGTTTTCACCCAATCTTGAAAAGGTCTTAGAGGCGAACAGGACGCTAATAGAGTTTCAGAAAGAAATCAGCATACAAAAATGTAGCCCCCGACTTCAGTCGGGGGTGAGCGGAGCGAATGGAAATGGAGGTTACCAGATAAAAGTCAAGTAAAATTTTCATAAGTTGATAGTTCACCCGATGGTAAAAAGGCATATTTTTTACCAGAGACAGCAGATAAAAAATTTTGTTCTTTGACAACATAAATTGCTTAAACAACAAACTTAAGAATGGGAAGAGTAACAAACCCTTTC
>Ga0210051_1002185_pt1 | contig 19756 bp, 17 predicted proteins | sample CryGey092014_all_FD_185464 | JGI IMG/M metagenome (GOLD analysis project Ga0210051, IMG submission 185464) | Groundwater microbial communities from aquifer - Crystal Geyser CG23_combo_of_CG06-09_8/20/14_all (SPAdes) (version 2) | ecosystem: Environmental > Aquatic > Deep subsurface > Groundwater... | reverse complement strand
CGGACAGTTAAATCATCTTGTTTTAAGCTTTCAAAATCTACTGTCAGACAGAAAACAGTACCAATTTCATCTTGTCTTCGATATCTGCGACCGATAGAACCCAACTCATCATACTGACAAACAAAATGGGATTTTAAAAGTTGATAAACTTCTTTGGCTTTTTTGACTAATTCTGGTTTATTTCTGACCAAAGGTAAAACAGCAACTTTTATTGGGGCAATTTTTTTGTCTAATTTTAAAACTATTTCAATTTCTTTAGTTGATTCCGTTGTTTTTGTTCGACCACCCTTTACCTCGTGATGGGCATCGCATAAAATGGCTAAAATTGCTCTTTCGAGGCCCATTGTTGGTTCAATGACATAAGGAAAATGTCTTTTTTTTGAATCTTCATCATAGTAACTTAAATCTTGACCAGAGAATTGAGAATGTCTTTTTAAATCATAATCAGTTCTATTGGCTACCCCAGCCAACTCTGCCCAGCCAAAGGGAAATTTGTATTCAATATCAACTGTCCTTTTTGAATAGTGAGCCAAGCTTTCTTTAGGATGCTCAAATTTCCTCAAGTTTTCCTTTTTTATTCCCAAATCCAAAAAGAATTTTTCCCATTTTTTTAGCCAAATCTCGAAATATTTTTCATCTTCTCCTGGCTCAACAAAGTATTCAATTTCAGCAAGGTCAAATTCCCGAGAACGAAAGATGAAATCACCCAAGGTGATTTCATTTCTAAAAGACCTGCCAATTTGGGCAATACCAAAAGGAATTTTCAATCGCGAAGAATTTAAAACATTTTGAAAATTGGCAAACATTGATTGAGCAGTCTCCGGCCGCAAATAAGATTGATGAGCTTCATCTTCGATCGGACCTAAAAAAGTTTTAAACATTAGATTGAACATCTTAGGATCTGTAAATTCTTTCTTGCCGCAATTGGGGCATTGATTTTTTTCTTCTGCTTTCCCTTGACCAATAAATCTACCCGAAGCCATGTGGTTAGCTCGGAAACGTTGATGACAATTTTTACATTCAACCAAGGGGTCGGTGAAATGTTCCAAATGACCGGAAGCTTCCCAAGTTTTAGGGTGCATCAAAACTGTTCCATCAATTAAAACAACATTTTCTTCTTCCAAAATAAATCTTTTTATCCAAAATTCTCTTAAATTATTTTTCATTAAAGCTCCCAAAGGTCCCAAATCCCAAAGTCCTTCTACCCCACCATAAATCTCCGAAGATTGAAAAATAAATCCTCGTCTTTTACAAAGAGAGATAATTTTTGGCATTAAATCCTGCATAAATTTATTAGTAATTCTTCATTATTCCTCACCCGTTGGGATAAATTGTAAAGTAGTATCAATTGCTGGGGCTGTATTTTCTATTAACGTTAAAGTCCAAATATCTTCAGCCGTTATCCTGGCTTGACTTATAAGTTGAGAAACCTGATTCGCTTGAAAAAAATCTGGGGTAAAAGCAATCTGAAAAGCAACTTTTGGTGCCGAAGTTAAAATCCCCGCACCAACCCCTAAATCCCCTATCTCCCAAACAATTTCTCCTGATTGAGAATCAAAAGTTAATCTTGAATTCTCTGGAATGATTTTGCCCGTTAATTTGACTTGAGACGGCAAAACAGCTTTCACTTTTACATTTCTTACATCGTTATAATAATTTTTAACTTCCCAAACTATTGTATAGGTAGTGGTTTGGCTAGGCTGAGGAGGAATTGGCCCCAAATTTGTAAAACCTTCTAACTGAGAATATCCTCTTTGAGAAATTTTCAATTCTGAATTTATTTTAGTTTGGAATTCTTCTCGAACTTGAGAAATATAAACGCTATTTTTAATGGCGGGGTTTTTGTCTTGCGAATTAGAAAATGGCAGATCGTTCTTTAATTTTACCCAAAATTCAACCCTACCCTCCTCTTGAGGAAGTAAAAATTGAAGCTCTGAAACTCTTTTCCAATCAAAGACAATTGAATTATCACCTGATTTAAAGTCTCCTAAATCAGATCTTACACTTCCCAAATCAAAAGCTTTTCCATCTAAAGTCGCCACTAAAAATAAATTACTCATCGCATCTTGACTAAGATTTTTAAAGAAAATTTCATAATGGAGATTATCTCCTAAACTGGCCACATATTGAGGGTTTCCATTAATCATTTGTGAAATAAATATAGCAGGTTGGGAAATTTCTACTCCCTTTAATGTTTCTTTTAGTAAAATAAATTCTCCTTCTTGCCAAATACCCAAAGTTGCTTGAAAAATTTTTCTCTCCCCTATTTCTCCTCTGAGGAGACCGGAAATTTCAATTCTCCCTCCCTCAGCCTTGTTTAAAAGCGGAATTTCCCATTCAGTTTTTTCTAAAGCCCTTGGTTTAGATTCAATGAATTCAAAACCGCTTGGATATTCAACTTTTACTCTTAAATTAGAAAGGGGGTAATTTGCGTTGGAGAAATAGTTTAATTTAAGTTTAATCGTTTTACCCGACTCTGTTTTTGTAGGAAGATCAAATTCAAAAGTCAAAGGAACTTTGCTGATAACTGTAGTAAAGGTAGTGGTTACTTCATAGCGGGCGCTTAAGTTTTTTGGTTTAAAATTCAACCACGCTTTAGCTTCTTTGGTTTCGTTTTCTTTTCCAAAAAGCCTTGCTTTAAATTGATAAGTTTTTTCTTGACCGGGATAGATATCTTCAAGCACTATTTCTTTTCTTAAATAGCTTTCTCCCTCGACAACAGAATATTGTGGATATTCAAAAATAAGCTTTGGTTCCTCCAACTTAAAGTTGCCATTATTTTTATATTTAACAACATATTTAACTTCTTCCCCTAATTCGGCTTCGTTCGGGCCTAAAATTTCCAATTTTAAAACCTCTTTTGAATAAATATTTCTCTGATAGTACCAAAAACCTAAAAATCCCAAAATTACTGCAGAAATTATTAAAAAAATGATAAATTTTTTACGCATACCAAGTGCCACAATTCCTTTATTGGTTAGTTGTAGCTTTTTTTATTTTTGCCCAGAACCATCTAAGTTATGGCGCTGGGCATACTAAATTATTTTAACATAATTTAACTAAAAACTGCTAACTATTGATTTTCGCAAAAATAAAAGAAAATAATCAGAAATTGTTTTTAATGATTTTAGGTTGTCTGGTGTAACTTTTAGTCTTTTCGAAATTTGCCAGTCTCGCTTAAGTAAAATTCTAATTATTTTAATTGTTTCTTGATCAATTTTTTTACCGTGTTTAAGTTTTTGGAAACATTGATTGCAAAGAACTCCTCCTTCCCTTTGGCTAAAGTAGAGATTTTCGCTAACTAAATTTTTTTGACAAAAAGGGCATTTGTATAACTCAGGATGATAGCCGAGAACAGAAATAAGATTCCAAAAGAAATAATAATATATCAATAAATAGTGAACAGTTAACAGCGAACGGGTATTTAATCCATTGAAGATTTCTAAAATTAATTTCCAGAGGTTCTCGTCTTTTTCTTGACCTTTGACCAATTCATCAAAAACTTCGGCAATTTTGTAAGCAATTTGCAATCTTTTCAAATGTTTTCTTAGATTTTCAAATTTCTCAATAACTATAGCATCGGTTAAAGTTTTGTGGGTTTTTCCTTGGATAAATTCAATATCTGACAAATAAAAAATATCCGCCCCGCTTCTCAATTTTGATTTAATCTTTCTGATTGCTTTTCCTAAAATTTCTAACTTACCAAAATCCTCTGTGTAAATTGTAAATAACTGGTCGCTTTCGCTTAGATTTTCTTTTTTCAAAATAAAACCCTGAGACCTGTAATGGATGAACATTTCATTTGCCTTTAAGTATTTCTTTGACCATTTCAAGAACTCGTCTATTTTCTTCCCTTTTCTTAGCGTCTGGGACCCAAAGTCCTTTTTCCAACTCCTTTTCAATAAATGGGATGTCCGATTTCTTTATATTCTTTATATTAGGGTATCTCTTTGTCAAATCTTCGACTATCTTCATTTTGTCTGATTTTGAATAAGTCCTGCCGGGATAAACAGAAGGGGTTTTCATAATTTCTGAAGTAAATTCCCCTTTTGTAATATATCCTCTTTTAGCTCTGTCAAATGCTGATTGGGGAACGGCTGGCTTTGGTGGTTGAGGAGAGGGTGTTGCTGGTTTTGCCGGGATTCCCCCCGGTTTCCCTTGTTGAGGTAATTGTTGAGGCATAATTTAATTTTTTTTAATACCTAACAATAACTTTTGCTGGTCGACCAAAATTTCTTTTTCTTCAACAAAAACTTCCTTTCCTTTTTTAATTAATAATTTTTTAACGTTTCCCTCTTTTAAAATAAACTCTTTATTTTTTTTCAAGATCTTATTTATTTCCTCTGAACCAAAATAACTCACCACAATTTTGTCTTTCGGCTTTAAACCTGCCTTTTTTCTCATTTCTTGGATATTTCTAATTATCTCTCGGATTATTCCTTCTTCTTTAAGTTCTAAAGTAATTTTAGTATCTAATTCAAAAGTTTTCCCAAAAGTAATTTTCTTGATATTTACTTCCTCTTCAATCAGTTCCAATAATTCTTTTTCCCCTCGTAATTCATAATTCGTAGTTCTTAATTCGTTTAATGGTTGCCGGATTTTTATTTTTGCTTTTACCCTTTCAGCCAAAGCTTTAGCGACAATTTCTCTAATTTTTTCCATTTTCTTCTCTAATTTTTTATCAATTAATTTTTTATTTACCTTTGGCCAATCCTCTAAATGAACTGAAAAATTGCAAATTTTAGATCGTAAATTGCAAATTTTTTGATAGATGTTATCGCTCAGAAATGGCACAAATGGAGCAGTTAGTTTAGTCAAAGTTAAAAGAACAAAACTCAAAGTCTCTGAAGCCTCCTTTAACTCCTTTTTGTTTTTTGGTTTTTGAAATCTTCTTCGGGATCTTCTAACGTACCACAAAGAAAGATTATTAACGATAAAATCCTCAATTAATCTGGCGGCAGAAGTAACGTCGTATTTATCCAATAAATCAGTAATATTTAAAATCAATTTATTCAATTTTGAAATAATCCATTTATCTAATAAAGTTCTTGATTTAAGCTGATTTTTCTTTTGAAACTTTCTTGACTTTGCGTATGTGTTGTAAAAAACGAAACAATTCCAGAAAGTGAGAATGAATCTTCTCAAGGCTTCAGCGACATCTTTTTCAGAGAACAATTTTGAATCGCCTGGTTGATTGACAGTAAAGAAATACCACCTGGTAACATCAGCTCCATATTTTTCAACAATATACCAAGGGTCAACCACATTTCCTTTTGACTTTGACATTTTTTCTCCTTTTTTATCCAAAACATGACCCAAAGAAATAACATTTTTGTAAGAAGTTCCCTTTCCAAGCAAGGTAGAAATAGCCAATAAAGTATAAAACCAACCCCTCGTTTGATCAATAGCTTCAGAAATATAATCAGCCGGAAATAATTCTGGTGGTGCTATTTTTTGATTTTGCTTGTCCGCCGAAGCTTTAGCGGAGGCGGAAGCGAATGGCCAGTGGCCCTGAGCAAAGGGCATTGAGCCTGAATCAAACCAACAATCAATTACCTCAGAAACTCTCTTCATTTTCGAATCACACTTTTTACAGAAAAATTCTACTTCGTCAATAAAAGGCCGGTGAAAATCAAGTTCGCCATTGTTGTTATAGGGATGTAATCTAAATTCAATCTTCCTGAGTTGGCCGGTCTTGATAAAATTATCTTTTAAAATTTCATCGATAAGTTCTTTATTTGTAAAACCATTTGTTATTCCTTCTAAAAGCCATAAAGGATCGCCATGGCTGACAATTAGGATTCTTTTTCTCTTATGTTTTTTTTCAATATCTTTTATAAATTTAATTATTCTCTTTTTACAATCTAACCAACTCTCTCCTTTTTTTGGAGCATCATAAAATCTTTTCATCATATCGGGGAAATCACGGTAGAATTCTTTTTTTGTTTTTCCATGATAAATCCCTAAATTAATATCTCGAAGTCGACAATCGGTAATTATTTTTAAATTTAATTCTTTAGCAATAATTTCAGCAGTATGATAAGCTCGATAAATATCTGAAGAATAAATTAAATCTATTTTTTCATCTTTAAGTTTTTTAGTTAAGTTTTTAATATCTCTTTCGCCATTTTCTGTTAATTTTACCGACGGATCATCTGGCCAATTGTATATGACTCCTTTTTTCTCGGTTTGATAGATTGTCTCTCCATGTCTAAAAATAAAATATTTATTTGTACTAAATTTTTGTTTTCTTAAATCTTCTTTACTACCAACAACCTCTTGATAGCCACATTTCTCGCATTGCCATATTGGCAAAGGCGTTCCCCAATATCTTTCGCGGGTTAATGCCCAATCTTTGATTTCTCTTAGCCATTCTCCAAATCTGCCTTCTTTTAAATGAGCTGGAATCCAGTTGATTTTTTGATTATTTTTAATTAAATCTTTTTTGACTTTCTGCATATTTATAAACCAGCTTTCTTTGGCGTAATACAAAAGCGGCGAATCACATCGCCAACAAAACGGATAGTCGTGTTCATATAATTCTTCTTTAAAAAGGAGGTTCCTTTTTCTTAAATCTTCAATAATTAATTGGTCAGCATTTTTAACAAACATTCCTGCCCAATTTTTTACTTCGGGTTTAAACTTCCCTTCTTCGTCAACAGTTAATAAAACTGGCAGATTGTTTTCTTTTCCAGTAGCCATATCCTCTTCACCAAAAGCCGGAGCAATATGAACTAATCCTGTTCCCTCTTCTGTTGAAACAAAATCACCAGCAATAACAAAATAAGATTTTTTATCCGGTTTTATAAAATCAAATAAGGGTTCGTATTCTAAACCAATCAAATCTTTCCCTTTAAATTCTTGAGTAATTTTTCCTTTAATTCCGCAAGTCTCCATTCTTTCTTTAGCTAAAATTAAATACCGAGTCCCCTCCTCTAGAGGAGGGGACGAAGGTGAAGATGAGGATGAAGTCCTCATCGCCGATTCATTGTTAACTTTTACTTTGGCATAGGTAAATTCTGGATTTACTGCAACAGCTACATTTCCAGGCAAAGTCCAAGGAGTTGTTGTCCAAACCAATAAATAGGAATTTTTAAATTTTGATGGGCGAAGAGGACTTCGTCCTCTTCTTCCCCCTCGTTTCCTGTGGAAGCTCGGTTTTTGAATTTTGAATTTAATGTATATTGCCGGTTCTTTAATTTTCTCATAACCCAAAGCCACCTCGTGACTTGAAAGCGATGTCCCACATCTCGGACAATAAGGGACCACTTTGTAATCTTTATATAATAATCCTTTTTGCCAAATTCTTTTTAAAATCCACCAAACCGTCTCAATGTAATCTGGCTGATAAGTAATATAAGGATTTTCCATATCAAGCCAGAAACCGATTCTCTCTGTTAATTTTTCCCAATCTTTTTTATATCGCCAAACAGATTCCTTGCATTTCCGATTGAATTTAGCAATTCCATATCTTTCAATATCTTTTTTTGATTTCAATCCCAATTTTTTTTCAATTTCCAATTCCACCGGCAAACCATGAGCGTCCCAACCAGCTTTCCTCAAAACCTTAAATCCTTGCATCGTTTTATATCGGCAAATAATATCTTTGAAAATTCTGGCTAAAACATGATGAATACCAGGCTGGGCATTAGTCGTCGGCGGTCCCTCATAAAAAACAAAATTTCGGGCCTTGGCTCGTTGCTCGATACTTTTTTCAAAAATCCTATTTTCCTTCCAATATCTTAATATTTTCTTTTCTAACTTTGGGAAATTTATTTCCATACCTACTTAATAGAATATCATTTTATCCTATTTTTATCAAAAGAAAAAGGGGGTGAGTGCGAAGCACCTACCCCTTATTTTTTTGTATCTTTCTCTATACTTCTGTCAACCAACCTTATTATCGCCTCTATCATTCTTTTTATTGAAGTGACGGTTATATAAAAACCGTCTATTTTGATTCCATCTCCATTACTGCTTATCTGAATCATTCCGAGGTCGCTTATTGATTTTAGCCAGTTGTTGATAGCTATTTTTTCAGCACTACCAAGCGGTTGAATTACCAAAGAGGTTTTTTTATCCTCAGTTAGAACTACAGGACCAACTGAAACCTTAAACTTAACTCCTCTTTCCGCTGCTCGAATGATTGCCATTATTACAGCTGCGTCGCTGTAAAACCTATAATCCCATTCTCCAGAGAGAATTTTAACAGTTCCTCCGGGTTTAGCCGACTCCAAATCCCCCACAAATTGGTTCACCATTTCTTTTAAAGACATTTTGTCCTCCTTTTCTATCCTTGTTCAAAAATAAAGGAGTTATTCCTCCCTTTGTTATAATGTTACTGCCCTTTTAATAAAAAGTCAACTACATTTTTTCTGGCGCGGAAATGCCCATTAAAGACAAGCTGTTTTTTAAAACAATTTTTGTTGCCGAAATTAAATTTAAGCGGCTTTTATTTACTCCTTCTGTTTCGCTTATCACCCGGCAGTCTCGATAAAATTGGTGGAAAACTGTGGCTAAATCAATTGCATATTGTGGAATTCTCTGAACCTGATAATCTTTAGCCGTATCTTCAATAATTTCCGGAAATCTAATTAACTGTTTAATCAATTGTAATTCGCTCGGATGATTTAGTAATCCTAAATTCTTAATTCTAAATTCTAAATTTTTAATTCTCTTTAGAATGCTACAAATTCGGGCATGGGCATATTGAATATAAAAAACTGGGTTTTTCTCGCTTTGCTCTTTGGCTAACTCTAAATCAAATTCCATCTGAGTGTCTAAAGATTTCATTAAATAAAAGAATCTTGCAGCGTCTAAGCCAACTTCATCTATCAACCATTCTAAGGTAACAATTTCTCCTTTTCTTTTTGACATTTTCCCGAGGGGCCCACCGAAGGTGGGAGGGCGGTGGGGGGGTAGTAGTCTTTTCAATCTAACTATTTGAGTAATTGAAACATCAAACTCTCCTTTATAACCCAAAATTTTCATTACTGCCTTTATTCTTGGTACATGACCCTGATGGTCAGCTCCCCAAATATTAATTATTTTTTGGAAAGTTCTCTCAATTTTATATTTATGATATGCAATGTCGGCAAGAAAATATGTTGGTTGACCGTTTTCTCTAATTAGAACTTCATCTTTTTGGTTAAATTTTGAGAGATTTAGCCAGAAAGCGCCATCTTTCTCATAAACTAAATTTTTACCTTTCAAAAACTCGTAAATTTCTTTAACTCTATCTTGTCGGTATAGATTTTGTTCAGAAATCCAAAAATCAAATTTTATTTTTAATTTTTCTTTAACGAATTTTCTGATATCGCCTAAAATATTTTTGGCTAAAAAATGTCCGGCATCAGTTTCTGATTTAAATTTTTTTAAGCTCGGTTTTAATCTCAAAATTAATTGCTTTAAATAGGGAGTTAAATAACTTTCTCCTTTTTCTAAGGCCGTTTTTCCTAATTCCTGAATTTGGTTACTAATTTGAGTATCATTAATATAGTATTCCTTAATTACTTCATATCCGGCATTTTTTAAAATATTTGCCAAGGTATCGCCAAAAAAAGCACCCCGGCCATTGCCAATATGAAGCGGGCCAGTGGGATTTGCCGAAATAAATTCAACATTCGTTTTTTTATTTTTGCCAAGATTCAATCGTCCAAATTTCTCACCCTGCCTTAAAATTTCTCCAACCTGTTTTTGTAAATATTCTTTAGATATAAAAAAATTTATAAAACCGGGCTTAGCAACTTCGATTTTGTCGAAAAGCCCAGATTTAAGATTTAAGACTTTAGATTTTATATCTTCTGCGATTTCTAATGGATTTTTCTTAACCTGCTTGGCAATTACCATTGCTACATTGGTCGCATAATCACCGTGAGTTTTCTTCTCCGGTTTTTCAATTGAAATTTCCGGCATCTCAAATTTAGGGAAAATTTCCTCTTTTTGGAGATTTTTTATTGAATTTTCAATTAAATTTTCAATTTCTTTCCTTATCATCTTGCTTATTTTTAGTTTATCTTAATTTTTGCTAAAATAAAAGAGATGAAGGTTTTAGCTGATAATAAAAAAGCTTACTTTAATTACGAAATCCTTGAGAAATTTGAGGCGGGGATTTCTTTGGTTGGCCAGGAAGTGAAATCGCTTAAAACACGAGGGGTGAATTTGGCTGGCAGTTATGTGGTAATAAAAAATAACGAAGTTTTTTGGATTGGGGCGAAAATTCCAGCTTATCAGCCAAAAAATGCGCCATCAAATTATAACCCAGAAAGGTCTCGGAAGCTCCTTTTGAGAAAAAAGGAAATTAAACATCTAATTGGCAAAGCAAAACAAAAAGGCTTGACTTTGATACCCCTAAGAATATATACTAAAGATGGGAAAATAAAGCTTGAATTTGGAATAGGGAAAGGATTAAAGAAACTCGATAAAAGAGAGTTAATTAAAAAGCGAGGGGTAGAAAGAGAAATTCAGAAAGCGCTTAAATTAAGGGGATGAAAAAAGAATCGATGAAAGACCTTTTTAAAATATGCAGGCTGAGTTTACTAGAATCTCATTAAACTTCTAGTAAAAAGAATAAATGCCAATTTGTTCAAACAACCTGCATTAGCATACGCTTAATGCCATCTACTTTAGTGATTCTCGATAACTAAAGTTAGGTGTTATATCATCGAGATAGATGGTTCTTTCCCGCCTGCCAGAGCCTGTGGCTCAGGCCGCTGGCGGGCAGGTTGTCTCGAAAACTATCAAAAAAAAGAGACGAGTGGTACTAAAATTTTTTCTGTTTCTAATTTAGTATTTCAAGATAAAACAGACTAAGCCTGTAGAATTATTTTAAAAAGACTTTCAGACGCGAGGGCAGAACTCGCCATCTCCACCCCGTTAGAAAATTCAATATTCATATTTTATCCAAAATTAATATCCCGTAGTTTTTGAGTTGCGGTTTTTCTAACGGGGTCCACAAGAATCTGTTTAAAAGACTTTTTATCAACAATCAAATAAGGGCCCCTCGAGTGAGGGTGGTTGATGAAACCGGAAAACAATTGGGAGTTTTTTCTTTGGAGGAAGCTCTCCGGATAGCTCAGGAGCGTAATTTAGATTTAATTCAGGTTACTGAAAAAGTAGAACCACCGGTCTGTAAAATAATAGATTACGGGAAACATCTTTATTGGCTTCAAAAAAAAGGAAGGGGATCAGAAAGACATACTGGGGGTGAGGTTAAAGGAATAAGGCTAACTTTCGGCATCTCTCAACATGATTTAGAAACTAAAGCAAAAATGGTAGAAAAATTTTTAAAAAAGGGGGATAAAGCGAGAATAGAAATGATATTAAGAGGAAGAGAGAAAGGACTCTCGGAATTTGCCAAAGGTAAAATCAATCAATTTCTTGAAATTTTAGAAAAACTAGTTCCAATAAAAATTGAAAGGGAGTTAAAAAGAGAGATGCGAGGATTAACCATGATTATCACAAAAAGCAAAGAGGATAAATCCTCTTCTTAATCTTCACTTCCTAGGGAAGTTCGATAAATGAAGTTAAAAACTAGAAAATCAATAACTAAACGTTTTAAAATCACTAAAACCGGTAAAATCTTAAGAAGACCGACCGGTCTTAATCATTATCGGGCAAAAAAATCAGGGAAAAAAGTAAGAATGGGTCGAAAATGGGTAAAAGTTTCCAAAGCAGAGGTTAAAAAAATTAAAAAACTGATTCATGGTAAGAGTAAAACGAGGTAAAATTGCGCATAAACGCAGAAAGCATCTGTTGAAATATGCTAAGGGTTTTCGCTGGGGAAGAAAAACAAAATACCGCCAGGCCAAAGAGGCGCTATACCACGCCTGGAGATATGCTTATAGAGACAGAAAGGTAAAAAAAAGAGAGTTTCGTGAACTTTGGCAAATTCAAATTAACGCTACCTGTCGACAGGCAGGTTTATCTTATTCAAAATTTATTGCCGGCTTAAAGAAAAATAAAATTGAATTAGATAGAAAAATTTTAGCTAATCTTGCCCAAAACCACCCCCAAATTTTTGAAAAAATAGTAGAGAAAATTAAAAGATAATTTTGTTTTATTTGAATAGTATTAAATAAAAATACTCCGCACCTAAAAAGTGCGGAGCTTTCCTTTAATTAAGAATTGAGAATCTCTTGTGGCGGTTCAATTGGGTATCCTTCTGGGCCGATAAAACAACCTAAGCAGAGGTTTTCCCTGGGCAAACCAGAAGCTTTAATCATCCCTTTGAGACTAAGATAGCCCAAAGAGTCAGCTCGGACAACCTTATTTCCCACCTCTTCTTCACTCAAACCAGCAGCGGCAAGTTCTACCTTGGTGGGAATATCAATTCCCAAAAAACAGGGCCAACGGAGAGGTGAAGAACCAATCCTCAGATGAACCTCGGTTGCTCCCGCTTCTCTCACCATAGCCACTACTTCTGGTGAAGTATCGGCTCGAACGATGGAGTCGTCGGTGAGAACTATTCTTTTGCCATGAACAACTTCTCTCAGAATGTAAAATTTCTTTCTCACCAAGCCTCGTCGGTCGGTATCTCGAGGCGCCATAAATGCCCTTGTTGTAAAGTAGCGACTTCGAAGGATGCCTTTTCGCACCGGAATCCCCAAAACCTGAGAAACACTATAATTATAAATATCTCCAGATTCGGGTATTGAGCAAATCATATCTGCCTTGACTGGATGCTCGCGAGCTACCTCTAAACCGCCATTTTCTCGATAGGAATTAACCCTTTGACCAGCAAGCCTGCTATCTGGTCTGGCAAAGTAAATATATTCGAATATACAAATTCGAAGTCGAGGATTCTCCGCCCAAAGAAACGAGTTCTCTATTCCGTTTTTGCCTAAAACTATTAATTCTCCAGGTTGGATTTCTCTAATGAATTTTGCGCTCATTGTGTTAAGGGCAGATTCTTCTGAAGCTAAAATGAAACTCGTTTCATCTCGACCGAGGCAAAGCGGCCTAATACCGTATCTATCTCGAATACCAATGACTTTATCTCGAAACAAAATAGTTAGAGCAAAGGCTCCTTCTAACCTTGGCAAGGCTTTCAAGAGAGCTTCTGAAAAATCTTTTTCTTGGGAAACCGAAAGTAAAGCGACAATCACTTCCGTATCAGAAACCGCTGACTGAAATGGATATCCTTTTTCTTCGGCTTCTCGCCTTAATCCATCGAGTTTAATCAAGTTCCCATTGTGACTGAGAGCAAAAGGTTGGCCACAAAACTTTCCAACGAGGGGCTGGAAGGTTCTCGGTTGTTTCTCCTCTTTTCCTTTTCCAATAGTGGAATAAAGAGTATGGCCAATTCCGAACCTGCCTGAAAGTTTCTTAAAAAGCTCTTCCCTGTTTCTCTCACTGAACACTTCGGTAACTAAACCTATGTCTCTGTGCGCACGAAGTTCAGAGCCATCGGAAACAGCTACTCCAGCACCTTGTTCTCCTCGATGTTGAAGACCATGAAGACCAATGGGAATTTTCGGAGCTACATTTTCGTTACTGACTATTCCAAATATCCCGCACATCTCCCTTTTTCCTTTCTCGATTGATTTTCTTTATCGTTTATTTCTAGTGGGTTGTTAAAGAACAATCCTCCAGCTTCTAATTACCACGTCCTATTTTAAAAATCAAATGGGCCGAATGTCGGCTTCTTTTTGAAGTTCTTTAATATTTTTAAAACCTTGTTTTTGCAAGCTTTGTTTTACGCCGGCAATAAGTTGGGGAATAAAATCATAGCCCGAGCCACGATAAGGAACTTTAGTAACTATGCCTTCGGCAATCTTTATCTTTACTTTATCTGCGGCATATCTGACAGCTGAAGTACTTTCCATTGCCTCTAAGGATCCCATCCCTCGATATTTTTTAACCATTTTGTTTTCTTCATAATCAAACTCGGGAGAACCGGGAGATTCATCTAAACCAGCTAAAAGAGAGCCCATCATCACTGTTTGAGCTCTTAATGCTAAGGCTTTAGTGATGTCGCCGGGCTTCTCAATTCCCTCGCCAGCTTCATCAACCACTTTTATTCCGCCATCAGCAATTAATGGCATAAATCCATATTTTGGTTCCAATCGTCTTGCCTCTTGGCTACAACTCCAAACCGCACTAGCTTGGGCCCGGCCAGTACCTAATTCTTGTTGAGTAATGCAGGCAGCTCCCGGCCCCATACCAATTTTAATAGCATCACAATAATCGGACCCTTGTTCGATTATTTTTCTGACCACTTCAGCTGAAGCAACATTACCCATTACCACGTCTAGAGTTGGAAAGTTTTCTTTGCAATACTTGGCGATTTCAAATTGTTCTTTAAAAACGACGCTTGCCTCAATATTAATTCCGTCGACGCCAGCATCAAAAGCCTTTCCAATTCTCTCTTTAGCTAACTTTAATCTTCCTTCAACAGCAATAAAAACTCTCAATTGATTATTTTCATTTTTCGTTGCCAGGGGATATTTTTCAGTTTTCCTGATATCAGAGTCAGTAACTAAAGCAACAACTTTATCTTCTTCATCGACAATTAATAAAGTATCTAAATTATGTTCTCTCAAAATTCTTTCAGCTGTTAATAGATCGTTTTTATCAACTGTCTCTGATTTTTTGACCACTATTAATTTTTCTCTCGGAGTCATTACATCTTTTAATTTTGTCACCATATCTCTTCGGTATCTCACATCTCGATGAGTTACAATTCCCATTAATTTTGAATTTGAAGTACCGTCCTCGGTAATCGGTACGCTAAAAAAACCATATCTATCATTAATATCATAAACATCTTTAATGGTATTTTCTGGAGATAAAATGACCGGGTTAAAAACAAATCCGGCTTGAAATTTTTTAACCTTTTCTACCTCTTTAATTTGTTCATCGATAGTTGAGAAATTGTAATGAATCACTCCGATTCCTCCATGCAAAGCCATTAAAATTGCCATTTCTGCTTTAGTAACCGTATCCATAGGTGCCGAAACAAAGGGAGTTTTTAAAATAATATTTTTGGTAAAGTTCATTGTCAAATCAACCTCATCTCTTTCAAAATCAGGCAGGCGATTAGGAATCAAAGTAATGTCTTTGTACCAAAATTCCTTATTTTTTAAATCTGGGTGCAATTTTGCCATTTTTAATTATTATGTCTTCTTTCTAGAGCACCGAGCACATAAAGCGTTATGTGCTTCGGTGCTCGGTCGAGCACATAATTTTATGTGCTCTGATTTTAATAAATAAATTTTCTTTTTCGTTCCACCTTTATAGTCACCGATTTCTCCATTAGATTTAATTACTCGGTGGCAAGGAATTTTAGAATTTCGATTTTGATTTAAGATATTTCCCACTGCCCGCCAGGCTCGTGGATGGCCAGCTAATTCTGCTACCTTTTTATAACTCAGTACTTTTCCTTTTTGAACTTTTTTAACAATACTATAGACTTTCTTTTGAAAATTTGTTTCATGTTTCATGTTACCTGTTTTATGAACTCATACCAATTCTCTAAAAAGTCTTAGATAATTTCTTAAAAGTTTTGGCATCAAAAAATTTTCTCGGACAGTTTCTCTGGCAGCTTCTCCTAATTTTTTAACTAATTGAGGATTTTTAATAAGTTGAATAATTTTCTTTGCCAGTTCTTGAGGGTTAGAAACTAAAAATCCATTTTTTCCATCTTGAATTTGAAGTTTTATCCCCCCCACTCTTCCTCCAATTACAGCTTTCCCCTTCCACATTGCTTCAGTGACCGATAAACCAAATCCTTCGCGACTTGAGTTTTGCAAGACCACATTAGATGCCATCTGCAAAGTATTAACAAATTCATCAATCCCAAATGATCCTAACCTCTGAGGATCAGAAAAGAGAAAAATATTAGGATCTGTGTTGGTTTTTTTTCTAATAAATTTGTAAACATTCATTGCCTCTGGGTCGTCTCTAGCTAAGAAAAAGCCAACTAAAGCCAATTGTAAATCAGGAATCTTCTTTTTTGCCAAATAATAAGCTTCAATTATTTCCGGAAATCCCTTCCAATGGTCAAATCGAGAAATCTGAGAAATTAATGGCCTTGAAGAATCTATCCCGTAGCTTTTTAAAATTTCTTTTGAAAAATTATTTTTTGAGAAGCGGTTTTTAGAAGTTAAAGGGTCAATGGCTGGAGGGAAAACTACTGTTTTTTCTTTTATTTCTTTTTTAATAAATTCTTTTGAAGTTAGGATAATTTTATCATACATTCTTAAAAATCCAGCAAAAAAATTCCAGGTTTCTTGATTAGGAGAGGTTAAATCAATGTGCAAGCGACAAATTGAAGGATGAAAACGAGGTAAATATAAAATTACACCGGCTGGCTGAGGGTCGTGAATCACCCAAATATCAGCTTTCATATCTCTCATCAAAGAGGCGCTTGTCTCTATGTGTTGTAAATATCTTACTCGGTGCCAAAAAGGAAGAATATATTCTTTTCCTTGAAGGGCGTTATGAATTTCTTTGGTGATTTTAAAGAAATCCTCTCTCGGCGGAATAGTATACCATTCAGCTTTAATGCCCACACCTTTTATTAGAGGAATCAAACTTTTTAAAACCTCGGCCACCCCTCCACCTCTGGGAGTAGAATTAACCATTATTACTTTTAGATTTTTTAAAGGTTTGGCTAAACTTTCAATCTCCTCAAAAAGCTCTTTTAAAATTAGTCCTTTATATTCTTCTAATTTTTGGATTGGGGTTTCAATTTTTGGTAACATATTTTTCTTTTAAAAATTGATTTGCTTTTTTGAGAATTTCTTTGGCATTTTTAAATGTCAATTGCTCAAGAGTTTCTTCATACGGTAGCCATTTATATCCAATGTGTTCCCAAGAAATTTTTACATCTTTTGTTTTTGTTTCACCCAAATAAAAAGTGACGAATTTAAGAACATTTTTTCCTTTAAATTTAAAAAAATATTTAATGGTTTCTTTAAATCCGTCAATAAACTCAACATCTTTTAATCCAGTTTCCTCTTCTACTTCTCGTTTTACTGTCTCAATTTCATCTTCTCCTTTTTCAATATGGCCCTTCGGTAAATCCCAGTAATCTTTTGAAGTTCTAAAACCAGTAGGATAATGTAAAAGAAGGTAATAAGTTTTGCTCTCTGATTTTCTGAAAATTATTGCTCCGGCTGATTTTTCAATAGGCATGTTCCCTCGCTCCGCTCGGTCAAGTTCAAAATTCAAATCTCAAAAGTCAAAATTGACGAAGCGGAATTATTTTAATGAAAATATTTCAGTAATTTTTCTAAGGGTTGAGTATTGATAATGTCTTCTGCGGTTGCCCAGCCGCGGCGGGCTTGGGCAATTCCGAATTCAATAAAACGCAATTGGTCTTTATGATGAGAATCGGTATTGATGACCATTTTCACACCGGCTTCTTTTGCCCTTCTGATATTTTGGTCATTTAAATCTAATCTTTCAGGAAAAGAATTTATTTCTAAAATTGTTTTTGTTTCTTTTGCCGCCCTCAAAATTTTATCAAAATCAATTTGATATTCATCCCTTCTTTTTAAAATTCTGCCAGTCGGATGAGAGATAATATCAACATTGGGATTTTTCATTGCTCGAATTATTCTCTCTGTCATTTTTTCTTTTGGCATCTTGAAATTGGAATGAACTCCAGCAATTACATAATCCAATTTTTTCAACGCCTCGTCTTTAATATCAATGGAGCCGTCATTTAAGATATTTGTTTCTGCTCCTTGTAAAATTCTAAATTTTATATTTTCTTTTTTAAATTTTTCATTTAGTTTATCGATTTCCTTTCTTTGTTGGGCTAATTGTTTTTCATTTAATCCGTGTTCAATTCTTAAAAATTTAGTATGGTCAGTAATTCCTAAATATTGATAACCCATTTCTTTTGCTCTTTCTGCCATTTCCAAAATTGTATTTTTTCCGCCATCCCATTTTGAGTGACAATGTAAATCCCCTTTAATATCTTTGTAATCAATTAATCTTGGCAATTTTTTTTCTAAAGCCGCGTCAATTTCTCCCTGATTTTCTCTCATTTCTGGCGGTATCCAATCCATCCCGAGGGCTTTATAAATTTCCTCTTCGCTCTCGCCGGCAATCATTTTAGGTCCTCGAAAAAGTCCGTATTCTGAAAGTTTTAACCCTTTATCAATAGCAATTTTTCTTAAAGCAATGTTATGTTCTTTTGAACCGGTAAAATATTGAAGAGCAGAACCATAACTTTTAGCTGGTACTACTCTAATATCCATATCGAAACCTTCTCTCAGCCGAACTGATGATTTAGTTGAACCCTTTCCCCAGATTTTTATCACTCCAGGTAAAGAAACAAAAAAATCCATTATTTTACCCGCCCCGTTAGAAGATTTCTTTCTAACGGGGTGAAGATTTTTTGTGGTTACTAAAAAGTCAACATCGCCAATGGTTTCCTTCATTCTTCTAATTGAGCCACAAGCAGAAATAACTTCCACCTCTTTTAGATTCTTTAATTTTTCATGAACTTCTTTAACTTTCGGTAAAATCTCTCCTAATAAAAATCTCCCCTTGCTTCTTTTCAAAAATTCAATTCCTTCCAAGATATTTTTTTCGGTTTTTTCTCCAAAACCAAATAAAGGAACAATTTTATGGGTTTTAGCTGCTTTTTCTAAATCCTTTAAATTTCTAATTCCCAATTTTTGATAAAGAACTTTTACTTTTTTTGGTCCCAATCCCTCAACAGCTGTTAATTCTTCAATATTAACTGGTGTTTTGTGTTTTAATTCTTCATAATATTTAATTTTCCCAGCTTTTAAATACTCCTCAATTTTCTCTGCAATGCTTTCTCCTACTCCCGGAATCTCTTTTAGGGCTTTAAAACCTCCTCTTTTATAAATCTCCTCAACATCTTCCCCTAATGTTTCCAAAGTAATAGCCGCCTTTTCATAAGCATAAGGTTTAAAAACAATTCCCTCCATTTCAAGGAAGTCGGCAATCTCGTAAAATATATTAGCTATTTCTTGGTTCTTCATTTTTTCTCTTTTTGAAAAATTTCTTTTAAGCTAAAACGGAAGCCGTGGTCGAAAATTCCTTTGATTTCGTTTTTCAAAAAGAAAAGCAAGAAAGCTCCAATTAAACCAATAATTCCAACAGCGACAAAAACGGGAACAAAACCAAATTGAGTTACTGCCCAACCGCCGATGGCTCCTGAAATCCCCATTCCCAAACCAATTGAAGTAGCGTCTAATCCCCATTCAGTTGATTCCTTGTTTTTATCAATATGTCTAGTGAAAATTGCTGGCCAGGCTGAAAGGGACATTGCCATGCCTATAGCATAAATTGCCTGGAGAAAATAGATATGACAAGGAAATTTAGAAAAGATAAATCCAAAAGGTACTAAGGCAGCAATAAATAATCCAATGGTTAAAAATAAGTAGTCATCTCTTTCACTGGGTCGAGAGTCCAAAAACATCCCAATCGGAACTCTTAATAAAGCCGTTAAGATTAAATAAATAGCTGAGGATAATCCGGCAACAAAGGTATTCCCTCCTTGAATCTTTTCAACAATAAAAATAGCGAAAACCGGAGTAATCAAACCCCAACCGGTATAAAAAACCAAATCGCTCAAAATTAAATATTTGACAATACGATTAATTTGAAACTTCATTTTGACCTTTTATTATTTTCACTATTATTTCTCTTTCTCTTGGCCGATTATCAAAGTCAACGAGGACGAGCTGTTGCCATTGACCTAAAACCAATTTTCCATCTTCAATTGGCACAGTTAAAAATGGTTTAATTAAAGCTGAGCGAATGTGAG
>Ga0210051_1002184_pt1 | contig 19760 bp, 9 predicted proteins | sample CryGey092014_all_FD_185464 | JGI IMG/M metagenome (GOLD analysis project Ga0210051, IMG submission 185464) | Groundwater microbial communities from aquifer - Crystal Geyser CG23_combo_of_CG06-09_8/20/14_all (SPAdes) (version 2) | ecosystem: Environmental > Aquatic > Deep subsurface > Groundwater ... | reverse complement strand
CTAACTTCTTAATCTCCGTCTCCACCGCTCTTCTTTCCAGGGATCCGGACGGATATTTGTTCGCTAAAATCTTCAAGTCGGCAATTTTATTCTGGGCCGCGATCCCGGCCTCGTCAATCACTTTCTTCTCCAGCGCGCTTTTGTCCGTATCCGTCTTGGCCTTTTCCAATTGCGTGATTTTCTTCTCTTCCTCGGTTTGCGGCGGCCCGACTATTGTTCTGGCTTTTTTCTGGCGCATTCGGATAGATCCGTTTTCAGAAGACAGAACAACTATCTCTCCTTTATTAGACGTAACCAGATCGCCATTTTCCAATTTTAACAATAAATCATCCTCAAAACCATCCGGTGAAAAGGACGAGCTTTCTAAATAATCAAACAATAAAATTAATTTTCCTAATTTCTGCTTTGCTTCTTGATCCAATTTCTGCACCAATAAATTATTATGGAGAAACTGCGCGCGGTTTAAAACCTTTCCGGTCGATTCTTTTGTACTGGCTGAATATTCAACCAGCCAATCTCTGACCGTAGAAATGCTCCTCTTGTCCGCTGATTCCACGGGCTGGAAGAAAATTTCTGAATTATCAAGAAGAAAACGTTTTAATTCTTGCCGGCTCTGATCCCTCGCGTCCAGATCCGGAAGCAGTAAAAACTTTTTTTTCAGCCTTTCTGGCAAATCAATATCATGATTGTTTAAAGCGGCCAATAAATGATTTTTCAAAAGATCCCCAATCTCGTTCGTGGCAAGCCAAGGTATAATTAAAAACTGCAGATCCAAATAAGCCTGGCGATTTTCCGACCGAGTCTCAATTTCTTTTAAGCCGCGATTTTTTACTTCGGAATAAAGGCGTTTCCCCTTGATATCATCAAGAAAGTATACGAGTTCAGCGACATTTTTGGAAAAATTTTCCATAAAAATATTCAAAAATCAGATGCTACCAATAGCACTATCAATATTTTTCTTATTAAAATGCTTATCCCGATTAAGCCCCTGTCCCTTGTGGGTATTGATTATATAACCAGTAAAATTACGGATGATATTGGCCTGGTCTTTGTCTGTATCTTCCAGCGAATCGATCATCTTTTTAAGGTCTTGAAGCGCGGATTTGGAGGAGGCAATCTTCCTGATCACATCCAGCCGCAAACGGCTAATCTGCCCCAGGTCATGCCCGGTCAAAGACATGATGAAAGCTTTCCCTTCTTCGGAAATGCCGGTCGCATTCCCATTAGCATCTTCCCTGATCATGACATCGGGATGCAGGGAGCGTATTTTGGACTGAGATTCCATATTGGCAAACTTTCCGATAATCGCGTTCATTCTATCAACGCTTGAGACAAGTTGGCCGGTTGCTGAGTTAAATTGAAGATCCTGGAACTTAAAACCGCCGGAAGCCACGTCGCCATATGACATGCCGTAACCCAGGCTGTTGCCGGCCGCGAAGGATCGGCCGCCAATCATATCCGCATAGCGAGCGGCTTGGGAATCTTTAACCTTCATCTCCATAAAAGCGCCCTGGACCAGGGCCTGAAGATACGCGGGACTAACCGGATTGGAACGAAAATCGCTTACCATCGTTTTGAACTGTTCATTATTTTCTATCCCTTTAAGCTTTCCTTGTTTATAAAGTTTTTCCAGAAAGCCATTTTCTTTAGCCATAAGATTTATAATGCGGCTGTCTTTTAAAGCCTCGTTTGAATCGTTGTTGTCGGCCAGCAAATTAAAAGCCGCGGTTGCCTTTGCCTCATCATTAGTATTGATAGCGGAAATTAATGATTCAATCAGAAGATAATCTTTTTCATTGGTGCTGGACTTAAGCTCTTTCTCTTGATTTGCAACCGCATCCATCGCCCGGCCGCGGTCAAACTCTGACCGGCGCGGCTGGTATTTTCCTCTTTGATCAAAGGGCACCCATTTGAATTTTACATGATCCCTTAATTTTGTTGCTTCGGCTGTAATTTTTGCAATTTCTTTATTTGATTCCTCAATATATTGTTGTTGTTCAGTAGGCGTCTCCCTTTCAATTAATGATAGTATATCTTTATCAATTTGTTCTTTACTTTCTTTTTCACCGAATCCTTTACTCATATATTCTAATAAAAGTTTTTCTAGATTTTTTGGATCTATTGTCTTAGCCAATGCATCTCTTCGTTCATTTCCACTTAATTTACTATTATTTATTCTTTCCTGAATTTTTCGCTGGCTGTAATCAAGCTTTTTTGCTTTATTTTCATCAACTTCTTGTTCGCTTCTTGATTTGCGCCAAGCTCCGTACTGGCGGACATTCGCGTATTTATCAAAAGTGGCCGCCCAAGTATTGCCAAGGCCCATTTCATATTGTTGCATATCCTTCGCTTTTTTCTTTTTCCAGCCTTCGGCAATCATCCGGTAATTCAATGATTTTGGAGAATAATCTGTTACGCCGGAAAAAATCTTTTTCTGAATTCCTGCCTGAAAACTATCCAAACCTCTGCCGACCTTAAAAAATCCTGCCTTAAGTCCTTTTTCAACCGGCCTGGTCATTATTGACCGTGCCTTGCTAAGTGCCGCCATGCCTTTACCGGCAATACTGCCAGCCGCGCCGCCCATCTGCTGGGCCACCATCAAGCCGCCGGCCAAAAGCCCGATGGTGATGATGAACTTCTGCAGATCCTGTGAACAAAAAAATGCGGATAAATTTCCTGGACAATAAGTACTGCCAGTGAATGTGGAACCTAAGGCGCGGCTGGAAGCGTCCGCGGTGGTCAGGGCAAGGTAGATGAAAAAAGCCAAAAGCGGGCCGATCATTACTTGCTTGATAAAATCTTCCCAGATCCGGCTGGTATGCTTGCCCACGGCCGGAAAAGCAAAGCCCAAAAAAACCAAAGGGGAAAGGATCGTATAGATCCAAAGCATGACGATCCGGACGATCAGGACAAGCAGGAGCACGATCACGATGATCAGGGTCGCGAGCGACGCGAAAACTCCGGCCAAAATCGCGGTTACGGTCACTAATGGCCCGATTCCGTTAACCTTGCCTTCTGTCTTTTCAAAAATCTGCATGCTTGAAATGTTTTGCACATTGAACATGTCAATGAACCAGCCTTGGCTATTGCTGAAAGCGCTGACAAAAGTGAGCATGATCACCTGGGCGAAATCAATGATGACACCGAAAATCATCCGGGAAAAATTGATCAGGATGGCCATGATCAGGAGCTTGGGCAGCATCTTTTTCAGGCTGTAATTTTCCAATTTCAAGATCGTGCCAATCGCGATGGCCAGTAAAATCAAGACAAAAAACATATTGCAGATGTCGCGCACGATTTTCCAGCCTTCCTTGACGGTGTTCACGTCAATGATATTGCTAAACTGGGCAACGCCGACCAGCAGATTGATCATCAAACCAATCAAGTAACCGATGACCATATTGACTATGCCGGCCAGCCAACCCAGAATAAGCGCCACCACGTATCCAACTCCACCCAAGGCATAATTGCCCACCCAACTTGCTGGTGATTGATCTTCTGCTAAACAAAAATGATTCGGCACAAAAATAATGGCCAAAGCAAAGAACAAAAAACCCACTAATCCAAAAACGGATTGACGATAAATTTTTTTTCGCCGCGCATCAATCATATTGATTATAACAAATCAGTAATGGCCTTGAAACTACTGCCAAAAATACTCAGCACCGCGCCCAAGATCTTCAACGTCACTTGGACTAATTTTGACTCAGCAATCACGACAATGATCACGAACAAGGCCAAAGCGCCAAAAATGACCAGGATAGCGTAAAAATTGGTGAACAGGATCAGAATGATATTCAAGATGCCCTGGAAAATCTTCTGGCCGGTCAGCAACTTTTTCAAAGCCCGATAGCCGTTGTACAAAGGGATGGAATCCAGGAGGTATTCTTTCGCTCTGGCTTTCAGGTCCAAAACTCCGGCCGCGCCGCTCGCTTCGGTTTTTTCCGCTTTTTCCGCCGCGTCCGCCTGCGCTTTTTTGGCGGACATGACCTGCGCGCGCAAATCCGCGGCCGGATTGCCGCTTTCGTCCGGCTCATCCGCCGCCGTCCCCGGCGGCTCCTGACGGGCTTGGTTCTTGCTGGCATTGAACTCGGCCGCGAGCAAACCCGGGTCAACACTGGCGGCTGGACGGTAATTGGCCGGCATAAAGATTATTTATTTATGGTTATAGTCGGATCGGATGCCCACGAATCGCAATCATAAATGGTCGTACCGCCATTGCACCAACCCCAATTATCCTTGATTTTGATTTTAGGTTTTATAGTGCATAAACTAACACCGGGAGCCGTACAGGCTTGCGAAAAATCATAATAATGGAATAAAGAATGAGGATCATTGGTATTCGGCCGGGCATTCATTTCCACGCCGGAAACAGAAGTTGTTGCTCCGTCTCCCCAATCCACCGCGTACATAACCAAAGGCAGTTGCTGGCTGTCCAACTGGGAATTAAAAGTCAGGTTAACAAAATTTCCCTTACTGATTGTTTTTGGATTTACCTGGATATTGCTGATGACCGGCGGTACGGCGCAGTAATCGCAAGATGAAGGTAGGTCTCCAGTTGTATTTGGTGTGCAATTTAAACAATCACCTTTGTTGCACTGCTGTCCTTCTGGCGCGTTCGGATCATAAGGCGGACGGGCTATTTGATTATTGATTGTATAAGCACATTTTTTATCCGGTGGAGACCAATTTCCAACGTTCTGTAAACGATATTGAAAATTAAAATTAGTATATGTTATTTGTGATCGCTTGCAATCAAGCTGCATACAAACAGGTCCATAATAATCCTCTGATATTCCAGTTATTGGATCTGTTTGTGTTTTTTTCGTTAAGTTTGCTTTACATCCAATCAATTTGCCTGTAACTTCTTCTTTTATTTCTGAAATGCTACCATCTTGAGATTTCATGGGATCACACATTATACATGTACCTTGACCTAAATAGCCGGCCGGGCAATAAATTGTTTCAAATTCGCTTAAAGTAGTATTAGCTGAAAAAGTAATTTTTTTTTCATCAACATTTGAAACTTCATTTTTTTCTCCCTGCCAAGACCAAATGCCATAACTCTTGGCAAAAATTCTTTTTAGCCAATCAATACTAAAAATTTGGCCCATTCTTGGTTGATAAGGCGCAGATAATGATTTTTCTGGTGACTCATAAAATAAGGGCTGAACCCCATCTTTCGCGGGCCGACTGTCCCAATCATAAGGATTGCTAAAAAAACCACTGTTAGGTTGGACAATGGATCCAAAAGGAATATAATCGGAAGAATAATAACAATCCATTGGTAATACATTACTAAAAGGTTCATTACAAGTTGAATGATAATCACTACCATTATATACACGTCCAGACCAATATTTATTTTGACCAACAGCGTTTACTGTTTGAACAATTTTTTTACAATAAGGAATTTTGTATTTACCATCATTTGAAGGCGTATTTAATAATTCCTGGGGTAAAGGAAAATCAACATCAATAATCAAACCATCCAAATCCGGACAATAAGCCTTTAATCCATAGTCGCCTTCATTGAATGACTCATTACTATCCGGCGTACCGACCAGCTCAATCAAACTACCATTATATTTATACCAGTCAATATTATTGTATCTTCCAACAAAATCTGAAGATACTGGCGTGGCATTCCATCTATGATTTTGTCCTGGGTTTGAATGTCTTGGACAATCATGCCCACAACCTGCTTGATTGCCTGTATTTTGGGCAAAATAACCAGGCGGCGCAACATCCTTTTCCTGACAAGAACCATTTTGATCACAAACTTTAACCAAAAAACTGTCTTTTTCTCCTGTCGGACGACAATTGCAACTTCCACTCGCCCAAATACTTTTACGGGGTTCAATCAGCTCACATTCTGCAAAGTCTAAACAATAATAAACCGGCATCTTGCCAAGGTAGCCGCCGCCTTCCTCAATGCCGTCGCCCTTGACCTTGCCGGTCGGATACCACAACAAGCAATTGTCCTCGGAACCGGGCTTGCGGTCATATTCCAAACAATAGCCCAGCAGGCCTTTTTGGTACTTGCCGGAATCCTCGTAATACGAACAGGAAAGCGCGTCTTGGGCCGGATAAAGACGGCAAGTGGGCAAAATTTTATTTTCCATTTCCATTTGACCAGGTATATTACTGGCACGGGCAAATCTCTTGTTCAAGGCCGGACGGAGCTGAATATTATCTACAAAAACATTGCCCGTGCAAGCATCCGCGCTGGCAATATATACATTTTCATCAATGAGGCTCAAACTACCATAAACCGAGCTGCCTTTGGCTTTTTTCTTTATTGTGTAACAGCGATCATAACCGCCCAAAACCGCCTCACCTCTTTGCATGCAACTATAAGACGGAGCCACTTCGCGATTTCCTGTCTTTTCGCATTTATCGTCATCTTCGGAATTGCTTTTTTTCCATTTAGCAATATTATATGAATTAGTTGGCAAGCCGGCAGCTACAATGTATTTTGGTTTGGCTCCTGGATCCGATGCCAATGTTTTTATTTTACTAAATGAACCTTGTGTGCCCAACCAGCTATGACCATACCAGCGTGCGATATTGGGAGCCCAGCCACCATTGGCGCGGTCAAAAGAGCCGGCGGCAAATAAAATATCTTCTTCATATTCATCATCGTCTAAATTAACAACCATTAAAGCTTCCACTCCGGGCGAGTTTTGACTATTAGCAAAAGTGAAACCCTTGCCCATTGGTTGCCATTGATTGCCGTCAAGCTGAGCAATGCCGTTTAAAACAGTTTCGCCAAACTTAGTAAAATAACCGCCAACTATTAATTTATTATCATATATCTCCAAAGCAAGAGCCGTTCCATCAAATTTTCCGCTATTAATAACTGGCTCCCACTGACCACTTTCCAGCTTGGCCACTACCTGGCTTGAAGAAGCGGCAATATATAAAGTGTTATTATGAAAAATAATATCGTAAACAGAACCATCTAAATTTGTGCCGATTTTAGTCCAATTCGCACCATCATACTTCATAACAAAACCTTCGCTGTCTGAACCACCGACTGCATAAAGATTATTATTAATATTTTTTAATTTATAAACAGGTAAGTTTGGAAAATCGCTTGAAGAAATAATTAAAGGATCCCACTTATTTGTATTAAAAACCGCGATTTGCCTACCCAACGTGCCCACTTTTTTCCCGCCCGCGGCGTATAATTTATTGTTATACGCGGCAAAAGAACTGATAAACATATCAGTACCAAAGCCAGAAACCTCCGCCCAATTATCATTAGTATCCAGATAATAAGAATTTTTACCTGACCCGAACCAACCGCCCGCGAACCATTGATTAATAAAATAATAAACACTGTTTATGCCATCGCTCTTGTTGATTTGGCGCCGACTGTCCGCGCTTCCCATCGGCTCCCACTCAGAACCGATACAGCAAGAAACGCCAAAAGGATAAATTTGCGCGTTAAAATTGATTTTTAAGCGGGTAGTGTCTGGGCCAAGCTGAAAAGTTGAATTGATCAAAGTCCAATCATTGCCGGCCGGCAAGCTCACACCGCAACCATTGATCCAGGGCTTGGTCCGCTGATCGCACAAGCTGATGTCAGCCCCGCCGCCCTGCTGTTTAACCGTCGTTCCAGCATAGTCATAAGTACTTGGGGAAATACCGATATTTAAGCTTGCGTCAAGCGGTTTTTGTATTTGCTTGGTATTTATATAAGCGGATAAAACATAAGTTGAGTTTGGTTCAACATCAATAAAATCGCTTTGCATAGTCACGCCGGATGGGGCCAAACGGAGAATTGCCTTGCCGTCTATTGGATATTTTACGTCATATATTTGGGCGGCGATCGGATTATTAATCACGGAAAATTTGTTGCTTTCCCAAACCACGGACTGACGGGTTTGATCAACCGCGTTCCAACCGATCGGATAGCCTTGGCTGTCATAATATTCAAAACTGCCGTTCGGCACTTCGGCAAATTCACCGGCCTCTTTCATAGCCGCTACCGGATACAATTGCTTGTAAGTCATTTCGCCGGCTTGCAGATAACCGCTACTGTTGCCGTATTGCTTGATTGTGCTGGAATTAATTATTTGGTTGGCCTTGGGGGCGGCCGCAAAACTGTTGCAATCGCCCTTGTCATCCAGGCTGTCGCAAAGGCCGATGCCGTAACAAACCTGATTGCCCTGCTTGTCCTGGATGTATGAATTGCAAGCCAGCCATTCATTACAGACCCGGTCCGGCCGGACTTTGATGAGCGCGTTGGCATTTTTTTTGTTTCCTGATTTGGGCGTCACGCCAACGTTATCATCAATGGTTGCATCCGCGTCAAAAACTAATTCTTTATAACCTTTGCCATCCGCCGCCCGCTCATTGAATAATAAACAGCCGTCTTCAAAATTCACCAAGCCATTGCAGGTGGAGCGGTCAACATTTTTCGCAAGATTATAAGTAATCATAGCCTGCCTGATTTCACTTTCTTCAAGAAGATCATTTAACAACTTGCCTGTGCCGTTGTTAAGAAATATCAATTGGGTGTGATTTGACGGGGAAACAGAAGTTGGTTTCTCTAATATATTTTTTTGATTAAGAACATATAAATCAGGGTCAATACTTATAAGAACATTATTGATTGTGTGCACGATAGGAAAATTCTTGATTACGTACAAGATTTTGGGTTTTAAGAACGCACTTTTGTTTGTTGAATTAAACAAATTCACGCTCGGCCGGGAAAGCGGATCAATATATTCCGTGCAGGTATCTTGGCCGGCCGGACACAAACCAACCCAATATACGCCAGCTTGTTGATCAGGCTGTTTAACACCGCCGCCGATGCCGATCGTTTTTATTTCACTGACCGGGCACTCATATTCTCCTTCATCATATTCGCACTTCACACCCGTAACACAATCGCTGTCCGATAAGCAATATTTGCCCGCACCTATCCCGCCGCATTTTTTCACCGGAATTTTCAGCCAAGCAGTGGAAGAAGAGGTGTTTGTTTTTAATTTCCATTCACACAACTGATCGCCCGGATCCTTTAAATAGGCCAAACCGTCATTCGTGTTGTATTGCCGGCAGCCATCATCAGTCATATTGCAAAGCGCTTGGTCGTATAAATCCGGATTATTGAGCACATACGCGGGCGTGTAAACCACCTCGCCATCGTAATAATGCGGCCGGCCAAGCAAGGAACAGCCTTTATCCGCGCGGTTGCACTGCTGGCGCGGATCATAGGCCACATAGACCGGCGTATCAGTGGCCACGGAGACCGCCGGATTGTAATTAGGCCAAGTCTTGCCGCCATATGGGGTAAAATTATAGGTATCAATCATCGCCTCGCAACCCACCGTGCTTTCCGGGCAGAGCTGGCTGAACTTATAAAGATAGTAGGAAGCGCCGTCCGCGTCCGTGTAACCGGCACAGCCGAGCATGGTCGACAAGCAATCTTTCGGAATTTGCCAAGAATCGCGGATCAGGAAATAACGATCCGTGATTTCGGTTAATCTGATATCATCAATGTAAAATTTTCCTGAATTATCGGCAACAATGCGTAAAACCGTGTCCTGGTCCGGCGCCATCTTTAATTCTGGCAAATCCAAAGTATAAACCTGCCAAGCAGGGGTAATGTTGGCAGTTCCAAATGATTCTTCCTGATTAGTGTAATTTTTAATACCAGCAGACAAAGTCAAATTGCCAGTGGCGGTTTTGGCAAGGAAACTCAGGACATAACTTTTGCCTTGACGAACATCCAAGCCAAGCTTCTTTTCCATTGCCGTTTTCGGCGAACCATTTGATAAAGACAAGGATTGTCCGTTCACGAACAAGGATTCTGAAGACAGTTCCAAACTTGTGTTGTTTGCCCCTTGCCAATCGTCCTTGATGCCGGTAAAGGTGTCAGTGAACAGAATCCGGCTATTATTGCCTTCACTGCCGGAATACTCGCGGCAACCGGCCTGCGACGCCTGGCAAGTCCGGCTCTCGGATGGGATCGCTTCATAAATACAAGCTTGGTGCTGGACGCTCCACTTGCCGCCGGATTTGCAGAAAATGCTGTATTTCTCGGTGCCCTGCAATTCATAAAAACAGCTTTGCTGGCCGTCCGCGGCTGAATTTTTGCAGCTAATTGAATCACAACCTGATTGACATTGGGTGGGATCATATACACCAGCGCATTCGCTTTGGCACTGGGAGGAAGTGATGATATTATTCAGTGAACGGCGGAAAGGCACACAATCATCGGAGCAAGTGATGGTTTGCGAAAAAAGCCGATAGAAAACTTCCCCGGCTTTATTGTAAAACTCACGGCAGTCCGGGTTATAAGCCGGATCCGCGGCTGGCAATTTGTAAATGCCCGGCGTGCAGGAATCAGGATTATAACCATCAAGCATTTGCGGCTGAATAGTTCCACTGGTATTTTCCGATAAGCGAAAATTTTTCAATTGGTAACCGGTTTCGTTGGAGCCTTCCCAAGTATAATAATCTCCGCAATTTACATTGGCGTTGCCGGGCTTATTGCAACGGCGCAAGAAAGAATAATTGGCCACGCTTTCACCGCCGCGCGCGGCCGCGTCCAGATTCGTGAATTGGTCGCAACCGACCTCGCCGGCGCCGCACTTGGCCGCCAGCGCGGGGATCAGATTGTCCACGCGCTCCGAATCAAACTGGGTCGGCCGGGCCAAATAACTGTCATAACCGTCGCATTCGGCCGGACAATAGTCGTCCAAGGCGATTTTGGCCGGCACGGTGATCAAATTTTTATTCTGCGTTAGCATCTGGCAACCCACTTGTTCGCTCGCGCAAGTCTGCGCGTTGCTTAAATAAACCAAGCCGTTTTCCCGATACTCGGAATAATCAGTCGCGTTTGCGTTCTTTTCCACCTTGATCCCGTCAAACCAAGCGCTAATATCACGGCCAGCCGCATCTACTTGTAAACGCGGCTCAATTACTAAGGTAAATTCCAAACTGTTAGGATCGCTGTCGTCTTGGGGGGAAAAACTAAAAGAAACTTTTTTCCACTGCCCATCGCCAGAAAAATTTACCAATGTTTCTTCAATCCAACCGCTTGGTTGGTTCTTATAATTAACCGGCTGATTATTTTCATCCCGCAAATAAGCAACCAACCAAGCGCCTTGATGTGGAGAAACTTGCCCATCATATTTCACGTAATAAGAAACCGTGATAATCTCATTTTTCATTAGGCCATAAACAGTCTGCGCGGCATGAGATGGATCGTTTAGATTATTATTATGGGCGGTGATTTTTAAGGATTGCGCGCCCAGAAAACTTTGTGTTGCGTCCAACTCAAGTTTGCCGTCCACGCCTCCGTTTTTGGGAATAAAAGTCCAATCCTCCGCGGAAACATTTTTTTCAAAACTGCCGTTGCGGACCAGATTAACTCCCAGGCCGCTCTTGGTACGGATATATTCATGGCAACCAAGCGCGTCGGCCGCGCATTCGCCCGCGGTCTTATCCAAAAAAATCTTGCCAGCGGGATCAGCGGCTGTGCAGGAAAATTTACCCTGAGTATCAGGCTGGCAATAGCCGGTGCAACCGACATTATCCGCGCTGCAATCCGCGTAATCAAGCGTATTTTGCAGATAAAAATCCCGCCGGCCGTCTTCCGCCTGGAAACCCAGACAGGTGTTATATACCGGTTCGCAGGTTTCCGCGTCCATTCTCCAGGTGCGCCGCTCTTCCGTGCAATAGCCGGTGAATTCGCAAGTGCCGTCCGATCCTTCTTTGATGCAAGACTGCTCATCCGCGCAATAATCTTCCTGGCGCGAAATCAACAGGCGCGACTCATTGCCCTCGCCTTCCACCCGCGACAGAGAAATCTCCGGACCAAAACCCATCCGCGCGCAATAATTGGCCGGCGCCTTGAGCACCCAATCCGGATCCACATAATTTCGGCACCATTTATTAGTTTCGCCTTCCATGCCTTGATATTTATCATCCTCCGCGAAACAGGCGACCATCTCGCCCAAAGTGAAAGTTTTCCTCTTGTTAACTTTGATATCTTCCGCGGCCGCTTCCCAGCCGACCGGCAAAATCCGATATTTGCGCAAAATGATCATTGAGCGGTAGGGATAGCCTTCCTGGTAGCTTGGCTCCAGATCGCCGCTTTGGCTGCCGGAAATGAAGCCGAAAACTCCTTTTGGATCAAGATAGCCCTGGTCAATCGCCTCGCCCACGGTCAATTGCTTGATGACCGCCTGCCGAAACTTGTCCGTGATCACACAATCGCTTGGCCCGGCTTTGTCCGGATTATCGCACTTGGTCAGATCCAAGGTGATGTCATAATCCGCGCGCGTATCAAAAGTCATTTCACCCAAGGATCGCATGCGCTCTTTGGCCGCCTTGATCCCGCCGCCACCGCCCGGCGCGTCAAACTGGTTGATCTTTGACCAGTCATAAGCATAATCTGATTTGTCATCCACCAAGCCCTTTTTCAACCACTTATCAAATAATTTGGAAAACAAAGTATTGACAAAAATATCCAAAGCATCGCCCAAGTAATCACCAGTTGGGGTTGTTTGTAATTTAGTGGAATCTTCTACTTGTTTTTCAGCCAGCCTCCGAACGATGTTGGCCGGCGTTTTAACCCGGCCGCTAATCGGGTCTGTCACCGGTTTAAAACCGGCATCTTTAATATAATCAATTATTGATTGATTGATTTGTTTTTGTTTTTCTTCCATTATGCCGGTCTGCAAGGACAAGGCAATGCCCAAATCATTGGAAGTGGGATTGAAAATATCTTCAAATCTGGTCAAAAAATCCTTGCTGTTCAATTCGTTTTCCCAATTTTTTTTCATTTCCCGGAAACTGCAAGAAGGCGGGGTGGGTTTCTCAATCTCTTTTAGGCCAAGACCGATCCTTAATTTGATATTTAAGTCAGGTTTGCAAAGATTAAATTTTGAATTAAAAATATCTGACGTCACTGCGTTTATAAAAGAACCGGCGGCATTGTCCGCCACATTCATAATATATTCCCCGGCATTTCGGCTTTCAAACATCGGACCCTGGCCTTTTTCACCCGTGGCCAGATATACCGCCGTGTCATAAGCGATTTGATTCAAAAAATATTTCAAAGCGGCGCGATAAGCCTTTGCGCCCATCCTACCTTTAAATATTTCATCAATTCGTCTGTCAGCTTCAATGATAGCTTGAGCTAAACCCTTAAAAAAACCTTTGACCGTTTCTGCTTTATGTTTAATATCAGCTACCAAAATTTGCATAGCGGATGGTGTTGGAGGGCCCTCTATTTCATATTCAAAACCAAGCGAATCAAAATAAGAATCCGCTTTAGATTCATTTAAACAACAAAGAAAAGAGAAAAATAATATTGATAATAAAAATAATAATTTAATATAATATTTTTTATGAATATTAGCTTTTTGATATTGCATATTTTTTATTCATGAATTACTTCTTGGAAGCTATCCAGCAAATCCTGGTCGCTGATCTGGTCCAGTATTTCTTTTTTCATGCCTTTTTCCAAAAGCAGTGAGCGCAAAGTCGGAGCATCAAGGTTTTCGTCCAATAACTTCAAATCGTTCTGGCCAGCGTCCTCGCTGATGACCGGGGTATTGCTTAAAAATTGCTGATAATTGAAAAGGTCCAGCAGAGCTTGTTCGGAACCAAGGGCCGACTGGCCAGCGGCCTGCTGATTATCCAAACCGACTTGGGCGCAAGCCTGGCCCACCGGGCAAAGCGGGTCGTTGCCGCTGTCAATTTCCTGTTGATCCGAATATCCGTCCGAATCGCTGTCGGAAAGATACGGTGAAGTTTTATAAAAATACAGCTCGTCCCAATCGGACAAACCGTCCTGATCCGTGTCTTTCTGGCGCAATTCTTCTTCCGTGCTGTCGCCAAAAACAGTATTTTGGCCAACCAATTGGCTGGCCGCCGGCGACTCGGTTCCGCGCCGCGCGAACGGCTCGTTGATACTGGCTTTTAACTGCCAAATCCACAGGAATATGATCAGCAAACCAAAAAAAACCAAACCCGCCGCGGCGTACTTTTGGTTCTTGTTGATTGGCGCTTTTGGACTGGCCGGCTGGCCGATCCCATCGCTTGCTTGAGGCGCGCTGTTTTGATCTTCTAGCATGGGGGGAGTCGCTTATAGTAAATTCTTGATGATAATGATATTCTTGATGATAATGATATTTTTTGGTTTTTATGTAATCAAAAAAGTTATTAACAAGCACCGTGAATTTACTAAATTATACCATATCTGTTTTGTTTTTCCAAATCAAAAAAAGCCATTTAGCCATTTCTCTTTCCAGTCAGGCCGAGCAAAAAATATAAAACAATTTATTTAAAATTTAAATTCGCTAATTTTAAATAATTTTATCCAATCCGCCACGGACAAATCCTGAGGCCGGACATTCTCACTTAAACCGGCGGCCAGAACCGCCGCCAAGGCCTCTGGCTTGCCGATCCGATAGCCAGCCGCCAAATTATTCAGCAATTTTTTCCGCCGGGCGCTAAAGCCGATTTTAACTAAACGAAAAAAATCTTTTTCATTTCCCCCTTCTAACTTCACACTTTTTGCTTCTGATTCCTTACTTCTAACTTCTAACTTCATAATCGCGCTGTCCACCTCCGGCGCCGGCCAAAATGCTGTTTTGGGAACCAGGCTGATGATTTCCGGCTGGCAAAAAAACTGCACGGAAACGGCCAGCAGGCTCATTTCGCCGGGCTTGGCCGCCACTCTGGCCGCCACTTCCTTCTGGAGCATCAAAACCATCATTTTGGGTCGTAATTGATCACTGCCAAGAAATTGGCGTAAAAAACGGGAACTAATGTTATAGGGCAAATTGGCGACAATTTTATATTCATTACTTCTCACTTCTAACTTCTCACTTCTAACTTCTAAAATATCTTCATTCACAATTTCCACATTTTCAATCTTCTCTGCCGTCAATCTCTCTTTTAAAATTTCAGCCAATTTGTCATCCAATTCAACCGCAATCACCTGCTTGACGCGCTTGGCCAGCTGTTCGGTTAAAAAGCCGAAACCGGGTCCGACTTCCAAAACAATATCGTCCGGCCGCAGATCAGCCGTTGTCACGATTTTATGATAAACGCTTTCGTCTATTAAAAAATTCTGCCCCTTGCTGCGGGCAGGAATGATGTCGTATTTTTCGCACCAATCTTTTGTTTCTTTAAGCAAATCCACAATTTTTTATGAGAAAAAAAACAAAACGGCAATTAGGGCAATATCGCTTTTTTATTTAATTAAAGCGGCAGCCTGGAAAATAACCCAATCGCCAAATCTTTCCCAAAAACTGGTGGCCGGCCCGGACGTGCCAACCACCCAAGGAATTACATTGGATGATCCGGCGTATATAATTTGCCCGCCGGGCATTGGAAACGGCCCCCTGATCAAGGATAAAGCCGTTGCCGGCAAGCCTAAAACCGGCACCACGCCGGGCGCGGCGATGGCCGCATTAAAATCGTTTTTTTCTTCAGCAGTCAAGGCGGCTGTAACAATCTGCGCTGTGCCGGTAATATTTATTTCAAAATATTGATTACATTGGCTGCAAGCCAGCGCCGCCGCAATCGGACCCGCGCACCGGGCAACATCATTTTGATTTGCGACAAGGCAGGATTGAGCGGCTCCGATCTCGCCCAAACAACCGGCCACCAACAAAGGGGTTAACAACGGGCAGGAAAGCTGGCAGGTGTAGGGGGTGGGCGGTGGGTCAGGAAGGCATTTCGTCACGCTCAAAATTCGATTAGAAGCGCCGACAAAGGGAATGGCCGAACCGGCTTTAACTTCTTTGGCGATTTTTTCGTACACAAAATTGTCATACCAGCCAAAACCCGCGTAGCCGACCAAAGCCATTAATACAATGCCTATAAACACCGCAATCGTTTTTTTATATTTCATATTTTCTCTTTTAAATCCAGTTTTATTATAACAAATTTTTCAAAATTTGAAAAATAAGCTAAAATACTCTTATGAGGAGGGTAAAATTACAAAACAACGCTTATTACCACGTTTACAATAGAGGAGTTGATAAACGGAAGGTATTTAACAATGGGGAAGATTATAAAAGGTTTTTAACCGGCCTGAAAGAATTGAATCAAGAAGCGCCTATCGGGAGTTTATTCTTAAAAAAATATCTTAACCGCCGCCTTACTGAGAAACCGGATTCCTCAATCCTTGAGGAATCCGGTTCCTCATTCTCCTCATTTTCATTGATTAAAATCTTGGCTTATTGCTTGCTTCCGAATCATTATCATCTTCTTTTACAGCAAATATCCGAACAAGGTATTGGTAAATACATGCAAAGGATCGGAATAAGCCATACTAATTATTTCAATGCAAAATATAAACGTTCCGGTTATTTATTTCAAGGGGCTTATAAATGCGTCCCAATAACGACTGATGACCAGCTTTTATACCTCTCCGCCTACATCAACGGCAACGCGGAAATCCACGGGGTTGCCAAAGCGGAAAATTGGCCCTGGTCCAGTTGTTTGGATTATCTGGATAAAAGAAATGGGAAACTTCCGCATAAGAAAATTGTCATGGACCAATTTAAAAATATGGGCGACTACCATGATTTTTTAAAAACTGCAATAAGAGAGTCTGCGAAAAGAAAAGAGGAGTTAGAATAGCGCTAAAAGCGTTCTGGCATAAAAAATGAAAAAATATCTTCTCCCAATTTTAATCATAGCGGCGATGCTCGGCTTTTCGCGCGAACCGGCCGGAGCCGCTGACAGCCTGGCCCAAAAGCTGGCCGGACGGATACTTTTGCAAGTGGAAAATCAAGGCGAGGCCTGGTATGTCAACCCGGCCGATCAAAAACGGTATTTTCTGGCGCGGCCGGACGATGCCTTCGCGCTCATGAGCCGCTTCGGTATCGGCATTACCGATGATAACTTAAAAAAAATCGCCGTCGGCCTGCTTGAGGATGATGACGAAGACAGCGACCAGGACGGCCTGTCCGACCGCTGGGAAGAAGCGTTCGGCACTGATCCGCGCGACCAAGACTCGGACCATGACGGCTACGATGACCGGCTGGAAATCCAAAATGCTTATGATCCCCTGAGCCGCGGCCACCCGCCGCTTGATGATGATTTCAGCGCCAAACAGGCCGGAAAAATCTTCCTGCAAACGGAAAAAAAAGGCGAGGCGTGGTATGTCTGTCCGGTAAACCACAGGCGCTATTTTCTCGGCCGGCCGGCCGACGCTTGGCGGCTGATGCAAAAACTCGGGCTGGGCGCGAGCAATGAAAACCTCGCTGCCCTGCCGATCGGCTTTCTCTCTCCGCCCGCGCCCATTAAACCGCCAACCGGACAAAAATGCTCGGCCAACAGCGGCGCCCGCGGCATTTTCGCTTGCGCGGCCGAAGCGATCCGGCGGGGACAGAAAGAACAAGCCAAATCCTATTTTACTCCGGCCATGGGACCGGCGCTGGAATATACGATGGACTTCCTGGACGCGGAAGGCAAATTCGCCTTGGGCAACATCATGGCCGGCGCGCAAGCTGACGAATCCACAGCTGATAAAGTGGTTTTTACCACAGAAGTCTATTTTTCCCTGGGCGGATACAAAGTGCCAGTGCGGTTCAATGTCATAAAACAAGACGATGGATCTTGGAAAGTCGGAAATTTATAAAGCGCCCTGAGCGTCCAAGGGGGCTTTAAGCGCCGCAGGCGCTTTTTCCAAGCAATTTCTCCGCCCGCTTGACATCGCCCGGGCTCGTGATTTGGATCCAGCGGGAAGCTTTGACGATTCTCACCGGATTATCTCCGACTCCCTGGGCAATGGCCTGTGGCAAACCGTATTCTTTCTTGGGGCCGGGCAGACGAACGAGATCAAGATTAAAATATCCTCGGTTCAAAACATAAAGGCCGGTATTGACCAAGCTCAGATTTTGATGGTGGATGCCCTCAAGGATGGCGGATAAATTTCCCTGCTTGTCCAGCTTGATCCGTCCGCCGGCGAAACGGCCTTTAACTTCATCAACCAGCATCGCCTGTTCATACGCCAGGCATTTTTCCATGTCGCGGCGGCAATAGATGTTGTCGCCCATCAGCACCAAAAAACGTTCGCCTAATATTTTCCGGCAGGCGCGCAAGGCATGGCCGGTGCCGAAAAGTTTTTTCTGGCGGATAAAGCGCAAAGGCCGGCCGGCGAATTCAGCGCCGAACTTATCTTGGATCTGATCGCCCCGATAGCCGATCACGAAAATAATTTCCGTGATCGCGCCGGGCAATGCCGCCAGAGTATGTTCCACGATACTTTTGCCCGCGACCGGCACCAGCGGTTTGGGCCGGTTATTGGTTAAAGGCCGTAAACGGGTGCCCGCGCCCGCGGCCAAAACGACGACTTGCATAGATTGTTCGCGGCTTATTTCACGACGATATTTAATAATTTGCCCGGCACGAAAATGGTTTTGACGATTTCCCGGTCCGCGAGCCATTTCTTGACTCTCTCGCTCTGGAGCGCGGCTTCTTTGGCTTCCGTCTCGCCGATCTCGGCGCTCACCGCCAGCGTGGCCCGCAATTTGCCGTTGATCTGCACGACCAAATTGATGATGTCGTCTTTGATCAAAGCTGGGTCGTATTCCGGCCAACGCGCTTGAAAAATACTGCTTGTTGTGCCCGTTTGAGACCAAATTTCTTCCGCGAGAAAAGGCGCGAACGGTGACAAAAGAAGGGAAAAAATCCGCAACTGATCAACGGCCAAGCCGTTTTTTTCAAAATGGTTGACCAGGATCATTAATTTGGCGATGGCGGTATTGAATTTCAATGATTCCAAATCATCAGCCACGCCTTTAATCGTCCGGGATAAAATTCTGTCGTTGGCCGCACGGTCGCTGGCGGACGGATCGGCCTGGTCCAATAAACGATAGACCCTTTTCACAAAACGGTGCATGCCGTTCATGCCGTCATCCCGCCAATCGCCGCCCAGGCGCATTTCGCCCAAAAACAGCAAATACAGGCGAACCGCGTCCGCGCCGTATTCGGCGATATATTCGTCCGGATTGACGATGTTGCCTTTGGATTTGGAAATCTTCGCGCCATCTTTGATCAGAAGCCCATGGGCGCGGAAACGACGGTAAGGCTCCGGTTCCGGGGCATAACCAAGCTCGTGCATCACCATGGTCACGAAACGAGAATATAATAAATGCAAAACTGAATGCTCCTTACCGCCAATATACATATCCACCGGCATCCACTTCTTGAGCCGCTCCTTGTCCAAGGCGCGATCCGTGTAGTCCGTGCACAGATAGCGCAAGAAATACCAGGAAGAATCAACAAAAGGGTCGGAGACATCAGTTTCCCGCGCGGCCGGTCCGCCGCAGACCGGACAAACCGTATTCACGAACTTGGCAATCTTATTCAACGGCCCCTTGCCTGATCCGTCCGGCAGAAAATCATCCATGGCCGGCAGAAGGATCGGCAATTGGCTTTCCGGCACCGGCACCCAGCCGCATTGGCCGCAATTGACCATCGGGATCGGCGGCCCCCAATAGCGCTGCCGGCTTACGCACCAATCGCGCAATTTATAATTCACTTCCACTTTGCCCAAACCCTTTTCGGCCAGCCAACTATTCATTTTCTTAATCGCCGCGCGGGTATTCAAACCATCAAGAAAACCGGAATCAATGTTTACGCCCTCGCCGGTAAAGCAATCCGCCTGGCCAGCCGCCTGGCTGGCGCTTTTTACCACCAAACGCATGGGCAAATCGTATTGGCGGGCAAAAGCGTAATCCCGCTCGTCATGGGCCGGCACGGCCATGATC
>Ga0210051_1002183_pt1 | contig 19765 bp, 10 predicted proteins | sample CryGey092014_all_FD_185464 | JGI IMG/M metagenome (GOLD analysis project Ga0210051, IMG submission 185464) | Groundwater microbial communities from aquifer - Crystal Geyser CG23_combo_of_CG06-09_8/20/14_all (SPAdes) (version 2) | ecosystem: Environmental > Aquatic > Deep subsurface > Groundwater... | reverse complement strand
GAGCTTTCTTCTATTTTTGCCGCCTTGATGTACGGCCTGATTGCTTTTCTCCTTATTTTTCTCATCCGCAGTCTGGAACATAAAAGTTAAAAAGCCTAGGGTTTACTGCACAAAGCCTCAAACTGAAAACTCAAAAGCAATTTTTAATTTTAAATTCACAATTTCTAATGAATGTTTAAGATTTTAATGTTTAAACTTTAAACATTAGAACTTCAAAATTGATTCATAATTAAAAATTGAAAATGTTCGACCTTGGTCAAAGATTTTTTCACTCAAAGAGTGAACAAATTGAGAATTGGCAATTGAAAAGACCAGTGTCATCCATCGACATCTACAACACAGTGTCATCCCTGACCTGCCTCGCTTATCAGGCGGGCTCGATCCGGGATCCCGTGGGGAATGACGGAAAAGTCAAAACTCAAAAGTTAAAAGTAAAAAGTAATTCAAAGTGAGAAATAATTCGTACGGACGGGATTCCCGGTTGAGGTCGGGAATGACACAAAAGGAGTTAGAATAACACCGTAAAAAGTCAAAAAGACCGGCGGTCTTGATTAAATCTTTTAGAACAGGTAAGATAGTTTTTTGTCAAGAAATTAATAAGGGAGAATAACCATGCAAAAAGAAGATAATCTCGCAAAGAAAGTGGAAGCAGCTTTGCAGGAAATTCGGGCGCAATTACAAATGGATGGGGGAGATATCGAGCTGGTCAAAGTTTTAGACGGAAAGGTCGAGGTGCGCCTGAAGGGCGCCTGTCAAGGTTGCCCGATGGCATCCATAACCTTACAAGGCCTAATAGAAGCTCAGCTTAAAGAAAAAGTGGCTGATGTTTTAGAGGTCGTGGCCGTCTGAAATATAGCAGTGAGGGCAAAGATGAACAAAGAAGTGGTTTTAGATTTGGAGACCCAAAAAATTTTCAGCGAGGTTTCTCAAAACAACCCGCGGCTTCTGGGAATCTCGGTCGTGGGAATTTACTGTCGCGAGGCTGGAACTTATGAAAAATTTTGGGAAGGCGAACTGGACAGGCTGTGGCCGATTTTGGAAGGCGCGGATCTGACAATAGGCTTTAATATCCGTAAATTTGATTTTCCTGTTTTGTCGGCCTATTATCCGGGTGATTTGACAAAACTTCCAGTCTTAGACATTTTAGAATCGGTCAAAGAATCTCTGGGTTTTAGAATCGGTCTTGACAACTTAGCCCGCGCCACCTTGGGCCTGCAAAAAACTGCCGACGGACTAGCGGCGATTGAGTTTTACCGCCAGGGAGAAATGGATAAATTAGCCGAGTATTGTTTAAACGACGTCAAAATCACTAAGGAAATCTACGATTATGCAGTCAAAAACGGCTCATTGAAATATTATGATTTAAGGGAGGTGCGTGAGTTTAGGGTTAAACTCGATGACGATAATCCCAAAAACGAGATCCAGATGTCACTCGGGGTTTAAATCATGGTTAACTCAAAACGGAATGTCAGCTTGAACTAAGGCGGGTACTGCCAAGAAGTTTCCCTCCCGTCAGTGCTCTCCGCCGGCTGGCGGATGCGCGCTGTCGGGATCCCTTCCACTTCTCCACTCGGCTTACTTGTTGCTTACTATAAGACCGACCTAAAGATAATGGTTGAGATTGGCAAGTTTTGCCGCATTCTTCAGAGTGAATGGGCCGACCCGGCTGCGCCTAAGATTCAAAAGATAGGCCCCGACTTTTAATTCTTTTCCCAAATCAAAGGTTAGCGAACGAATGTAGGTTCCTTTGGAACAGATGATTTTAAGCTTGAGCCGGGGCAGGAAACTGCGGGTGAGAGGTTGAAACGCAATGAGTTTGAGATCTCGAATCTCGATAGTGCGCTTAGGAAGAGTGGACAAGTCAATTTTTCCCTGTCGGGCCAGCTGGTAGAGTCGGTGGCCCCTGACTTTAACCGCGGAATAAGGAGGAACGGTTTGGGTGATTTTCCCCTGAAAAGATTTAAGAGCAAGTAAGATTTTCTCTCGGTTGAGTGGTTTCAATTGTTTCGTCGAAGCTGCGCCGATGATCTTTCCTTCTGCATCATAAGTGTCGGTAGCCATCCCTAAAACAATTTCAGCCAGATATTCTTTGTCTAAATTCATAAATTCGCTCTGCCTCTTAGTGGCCCGGCCGATGAGGATAATTAAAATTCCGGTAGCCAAAGGGTCTAAAGTTCCGGCATGGCCGACTTTCTGTTCTGGGAAAAGCCGGCCGGCTCTTGCAACCACGTCGTAAGAGGTGAAACCCTTGGGTTTGTCGATAATCAAAACTTTTTCCATGGTACTTAAGTTTACCTCTCTGAGAAGAAATTTAAAAGATCAGAATAAGTCAAAAGTTAGAAGTCAAAAATAACTCAAAACGCAAAGCTCAGAACTCAAAAGCTTTCATCAGCTTCTCGTATAGACATGCCTTAGCCTGTTTTTAAATACGTTTGTCTATTTTGTCTATAATGTTTAAACATTGAACATTAGAACCTTGAAAATTGATTAAGAATTAAAAATTTTAAATTAAAACAGGTGTCATCCCGCAGGAATGGAAGAGGGAGACTTTGTAGCGGCGAGAAGCAAGAATCGCCAGGATCCGAGACAATGGAAACCTAAAGGTTTCCGCTACGATGTAGAACGTATATCAAAACCTGTCACTCTTATCTTGTCCAGAGTCGGTAAACGGCTTCCAGATTCTGGACGTCCCTTCGAATCGGGGGGTTGCCAGCCCGCCTGCCGGCGAGGCAGGAATGACGGCAACCCGATGGTTTTGATACAGATTCTAGATGTTAAATTCCTGCCGGCGGCGATCTACTTTGACAGGCGAAATTGGAATGTGTTATAGTGAAAATAAACCCCCAAGAGGGAATTACTTTATGTTCAAAAACTAAAAAGGAGCTGCCCATGCGACTTTTAAAGCTGAGAAGATCTTTGTTAAAGAAGGTCTTTATTTTTTTATTGACCCCTTTTTTGGTTTTTTCCTTCCTTCCGTTTTTTAGTCCATCCGAAATGTCCGCCGTTGAACCGATCGGTAATCTTGTCATGACCCCGAGCACTATGGTCAAGGGGGCGACTGCCACCTACGCTTTAACCTACACCAATCCAGTCACAGTGGATGCGCCGGGCGGATTTTTGATGGTTAGTGTTTTTTGCCAAAATTGCGGTCCTGGTAACAATTCTCTGGTAAACTTAACTTCCGCTACCCTTGGCGCTGGCAGTAATATTGCCGGTACCATTCAACGGCAAGAAGGGATGGAACCCAATTCCACGGGCATTTCATTAACTGCAGCAGTCGGTGCTGGGCAGTCGGTAACTCTGATTTTAAACGGGGTGCAGAATCCCAATGGATCAGGGATGTTTAAGGCATTTCTAGGTAATAATTTTCAGGGAAATCAATTAAGCGAGGGACAATCCGCTCCTTTTTATTTGGGAACAGTTAATCTCATAGGTAGAATAGTTGATCCTTCCGGTAATCCAGTAGGGCAGGTGGGGATTGACGTCTACAACGAGGACAGGACGATAAGCAGCAATGGCGGGGCCGGGGATGATGGCCGTTTTGTCATTGCGGATCTGCCGGCCGGAACTTACACTTTGGAAATTCACTTAACTCCGGGCGCTTCAATCTACATTGCGCCAGATCCGATGACCGTGACCGTCACAGCAGGTGTTATTAATAATCTAGGCGACATCTCGGTAGTGGTGCCACCTAAACATGTTACTGGAAAAGTGACCTATGGGGACGGTACTCCGGTGACCACGGCTCAGGTTAACGCCAATCGCCGTCAAGGAAACGGTTGGAATTCAACCACAGTCGGTTCAGACGGAACTTATAACTTGGGTTTAACCGGAGGGACGTGGGAAGTGAGAGTTGAACCCAAGTGGGACAACGAAAACAACCGACAGATGGAGGTTGACTGGGCTTATACCGGTAGGGGCAATTCCGTTTCTTTTGCTCAAGATACAACCTCGGAAACGCAAAGTGATGTTAACTTTAGTGTAGTCAAAGGGACGGCAACAGTTAAAGGGACATTGCTTAGTCCTGATAGCACACCCCTGACCAATGCCGGGGTTGATGTACGCAATAAAGAGGGAGTTGGGGTTGGGGGTGGAGTCAACCAAAACGGTGCCTTTTCCATACACGTCCCGGCCGGAACCTATTTTCTTTCGGTTTGGGCTCAGGATCAAACATTAACTACTCCTCAGCTGGATGCCTTTACCATTGCCGACGGCGCGACTAAAGACTTTGGGTCAATCACGATGACTCAGAAGAATGAGAGAATTAAAGGTAGAGTTACTTTCGAAGATGGAACTCCGGTTCCCGGAGCTTACGTTAATGCTTGGAGTCCGAGAGGATCGGGTTGGGGAGAAACGCAAACCAATGCCAATGGCGAATATACGCTTTTAGTTTCAGTTGGCGAGTGGGAAGTTCATCTGCGACCAGCTCCGAACGGAAACTATGCCATTCCAGGTGGTCCTCCGACTCGGGTGACGGTCGCGGCCAACGGAACCGTTACCGGAGTGAACTTTCAAGTGGTTTTGGCGGATGCTGTCATTCGCGGCAGGGTAGTCAATATCAACGGCACACTTTTGTCCAGTCTTTATGGTTGGGCTGAGGCCGGAAAAAGCCTTGGCGCCGATGAGCCGCCTATGCCGGGCTTGGGTTCGCCGGTTGAAGGCGGAGTTTTCAGCATTAACGTTCCAGCCGGGAGCTTTTCGGTGGGTATTTTCACCGAACCCGGTTCAGACTATAGTATGGCGCAAGCAGCCTTGGTAACAGTCGCCTCTGGCGAAACTAGAGAGGTTGAAATTTTAATGAAACAGAACGATGCCTACATTACCGGTAAAATTTACGATCAGGACCAAAATTTAATCAGAGATGTTGAGGCCGAAGTCAATGGTTTTAATAGTCAGAAAGCCATGAAAAATGCCAGAGTGAATCCGGATGACGGATCATATACCATGGGAGTCGTCGGCGGAAGCGACTGGTTTTTGGGCGTTTTCGTGGATGCAAACTCAGGTTATATGATGTTGCCTCCAGATGATAATAAAGTCACCGTGGCGGCTGGCCAAACAGTAACCAAAGATTTCTTTTTACTTAAAGCAGATGCGACCGTTACAGGTCAAGTTCTTGATCCGAGTGGTAGTCCCTTGGGAAATGTCTTTGTCTTTTTAGATTCAGAAGCGGTAGAAGATGGGGATGTTTTAGGCGCTTCTACAGTCCGCTCCGGCGGAGTTGGCGGCCCGGGTGAAGCGAAAACAGGAATCCACACCGGAGATTTAACCAGAAGCGACGGCACTTTTACTTTAAGCATTCCGGCCGGAACCTATGGCATCGGTTCAGGTGCGCCCGCTTCTTTAGGCTATATTAATCCGGACATCCAGACAGTCACGGTGGCGAAAAACGCGACTGCTGCGGGGATAGTTTTGCAATACAAAGTATCGGATGCCAAAATTTCGGGAACCATCACTTTAAACGGTGCCAAGACCTCAGCTTTTGTCTGGGCTTGGTCAGAAGATGGCGGGCATTCGGAGAACATGTCGTTTTCCGGAGATTATACTTTAAATGTCACTCAAGGAGACACATGGCATCTTGGAGCGGATTATGAATCCGGCGGGAGCTATTACCGCAGCCAGGAATATATTCTTCCAGTAAGTTCGGCCACTGCGACTCAGGATATTGTTTTAACCAAAGCTGCCTTTACGATACCGTCGCCGGTTTCTTCGACCTTTGACGCCAGCAAACCAGTTACCATTACTTTAGACAACGGTATGACGATTATTATTCCATCCGGCGCCATTGCCAGCTCGGGTACTATTACGGTAACAGTAACTCCCACGGCGCAGTTGGCCAAGCAAAAGACAAAGAGGCCGGTGGCTTTCGGTTATGAGATCAAAGCCTTTAACTCTTCCGGTAGTCAGATTACCTCCAACTTTAATTCGGACGTTACGATCATCATACCCTATACCGATGCCATGTTGACGGATTTGGGAATCACCGAAGACCAGATCTCGGCCGCCTACTGGGATGACTCGTCAACTTTGTGGCAGGGAGTGACCAGCTTTGTGGTGGATAAAGATAACAATGTCATCACGATTACCGTCAACCACTTTACCTCTTATGCTTTGGTAACCGGAGCTTCTGACACGACTCCTGCCGCAGCCCCGAGTGGCGTGACAGTCACAGATCCGCAAACCGGCGGAAAACTGAATTTGGCTTGGACTAATCCGACCGATGCCGACCTTGCTTCTGTTAAAATCTACCGTTCAGAAACGCAAGGAAGTCTGGGTAGTCTTGTCGCGACCGTGACCAGCTCAACGGTTTATTCTGATACCGGTTTAACCAATGGGACGACTTATTATTACACCTTGCGAGCAGTTGATACTTCCGGCAACGAATCCTATAATACCGACCAGCATTCTGGGACACCTACGCTTTTGACCCAGCTTCCGGCAACTGGGCATACTTTGGCTCAAATTTGGTGGCAGCTGCTTTTAAGCTTGGGAGTGTTTTTAGGCGCTTTGGGACTGCGAGTTTTGATGATTTTGAAAACTAAATGAACTACCACTCCTTGCGCCGTGGTATCCTCCCCGCCGAATCCCTGCCTCGCTTATCAGGCGGGGGCAGATTCGGCGAGTTTATTTTTTCCAAGCTTAATACCGCCCCGCATGGCGGGGCGGATGAATCGAATGATTATAAAGAGGCAAGCGATACTAAGATAAAAAAGGGCGCACTTTGGCGCCCTTTTTTGTTATAATCGTATAATCGAGATTGTAACATTGAGCATTAATTAGAAATGTTTAACCTTAAGTCAAAGATTTCTTCACTCAAAGAGTGAACAAATTGAGAATTGGCAATTGAAAAGACCAGTGTCATCCATCGACATCTACAACACAGTGTCATCCCGGACCTGCCTCGCTTATCAGGCGGGCTCGATCCGGGATCCCGTGGGGAATGACGGAAAAGTCAAAACTCAAAAGTTAAAAGTAAAAAGTAATTCAAAGTGAGAAATAATTCGTACGGACGGGATTCCCGGTTGAGGTCGGGAATGACACAAAAGGAGTTAGAATAACACCGTAAAAAGTCAAAAAGACCGGCGGTCTTGATTAAATCTTTTAGAACAGGTAAGATAGTTTTTTGTCAAGAAATTAATAAGGGAGAATAACCATGCAAAAAGAAGATAATCTCGCAAAGAAAGTGGAAGCAGCTTTGCAGGAAATTCGGGCGCAATTACAAATGGATGGGGGAGATATCGAGCTGGTCAAAGTTTTAGACGGAAAGGTCGAGGTGCGCCTGAAGGGCGCCTGTCAAGGTTGCCCGATGGCATCCATAACCTTACAAGGCCTAATAGAAGCTCAGCTTAAAGAAAAAGTGGCTGATGTTTTAGAGGTCGTGGCCGTCTGAAATATAGCAGTGAGGGCAAAGATGAACAAAGAAGTGGTTTTAGATTTGGAGACCCAAAAAATTTTCAGCGAGGTTTCTCAAAACAACCCGCGGCTTCTGGGAATCTCGGTCGTGGGAATTTACTGTCGCGAGGCTGGAACTTATGAAAAATTTTGGGAAGGCGAACTGGACAGGCTGTGGCCGATTTTGGAAGGCGCGGATCTGACAATAGGCTTTAATATCCGTAAATTTGATTTTCCTGTTTTGTCGGCCTATTATCCGGGTGATTTGACAAAACTTCCAGTCTTAGACATTTTAGAATCGGTCAAAGAATCTCTGGGTTTTAGAATCGGTCTTGACAACTTAGCCCGCGCCACCTTGGGCCTGCAAAAAACTGCCGACGGACTAGCGGCGATTGAGTTTTACCGCCAGGGAGAAATGGATAAATTAGCCGAGTATTGTTTAAACGACGTCAAAATCACTAAGGAAATCTACGATTATGCAGTCAAAAACGGCTCATTGAAATATTATGATTTAAGGGAGGTGCGTGAGTTTAGGGTTAAACTCGATGACGATAATCCCAAAAACGAGATCCAGATGTCACTCGGGGTTTAAATCATGGTTAACTCAAAACGGAATGTCAGCTTGAACTAAGGCGGGTACTGCCAAGAAGTTTCCCTCCCGTCAGTGCTCTCCGCCGGCTGGCGGATGCGCGCTGTCGGGATCCCTTCCACTTCTCCACTCGGCTTACTTGTTGCTTACTATAAGACCGACCTAAAGATAATGGTTGAGATTGGCAAGTTTTGCCGCATTCTTCAGAGTGAATGGGCCGACCCGGCTGCGCCTAAGATTCAAAAGATAGGCCCCGACTTTTAATTCTTTTCCCAAATCAAAGGTTAGCGAACGAATGTAGGTTCCTTTGGAACAGATGATTTTAAGCTTGAGCCGGGGCAGGAAACTGCGGGTGAGAGGTTGAAACGCAATGAGTTTGAGATCTCGAATCTCGATAGTGCGCTTAGGAAGAGTGGACAAGTCAATTTTTCCCTGTCGGGCCAGCTGGTAGAGTCGGTGGCCCCTGACTTTAACCGCGGAATAAGGAGGAACGGTTTGGGTGATTTTCCCCTGAAAAGATTTAAGAGCAAGTAAGATTTTCTCTCGGTTGAGTGGTTTCAATTGTTTCGTCGAAGCTGCGCCGATGATCTTTCCTTCTGCATCATAAGTGTCGGTAGCCATCCCTAAAACAATTTCAGCCAGATATTCTTTGTCTAAATTCATAAATTCGCTCTGCCTCTTAGTGGCCCGGCCGATGAGGATAATTAAAATTCCGGTAGCCAAAGGGTCTAAAGTTCCGGCATGGCCGACTTTCTGTTCTGGGAAAAGCCGGCCGGCTCTTGCAACCACGTCGTAAGAGGTGAAACCCTTGGGTTTGTCGATAATCAAAACTTTTTCCATGGTACTTAAGTTTACCTCTCTGAGAAGAAATTTAAAAGATCAGAATAAGTCAAAAGTTAGAAGTCAAAAATAACTCAAAACGCAAAGCTCAGAACTCAAAAGCTTTCATCAGCTTCTCGTATAGACATGCCTTAGCCTGTTTTTAAATACGTTTGTCTATTTTGTCTATAATGTTTAAACATTGAACATTAGAACCTTGAAAATTGATTAAGAATTAAAAATTTTAAATTAAAACAGGTGTCATCCCGCAGGAATGGAAGAGGGAGACTTTGTAGCGGCGAGAAGCAAGAATCGCCAGGATCCGAGACAATGGAAACCTAAAGGTTTCCGCTACGATGTAGAACGTATATCAAAACCTGTCACTCTTATCTTGTCCAGAGTCGGTAAACGGCTTCCAGATTCTGGACGTCCCTTCGAATCGGGGGGTTGCCAGCCCGCCTGCCGGCGAGGCAGGAATGACGGCAACCCGATGGTTTTGATACAGATTCTAGATGTTAAATTCCTGCCGGCGGCGATCTACTTTGACAGGCGAAATTGGAATGTGTTATAGTGAAAATAAACCCCCAAGAGGGAATTACTTTATGTTCAAAAACTAAAAAGGAGCTGCCCATGCGACTTTTAAAGCTGAGAAGATCTTTGTTAAAGAAGGTCTTTATTTTTTTATTGACCCCTTTTTTGGTTTTTTCCTTCCTTCCGTTTTTTAGTCCATCCGAAATGTCCGCCGTTGAACCGATCGGTAATCTTGTCATGACCCCGAGCACTATGGTCAAGGGGGCGACTGCCACCTACGCTTTAACCTACACCAATCCAGTCACAGTGGATGCGCCGGGCGGATTTTTGATGGTTAGTGTTTTTTGCCAAAATTGCGGTCCTGGTAACAATTCTCTGGTAAACTTAACTTCCGCTACCCTTGGCGCTGGCAGTAATATTGCCGGTACCATTCAACGGCAAGAAGGGATGGAACCCAATTCCACGGGCATTTCATTAACTGCAGCAGTCGGTGCTGGGCAGTCGGTAACTCTGATTTTAAACGGGGTGCAGAATCCCAATGGATCAGGGATGTTTAAGGCATTTCTAGGTAATAATTTTCAGGGAAATCAATTAAGCGAGGGACAATCCGCTCCTTTTTATTTGGGAACAGTTAATCTCATAGGTAGAATAGTTGATCCTTCCGGTAATCCAGTAGGGCAGGTGGGGATTGACGTCTACAACGAGGACAGGACGATAAGCAGCAATGGCGGGGCCGGGGATGATGGCCGTTTTGTCATTGCGGATCTGCCGGCCGGAACTTACACTTTGGAAATTCACTTAACTCCGGGCGCTTCAATCTACATTGCGCCAGATCCGATGACCGTGACCGTCACAGCAGGTGTTATTAATAATCTAGGCGACATCTCGGTAGTGGTGCCACCTAAACATGTTACTGGAAAAGTGACCTATGGGGACGGTACTCCGGTGACCACGGCTCAGGTTAACGCCAATCGCCGTCAAGGAAACGGTTGGAATTCAACCACAGTCGGTTCAGACGGAACTTATAACTTGGGTTTAACCGGAGGGACGTGGGAAGTGAGAGTTGAACCCAAGTGGGACAACGAAAACAACCGACAGATGGAGGTTGACTGGGCTTATACCGGTAGGGGCAATTCCGTTTCTTTTGCTCAAGATACAACCTCGGAAACGCAAAGTGATGTTAACTTTAGTGTAGTCAAAGGGACGGCAACAGTTAAAGGGACATTGCTTAGTCCTGATAGCACACCCCTGACCAATGCCGGGGTTGATGTACGCAATAAAGAGGGAGTTGGGGTTGGGGGTGGAGTCAACCAAAACGGTGCCTTTTCCATACACGTCCCGGCCGGAACCTATTTTCTTTCGGTTTGGGCTCAGGATCAAACATTAACTACTCCTCAGCTGGATGCCTTTACCATTGCCGACGGCGCGACTAAAGACTTTGGGTCAATCACGATGACTCAGAAGAATGAGAGAATTAAAGGTAGAGTTACTTTCGAAGATGGAACTCCGGTTCCCGGAGCTTACGTTAATGCTTGGAGTCCGAGAGGATCGGGTTGGGGAGAAACGCAAACCAATGCCAATGGCGAATATACGCTTTTAGTTTCAGTTGGCGAGTGGGAAGTTCATCTGCGACCAGCTCCGAACGGAAACTATGCCATTCCAGGTGGTCCTCCGACTCGGGTGACGGTCGCGGCCAACGGAACCGTTACCGGAGTGAACTTTCAAGTGGTTTTGGCGGATGCTGTCATTCGCGGCAGGGTAGTCAATATCAACGGCACACTTTTGTCCAGTCTTTATGGTTGGGCTGAGGCCGGAAAAAGCCTTGGCGCCGATGAGCCGCCTATGCCGGGCTTGGGTTCGCCGGTTGAAGGCGGAGTTTTCAGCATTAACGTTCCAGCCGGGAGCTTTTCGGTGGGTATTTTCACCGAACCCGGTTCAGACTATAGTATGGCGCAAGCAGCCTTGGTAACAGTCGCCTCTGGCGAAACTAGAGAGGTTGAAATTTTAATGAAACAGAACGATGCCTACATTACCGGTAAAATTTACGATCAGGACCAAAATTTAATCAGAGATGTTGAGGCCGAAGTCAATGGTTTTAATAGTCAGAAAGCCATGAAAAATGCCAGAGTGAATCCGGATGACGGATCATATACCATGGGAGTCGTCGGCGGAAGCGACTGGTTTTTGGGCGTTTTCGTGGATGCAAACTCAGGTTATATGATGTTGCCTCCAGATGATAATAAAGTCACCGTGGCGGCTGGCCAAACAGTAACCAAAGATTTCTTTTTACTTAAAGCAGATGCGACCGTTACAGGTCAAGTTCTTGATCCGAGTGGTAGTCCCTTGGGAAATGTCTTTGTCTTTTTAGATTCAGAAGCGGTAGAAGATGGGGATGTTTTAGGCGCTTCTACAGTCCGCTCCGGCGGAGTTGGCGGCCCGGGTGAAGCGAAAACAGGAATCCACACCGGAGATTTAACCAGAAGCGACGGCACTTTTACTTTAAGCATTCCGGCCGGAACCTATGGCATCGGTTCAGGTGCGCCCGCTTCTTTAGGCTATATTAATCCGGACATCCAGACAGTCACGGTGGCGAAAAACGCGACTGCTGCGGGGATAGTTTTGCAATACAAAGTATCGGATGCCAAAATTTCGGGAACCATCACTTTAAACGGTGCCAAGACCTCAGCTTTTGTCTGGGCTTGGTCAGAAGATGGCGGGCATTCGGAGAACATGTCGTTTTCCGGAGATTATACTTTAAATGTCACTCAAGGAGACACATGGCATCTTGGAGCGGATTATGAATCCGGCGGGAGCTATTACCGCAGCCAGGAATATATTCTTCCAGTAAGTTCGGCCACTGCGACTCAGGATATTGTTTTAACCAAAGCTGCCTTTACGATACCGTCGCCGGTTTCTTCGACCTTTGACGCCAGCAAACCAGTTACCATTACTTTAGACAACGGTATGACGATTATTATTCCATCCGGCGCCATTGCCAGCTCGGGTACTATTACGGTAACAGTAACTCCCACGGCGCAGTTGGCCAAGCAAAAGACAAAGAGGCCGGTGGCTTTCGGTTATGAGATCAAAGCCTTTAACTCTTCCGGTAGTCAGATTACCTCCAACTTTAATTCGGACGTTACGATCATCATACCCTATACCGATGCCATGTTGACGGATTTGGGAATCACCGAAGACCAGATCTCGGCCGCCTACTGGGATGACTCGTCAACTTTGTGGCAGGGAGTGACCAGCTTTGTGGTGGATAAAGATAACAATGTCATCACGATTACCGTCAACCACTTTACCTCTTATGCTTTGGTAACCGGAGCTTCTGACACGACTCCTGCCGCAGCCCCGAGTGGCGTGACAGTCACAGATCCGCAAACCGGCGGAAAACTGAATTTGGCTTGGACTAATCCGACCGATGCCGACCTTGCTTCTGTTAAAATCTACCGTTCAGAAACGCAAGGAAGTCTGGGTAGTCTTGTCGCGACCGTGACCAGCTCAACGGTTTATTCTGATACCGGTTTAACCAATGGGACGACTTATTATTACACCTTGCGAGCAGTTGATACTTCCGGCAACGAATCCTATAATACCGACCAGCATTCTGGGACACCTACGCTTTTGACCCAGCTTCCGGCAACTGGGCATACTTTGGCTCAAATTTGGTGGCAGCTGCTTTTAAGCTTGGGAGTGTTTTTAGGCGCTTTGGGACTGCGAGTTTTGATGATTTTGAAAACTAAATGAACTACCACTCCTTGCGCCGTGGTATCCTCCCCGCCGAATCCCTGCCTCGCTTATCAGGCGGGGGCAGATTCGGCGAGTTTATTTTTTCCAAGCTTAATACCGCCCCGCATGGCGGGGCGGATGAATCGAATGATTATAAAGAGGCAAGCGATACTAAGATAAAAAAGGGCGCACTTTGGCGCCCTTTTTTGTTATAATCGTATAATCGAGATTGTAACATTGAGCATTAATTAGAAATGTTTAACCTTAAGTCAAAGATTTCTTCACTCAAAGAGTGAACAAATTGAGAATTGGCAATTGAAAAGACCAGTGTCATCCATCGACATCTACAACACAGTGTCATCCCGGACCTGCCTCGCTTATCAGGCGGGCTCGATCCGGGATCCCGTGGGGAATGACGGAAAAGTCAAAACTCAAAAGTTAAAAGTAAAAAGTAATTCAAAGTGAGAAATAATTCGTACGGACGGGATTCCTTACTCGGAGCCAGGAATGACACAACTGAGCCAGAATGACATTTTAAAAAGTAAAAAGTCAAAATAAAAAGCTGCTGGCATCTGGTTTCACCGGAAACAAGAGGTTTCTCCTCTATAGAGGAGAAACCTCTAACTCCCCTAACATGATCCGAGAAAATGGAAACCTAAAGGTTTCCGCTACAGAATCATGGAAAACGGAAGAAATGAAATCTTAAAACTTAAATGTCAAAACTGAAAGACAAAAAACGCCAGACAGTACGAGAGTGTCATCCCGAACGACCACGGTGTCATCCCGGACCTGCCTCGCCGGCAGGCGGGCTTGATCCGGGATCCCGTGGGGAATGAGACATAAAGCTAAGGCAGAAGTAAACCCAACGGGATTTCCTCCTTCTCCGCCAGCTGGCGGATTCGGCGGGCAGGCCTGTTCAAGCCAGGAATGACACCTTAAAAATAAGTTAAAAGTAAAAAGTAAAAATTCAAAATTAAACTCAAGAGTCAAAAGTAAAAATCAAATGGCAACTGGCTAAAGAAAATTCAAATTGAGAATTAGAAATTAAAACCAGTGTCATTCTTAGGCGTAAAGCTTAAGCTTTAATAAGCGGTTCCGGATAAGGTTTTGCAGGGGGAGGCCTTGCAAAGACTATATGAACAGTCCAAAAACAGGTTCGACCTGTCAAAACGACCCGTCAAAATCGTAGAAAAATATGCCAAAGTTCATCGAAATTAAAACTAAAAGATTTTATACCACTAAATCCATAGATCTTGCACTGATTGCGGTTATTATAATCCTTTCAGGGGCGGTTGAAGGTTTGATTTTTTTAAAGCCGGATAATTCCTCACAGAATAAATTGGTCGGGATGATACAAAGGATTAATCCGGCTAAGGTTTTATCAAGCTTTCAGATCCGTGAGCCAAAAATCGATCCCATCTCCAAAGATTTTGGTCTGGTAATTCCTAAAATCGGGGTTAACGTGCCGGTGGTGGATAACGTCGACGGTAGCAACGAGAAAGAGTATTTATGGAAGCTGACCGAGGGCGTCGGGCATTTTAAGGCCCTTAAAACGCCAGAAATGGAAGTTGACGGCGCCTATCCTGATCAAGGAGGAAATATCTTTATTTTCGGCCATAGCCAAATTCCGGGCGGAGACATGAGCCGCTATCAGGGAGTATTTAATCAACTGTCAGATTTACAGAAAGGGGACAAGGTAGTAGTGTATTATCAGGGTGAGAAATTTGAATATAGGGTGGTCGAGGGAAAGGTGGTTGAGAAAACAGCTCTTGAGTATCTAAAACACACTGATGAGGAAACTTTGACACTCATGACCTGCTGGCCGCTAGGATTTGAAAACAAGCGGTATATTGTGCGGGCCAAGAGAATTTAGACAAAGATTGGGGTTTTTGGTAGAATCAGGCTGGCAAGTTTTAAGATTTATCGATGATTTGCTCACCAAGTCAAATTTTATTCGGTATCTAAAATATTTCCACTTTTTGGTCGCAAAAAGTGGAGTAAAAACTCGTGTCTGTGCTCGTCGTTTAGAAATTCATCGATTCATTCGCTAAAAAATCTATTGACAAGCAAAAGATTTTTTAAACGCTTATTTTCGAGCGGGAAAACATAAGGGCTTCAGCCCTGGGATGAGAGCAATGAATCTTCCGCGAGAAAAGATGATACCGCGGGTTTTAGCTCGCGGAGAATCATTTCATTGTGAATTTCTAGAAACTTCTGTGCATGGCGAAGAAGAAAGAGCTTTTTAAACTTTTAGTTTCGAGATTTTTTGGCGCGGTTGCCAAGTGGAAAGGCAGGAGTCTGCAAAACTCCTATACGTCGGTTCGATTCCGACCCGCGCCTCCACAACTTTTCAATCAACTCTCGGTAGGATTAATCAATCACCAATTAAATCACGCAAGTATCATCTGATACCCTCAAGGGTAGTCTTTAATCGCGCCAAAATACCATTTTGAGCTATAATATAGCCATTTGTGAATAGAGAAACTAGAGTATTGGTGACTATAGGATTTAATAATTAATAATTGTTTGATATATCTTGATTGGGTAGTCCAAAATGACAATTTTCAACAGGCTGTCCACAAAATTGGGGTTATTATAGGATCTTGACAAAGGAAAAAGATTGTGTTAAGGTGAATATACAACTTCATATTAGCCCACTTGGGCTGGGGTATTTTAAGCTAGGAATTAGGGACCTTTTAAGGTTAGTGGGGACTCTGAGTTAAAATGCAGGGCCGCGACTAACCCTAAAGGTCCCTAATTTCGTTTTGAAAGGAATGACACATAAAACGTCTCTGGATAAGAATTTGCAAGGGGAGGTTTTGCAAAGGCCGTACGATAATCGATGAATTCAAGAGCGGCGATTTTTAAATCGCCATAATGCAACCATAGAAACCTCAAGGTTTCCGCTACGGTGGTGGATGGTGGATAGGGTTTGGTAGCATAGATTGCGTGGCAGGGGTTTTGTAGCGGCGAACTTCAGTTCGCCATGGTTTGGGAGAATGGAAACCTAAAGGTTTCCGCTACGATGTAGAACGTCTTCTTTTTGTTCATCTTAAGCTCAATGGCCAGCCTCCGGTGGCCGTAGGCCGGATGGACTTTAAAAGTTTCCTCAATTTTATCTTTAATGGCTAAATCTTTGATCATCTTTTTCCCCTGATGGTAAATATTCTTACGATTGATACTCATACACTGCGAGATTAACTTTTTAAAACGACTGGTCTTGACGATGGCTATTTTTTTTCCCTCTCTCAAGTTCTAAAGTAATTAAACCGATGATTCTTTTTAACTCCTCGTTCTCCTTTTTCAGCCGGTTAAACTCAAGAATGGAAATCTCCGGTCTGGTTTCATTTGAAAGCCAAGTATATATCGTTTTGGTGGAAACAGCATATTGTTGGGCTACTTCCAAAACAGTTTGACCACCTTTTACTTTGGCCAGAATTTCATTTCTGGTCTCAACCGGAATCCGCTTAAACATATTTTTCCCTTTCTTTAACTTTAGTTAATCATAGACTCCGGTCTTATTATACGGGGTACACCCCAAAAATCCTGGAGCGATATTGATGTAGGAACTGTTTCCCGCGATTTTGGTAAAGACCATCATGAGGAATTGGTCGCCCTGTTAAAATCGCGGGGAAATGAGTTTTTAGATATTGAACCACACCTCTTTAAAAAGAAAAGCTTAAACAACCCCTTTGACCCTCTTGCTCAAGAAGTAAAAAAACATGGCATTTGCATCGTTTAACCGCGTCATTTCGACTCGCCGATTCGACGGGGAGAAATTCCGACCGCAAAAAATAATCTCAACGGGAGTTCTCAGTTGCTTATGCTTCTGCGAGATACTTGATTATTATGGATTTTTATGGTATCGTGATGATACTTTAATAGTTTAAACCGAAGGAGAACTTATGGCTAAACAACTAATTAACCAACAATCTAGAATCAATTTAAATTTTTCTAAAGCCATCTTGCCTAAAATCCAGGACACTGCGATTAGGCGCGGCTATACAACCATCCAGGATTACATCCGCTGGTTGGTAATCAATGACATCCACGGTTTATTTCCTGCGCGCGATGTATCACTTAAAAATTTAGAACAAGAGGGATTACAAGAATATAAGAGCGGGAAGACCAGTCACATCAAGGATGAAAAAGATCTAGATTTGTATTTAGATTCTAGGTAAGAGACAGCAATGTTAAAGCTAGAAATTACCTCAAGGTATGATAGAAATTTACGCGCTCTGATCAAAGAGAACTCTTTACAAAAGGGGAAAGTGCATAAAGCCTTGAAATTTTTCTTGCACAACCCCAAGCATCCCAGCTTAAACTTAGAAAAATTACGGGGAAGTAATGTTTGGACAATTCGTGTTGACAGGGCACAAAGGATCTTCTTTTCCTGGATTGATAGTAAAACAGCCCTTTTGCTTGATATTGGAAAGCATGACAAATATCAACAATACTAGAAGCTATCTTATACCCAAATAACTTTGATTTGTAATTTAAAATGTTGTTATTAGGGGAATACTCAACTCTATTTATTGCAAACCTGAGGAAGCTGAGCATATTAACAGGAACCTCCTTGCCTTCTTCAATAAGGCGCTCGACCGCCAATTGAATCCCGTCCGTTTTACTTGATTTCCCACGCTGCCAAAGTTTAGCTTTATTTGGAAAGCTAAGCTTTGTGTTTTATTCCCGACGGGATTCGAAAACATGGAAACCTCAAGGTTTCCGCTACTTGTCCTTTCTGTAGGGTTTTTACTTTAATCATACCTACATGGTGCAAGCTTTTTCATAATACCTGAGGAGGAGGTGAAACGACGACGTAAGGATCCCGTGGGGAAGAAGGTAGAAAGACTGGATTCCCGATCGGGTCGGGAATGACACAGAGGGTCGAGGGTGACACATTCTGTCATTTCGAATCCCGATCCGCCAGCCGGCGGAGGTGGTGAGAAAACCCTCTCAGAGAGAAAGAGTAAAGCCAGAGAAAGGGATTCCTCCACGGAGCTTGCACTGAGCCCTTCGACTCCGCTCAGGAGAAATTCCATCGAAGTGGTTGGAATGACAGTAAAAAGATAGGTAACAGGAAAGGTCAGAATCACCATGGTTTGGGAGAATGGAAACCTCTGTGGTGTATTTCCACTGCGAATGCTGCTGGTAAGACCGTGTAATAAGCAAAACCTATAGTATTGACAAACAGACAAAAAGATGGTATAGTCATCTTACTTTAAATGTCTTTTTAGGAGAGAGGCAAATTAATTTACTGGCTTAAACAGTAAAGCAGCCTCCCCTAAGGGCTGCTTTTTTTGATTTTTCTTTCTGGCAAGACTGCCCTAAGAAGGGGGGAGAAAGTCTTGTCAGCGAAAAGAACCAAAAGGAAGGCCCGGAAAATACATAATCGCCATTTTGGAAAAGCAGGAACATCGCTCTTTAACAACTACATATTCTATATCATTCCGAAGCGTCGATTCGGCGCTGGGAAATCCCGTGTTAGGGAAAGTTACCGAAACAGGATTTTTTGCCTTTGGCTCGAAATGATTTTCTATATCAATTAACCCTGCAAGGGACATTTGTGGGGACAAATTCCCATCCACTTTTCTACCGAGAAAAGTGGAGCAAAAGCTCTCGTCTTGTGCTCGTTGATAAGAAATCCATCGGTTCGTTCATTAAAACTTGTAAACTCCCCGCCGAATCGGCGGGTCAGACATACAAGTTTTTTAACATTCATTTCACAGTGGATTTCTAAATCATCTGCGCATGACGATTGAAATTTAAAGCAGCGAGTTGTCTTCACGGGTGTCTCTTGCAGGAAATGGGGTCAGTTTAGGATTTCCACAAGCACTTGTGGGACCTGATAAGGGAACGTACGTATCTTCTGACATGCCTTTATCCGGTCTCACAAGATTTTTTATTTCTCCCAAGCGGGAGAAGGGAAGGTTAATAAGAGGTAAGTCCGGGAAACCGGCATCTTATTAACTAGGGGAGACGCTGCGAAAGCATGCGATCCTCTCAATGTAGTATGCCCTTCTCGAGCGCCTAAAAAGGCGCTGTGGCTAAAGGAAAAAATAAAAAGCTTTGTGGGAAAAGGCGGTGCCATACCCGCCTCAATGAAAAGGCCCTCGGGGCCATGTATGGTGCAACCGTGGTTCGAAGCGCAAAAACGATTGGGCGAATGAGGCCCAACTCCTTGCGCAAGCGCCCAATCGTGGGTGCCAAGAATCACACTCGGAGGTAGCAGATACCTACCTATATATAACTTCCATTGGGGAAGATGTATCTTTGGCTCTACGCCCAGTGTGCGTAGACTCAGAAGGAATCGTTTTCGGTTGTGGCAAAAGGACGGTAGTTCCAATGTCCTTTGAGTCACACTCCTACGCTTTTCTTTCTTGCCTGGCGAGCCATTGCTAGGAGCAACAGGAGAGAAAAGACATGTGAAGGCAGTGTTCACAAGAGGAATCTAATGGCTAAGAAGTTACGCAACATCGTACTGACCGCCCTGGGGGCGGTCGCCCTGCTGGTCGCCGGCCTGTTGGCCAGCAACCTGCAGATCAGCGTCGGCGGCGCCTTCGCCGCCGGCACCGTCCCTGCGGGGACGGACTACGTCATCCCCGCCGAGGGGAGCATCTGGACGGCGTACGAGGCCGCTGGATTCTCGGGCGGGAGTGGGTTCGAGTGGAGCGCCTTCAAGGCGGCCGTGACCGAGACCTC
>Ga0210051_1002182_pt1 | contig 19771 bp, 17 predicted proteins | sample CryGey092014_all_FD_185464 | JGI IMG/M metagenome (GOLD analysis project Ga0210051, IMG submission 185464) | Groundwater microbial communities from aquifer - Crystal Geyser CG23_combo_of_CG06-09_8/20/14_all (SPAdes) (version 2) | ecosystem: Environmental > Aquatic > Deep subsurface > Groundwater... | reverse complement strand
TAATAAAAACCACCTCTTCCACGAAATTCCAACCGCCCCGGGGAACCTTCTTATATTTTATAAATTCATAATTAGCCATTTCAAAATTCACCGCCAAAACTTTTGCGATATCTTTCTTATTCTTAAAGCCAAAATCTTTTATCTTCCGCCAATCCAGGGCTATTTTTTTTACGCCGTATTTTTTAGCCAGAACGATTATCTGCCTGGCGATAAGAACGGCCTGCCTTTGATTGATTTTTTCTTTTTCCGGAGTTTTTATCTCCAAAATTTTTTCTTTATTGTTAAAAATCAAACGGCTCTTAATAATTTTTTTATCAAAAAAAACCCGGGCAAATCCCCTGCCTTTAAATTTCTTTCTGGCGATAACCCAAATTCTCATGCCGTTAATTCAGTTCCTTATCCAAATATTTTCCTAATTCTTTTATTTTTATCCTTTCTTGTTTCATCGTGTCTCTGTTTCGAACCGTCACGGCCTTATCCTTTAGCGTTTCAAAATCGACAGTCACGCAATAAGGCGTTCCTATTTCATCCTGGCGGCGATAGCGCTTGCCGATGGATTGTGTTTCGTCGTATTCCACCATAAAATTCCGCTTCAAATCATTCCAAATTTCTCTGGCAGGAGCCGTCAGTTCCTCTTTTTTGGAAAGCGGCAAAACCGCCGCTTTCATCGGCGCCAATCTTTTATCCAGTTTCAAAACCACCCTGATTTCTGCGCCCACTTTTTCCTCGGTATAAGCCTGATCCAAAAACATAAAGACCAGCCGGCTTAATCCGACGGAGGTTTCCATGATGTGAGGAATGAATTTTTCACCGGTTTTTTCATCAAAATAATCCAGTTCTACTCCCGAATATTTCGAATGTTGGCTCAAATCCCAATTCCCTCTGGCGTGAATCCCTTCAATTTCTTTGAATCCGCCTAAAGTCTTAAAATTATATTCGATATCAAACGCTTCGCTGGCGTAATGGGCCAGTTTTTCGTGCTGATACCAATGAATCTCGCTTCTCTTGATTCCGTATTCCAAATACCATTGCCACCGGATATTTTTCCACATTTCATATTTTTCTTTCATCGCGCTCGGATGCAGAAAATATTGCATTTCCATTTGCTCAAATTCACGGGTGCGGAAAATAAACTGCCGCGCCACGATTTCATTCCGGAAAGCCTTGCCCACTTGCGCGATGCCAAAAGGCAATTTTTTATGAAGCGAATCAACGGTGTTTTTATATTCCAAATAAATTCCGCCGCAAGTTTCCGGCCGCAGATAAACCACATTTTCTTCCTTAAGTTCGTCAGTCGGCGAACCAATATTGGATTTTACCATCAAGGAAAAAATTTTGGCGGGAGTTAAATCAGTCGAACCGCAATTAGCGCATTTTAATTTCTTTTCCTCGCGCAATTTTTCCAGATGTTTATTCAATTCTTCCAGCGGCGCCTTGTCCGCACTGATGCCGAACTCTTCCAGAATATGATCGGCGCGGAACCGGCTTTTGCATTTCCGGCAATCTACTTGTGGATCGTTGAATCCGGCCACATGTCCGGAGGCGATCCAAGTCGTCGGATGCATAAAAATCGCGCTGTCCAGTCCCACCACATCCTCGCGCATTTGCACCATCGCTTTCCACCAGGCGTCGCGGATATTATTTTTCAGCAATGTCCCGTAATGGCCGTAATCATAAATCGCTTGCATTCCGCCGTAAATTTCCGAGGACGGATAAACAAACCCCCTTCTCTTGCAAAGAGAAATCATTTTTTCCATTAAATTGTTTTTGGCTTGATTGGGCATAAAAATATAATTATGAATTAAAAGATCCCCCTTTAACTTATCTTAAAGGAAATTCAATAATTTGCAAATCTTTGTTGAAAAATTGATTTCTTACCTGTTAATTCGACTCGTTTGACAAATTTCCTTTTTACCTGTTTACTAACTAAAAATCATTCGTTTTTTAATTTTACTCTTAATTCATTGTTTTTTTCTTTAATTAAGGAGGATAAAAAATGAAAAAAGAAAAGTTAGGTTTTATCTGCATGGGACACGGGGGTAAATTTTTTTTCCTTAATAAAGATACTGGAAAAATAATCACCAAGGATATTGAGGAAGGAGAATATACGGTTAGAAGATCAACCAGATTAAGAAGAAAATTCCCCCTAAAACAAAAAGTTCGCCAAGAGTTAATGGATACACATAACTTACTGACTCAAGGAATATAAAAAAAATTGACTCAAGAAACACAAAAGCCGACTGAAAAAATTCTCGTCGGCTTTTATTATTAGTAAATCTTTCGGCAATTTATGCTATAATTAAAAATATAAGCCTAAACCGACAAAAAAATGATTGGCGAAAAATTTTTTAGCCCAAAACCGGCGGAAAAAGAAACCGAAGCAAAAAATAGAATAAAAGAAAAAAATGAGCTTAAATCTCCCGACAGGAGAGGATTTTTAAAAAAGGCGGGAAAAGCAGTGCTGGCCGCCGGATTAACCGGCGCGGGAATAGAACTGGGATTAGATAAAAAGGAAGCGCGGGCGGATCAGCCAGACGGCGAAAAGCCGGGAGTCAAAGAGATGCGAGAAAGAGAAACTGAAAACAGCCCGGAAAAAGAGGGCTATTCGGAAGAAATGAGAAAATTGAAAGATGACCTGTATCTAAAATACGATGCGGAGCCCAAAGAGGGCGAGAGGAAAGAAAAAACAGATAAGGAAATTCGTCGGAAAAATTTCGATTTTATCGTTCAAACTGTCAAGGGCCGGCCGGAAAAATATCCTCTGTTGGCAAAAGAGCTGGAAAAATTAAATGACAAGCAAATCGTCGAAGAATTCGCCAAAAAAGGATTTTTTTTGAACATTTATAAGGACTCGGCCAAAGTGGAAAAAATAATCGGCGAAGCGGAACTGCTGACGGAAGCCGACGGGTATGGCGAGGGATATAAAGAAATAGGCCCGAAAGAAATAAAAGACAGCTACGCCGGAATAGACAAACTGTTTTCAATCAAGGATCCTGATTTTAGGGCTGATTTTTTGATTTTTTCCGAAAAATCAATAAAGCCCGGCGGATTCAACATTGACGGCGTTTCTTTCGTAAACCGGGACGGTGTCCGGGAACATCATAAAAAAATTAACGCCATGGCGAAAGACAGCCCAGGCTGGAAGGATTATTCCCTGGAGCAATATCAAAAATCCATCGAGGCAAATGAATTATGCCATCATATTGTTGAAAAATTTTATGATAAGAAAATAAGAGAGCCGTTTTACCTTGGACGGCAAGGAACATGCCTTTAATCAGATTGAAGAATTTTTTTCCGATGTGAGCGACATCGGCACCGATCCGAGAGGCGCCTACCGGGTGATCAATAATTTATTTTCTTCCCTGGTTTCGTCGAAAAACAAGGAGGGAAAAATTTTTATCGATATCGAGAAAGAAGGAAATAAATACTTTTTCAGCGATGAATTTATGCTGGGCCTTTTGAAAAAAGTTTTTGAAAACAAACCGGAAAGATATAAAATTTTTATTCATGCTTTGCTTGAATGTTCAAAATACACGGGTCGGGAAATTAATTTTGACATATCCGTCGACATTAACGATGAAAAGATTTTGAAAAAAATAGACAGCCGCGTCAGAAAAGCGGCGGGTAGCGAAGCCGACGAAATTTTGGAAGAAAAAAGAGATGAAATCAAAAAAGAAATTTTTAATTTGCTTACCGGCGAAGATTTGCGATTCATTCAAGAGGAATATTTGAAAATGGGGAAAAACTTTCTGTCCCGGTGTGATTCTTTTCGAAAAAAATAAGAATTTTTGCCCGCCCTTGCTTTCCACCGCCGCCAAATTTCGTGCCAACAAAGTTGGCGCGTCGCTTAATGAATTACCTAACCGCAGCAATCTGTGGGATAAAATTATTTCGTAATTTACAACAAAATCTTGCGATAGCAAATTTTTGTTATAAAAGTCTTTGGTGGAATATACTAAACGAAACTCGAAATCCTTGTCTCTACAGCGCGTTCCGCACCAAAAATTTTTACTGGTGGATCCAGGCAGAATCCCTGTCCGCCTTCGGAGGAGAATTGCCGTCTCGACAACGCGCCCCGCACCAAAAAATAAACGTGGAGATACCGGGAATCGGACCCGGAACTCAGCAATGCGAATGCTGCGTAATACCGTTTTACTATATCCCCAAAAATTACAAATATTTTTTATTCTTAAGTTCTTTGGGCAAATATTCCTGATTGGAACTGTCTTCCAGCGGAGTGTATTTATAACCTTTACCGTATTGCAAATCCTTCATTAATTTCGTGGGAGCGCTGCGAATGGGCAGCGGCACCGGCAAATTGCCCCATTTTTCCACATCCTCCTTGGCTTTCCCGTAAGCCAGATAAGCCGCCACACTTTTTTGGCTCTTGGCCAAATAAATTACGCACTGCGCCAAATGGACATTGCATTCAGGATAACCCAACTTATGGCAAGCGTCAAAAACCGCATTGGCTAAAAGAAGAGCCGTATTATTAGCCAGGCCCACGTCTTCCGAGGCGAAGCGCACCAATCTTCTGGCAATATAAAGCGGATCTTCCCCGCCTTCAATCATTCTGGCTAACCAATAAACCGCCGCATCCGCGTTGCCTCCGCGCATCGATTTATGCAAAGCGGAAATAATATTGTAATGCTCTTCCCCGCTTTTGTCATAAAGCAAATGGGATTTTTGCAAAACTTTTTTCACCAATTCTTCCGTCACTTCCACTTTTTGATTCAAGCAGGCTTCCAAAGTATTTATCGCCATCCGGGCGTCGCCATTGCTAAACCGCGCGATCATTTTCAAAACATCGGCTTTGACTTTTTTTTGCGTTTTTTGCAGCGCTCTCCTTAGAATTTTTTCGATATTTTCTTCTTCCAATCTTTGCAAAACAAAAACTCTGACGCGGGAAAGCAAAGCGGAAATAACCTCAAAGCTGGGATTCTCCGTTGTCGCCCCGATTAAAGTCAGCGTTCCGTTTTCCACCTGCGGCAAAAGCGCGTCTTGTTGCGCCTTATTCCAGCGATGGATTTCGTCGATAAAGAGCACCGTTTTACGAGAGATTTTTTTATTTTCTTTGGCTCTTTCGATAATTTTCAGCAGGTCTTTTTTACCGCTGGAAACCGCGCTTAAATTCAAAAAATCCGACTTGGTTTCCTTGGCGATAATAAAAGCCAGCGTAGTTTTCCCGCTGCCGGGCGGCCCCCAGAAGATAAGCGAGGGCACGCGATCCTGGCGGATGGCCTGCCCCAAAAAAGCCTCTTTGCCTAAAAGCTCCTCCTGACCAAAAACCTCCTCCAGACTTTGAGGCCGGATAATATCCGCTAGAGGCGCGTTTTGCGCAAAATTATTTTCCATTAAATCCATCTTAAGCCATAACCGCCATTTTCGCAAAACCCCGCACTAACTTTCGTTCAAAGACTTTTTGATTCTTTTCCGCAGTTGCGCCCAAGCTTGTCCAAATTGTTTGATTTGCTTTTCCCTTTCTCTGGCGTCTTCCTGTGATAAATAGGCTTCGTAATAAATTAATTTCCATTTGTGATTTTTTGTTGAAAACGACTTACCTTGATTATGATCAAAAAGTCTTTTTTTAAATTATTAGTATAGCCATAATATAATCCTTGGATTTCATTTTTAATTACGTAAAAATAATACATATAGATAATAACGAAAGTTAGTGCGGGGTTTTTAATTCCTCCATCAAATCCAAATAAAATTTCAAATTATGCAAACTCGCCAAACGCATCGCCAGCGGTTCTTTGGCAGCAAACAGATGATGCAAATAAGACCGGCTGTAATTCCGGCACAGCTCGCAAGCGCAATTTTTATCCACCGGAGCAAAATCTTTTCGATATTTTCCGTTGTTGATATTGATGGTTTTGTAAAAATCCCCCTCCCGTCCCCCTTTTACAAAGGGGGAAGATTTTTTTTCTCCCTTTTCTAAAGGGAGAATTAAAGAGGGATTTTTCTTCCAGACAAAAAGCTTTCCATGACGGCCTTCTCTGGTCGGAATCACGCAATCAAACATATCCCAGCCGTAAGAAGCGGCGCGAACGATATCTTCCGGCTTACCGATACCCAGGGCAAATTTGAGCGCGTTATCCGGAATAAAACTGGCGGTCTTTTCCAAAACTTCGGCCAAAAAATTGCCATCCTTATCCATGTGACGGGCGCCAAAGCCATAACCGTCAAAACCAATCTCAACCAGTTTTTCCGTGCAATATTTTCTTAAATCGACATATTCTCCGCCTTGGATAACTCCAAAGATAAGCGGCCGATTTATTTCTTTAATTTTTCTTTTTTTTAATTGCTTCTTATACTCAATTTTGCATCTTTTAGCCCAGGCAATCGTCCGCTCAACCGCTTGTTTTATTTTTTCCTTGATGAAAGTATTAGGCGGCGGATCATCCAGGCAAACCAGCATATCCGCTCCCAAATCGAATTGAATTTGAATCGCTTTTTCCGGAGTCAATTCGTGTTGCGAACCGTCCAGCGGCGAGCGAAAAATAACTTTTTCATCCGTAATTTTTCCCAGTTGGGGATTTTTATGAATCAAAGAAAAAACCTGGTAACCGCCGCTGTCCGAAAGCAGGGGTTTTTCCCAGCGCATAAATTTATGCGCGCCTCCCGCTTTCCGGATAACTTCCATCCCCGGCTGAAGATAAAGATGATAAGTATTGATTACCAGCGGACCGATACCAACGGCTTCCAAATCTTTCCGGCTTAACGATTTAACAAATCCCCTGGTCGCGTCGGGCATAAAAAACGGAGTGTCAATAACTCCGCTTTTAGTTTTCAATCGGCCTTGGCGAAATTTTTTTCCGCCTAAAACTAATTTGCCCAAAAAAAAAATTTTTTCAACTAAACTAAACATGCTTTGAATCATTCAGCCGGCTGAACTTTGTAATTCTTTTCCAGCTTGGCATCTTCTTTTAAAGAAGTGGTTTTTTTATTTCCAAAAAATCTGATTTCTTCTCCGGTGAAGAGATCTTTGGCGCTGAAAACCGTTTCGCCCACCAAATTAACCGCTAAACTAACCTGCTCGGGAGAAGGTTTTATTTTCACCTGGAAAACCACTTCCCGGGGAGAATTGAGAATTCCCGCGCCTGATTCAATATTGCCGATTTCCCAAACTAAGTTATTGGTCCGCTCGTTGAAAGTATAATGCAAAACGGCGTCCTGCGGATTTTTCATTTCCGTTACTGTCGCTCCGGTGGGAATCACTGCTTTCACCTTAGCCTCGCTCAAATCGTTCAGAGCGTTGGAAATTTTCCAGTGAATGGCGTAAGTGGTTTCTTTGCCCACTTCCGGCGGAATAGGCCCGTAATTTTCAATGACCGAATCATAATAATAACCGGTTGTTTCCAGCACGATTTCGGAATTAATTTTCATATCCATTCGATTGCCGGAAATAATTTTATTTTCTTCAATGAAAGTCGGCACATCCTGGCTGTCTATTTTGGCCAGACTGGAAATAATAAAATTTTTATCGGAGCTTTTTTCTATCGGCAAAGATTCTTTTATTTTAACGCTGAACTTTACCAATCCCTCCTGACCGGGTTCGAATTTTTTCAAATCTTCATAATCGGAAGCTTTCCAGGTGATAATTTTGGAGTCGGGATTAAAAGCTCCTTTTTCCAGTTTCAAGGAAGCATAATCCAGAGCCTCCCCTTCTAATTTTTCAGTTATAATCACGTCGCGCAGCCCGATTTCTCCGTCATTCCTGAATCTGATTTCAAATCTAAGCAATTCGCCCAAATTGACATTCAGATTATCCCGGCCGTTGACCACCTGGCGGATAATCAACGGCGAACCGATTATCCGGGTCTCGATGTTTTCTTCATCGTAAATGACAAAATCTTCTCCATCCATTATGCCGATATAAGCTTTGGCGGTTCGGATATAATTCCTAACGCCTGAAAGCTTTCCGCTTATCACGATTTTCCCGTTTTGTCCGGGTGCCAGCGTCCCGATGCGCCAAAAATCGTTACCTTCTGAATTGAGCGGCTCCGCTTTAGTGAAAACGAATCCCTCCGGATATTCCATTTTCACTTTCATCCCCGTTATTTCTTTTTCTCCGTTGTTTTGATAGCTTATCTGATAATCTATCGCGTCATCATTAGCTAAATTTTGCGGAGCGCTTATTTCCAGTTTTACCGGAGAAGACTGGACTGCCACGCTTAGTTGATTTTGAGAAATAAACTGTCCGCCCAAGCTGGAAGGCGTATAATTAATTTCCGCCTTCAGATAAATCAACGATCCCTTGGGACTGAAAATTTTTCCCTTAAACTCAACCGCGCCTTCTTTCTTGCCGGCTATATTTCCCAAATTCAGCGTCAAACTGCCGGCTCCTTCCGGACTGAATTCGGGATTGTTTTCCGGAATAAAATTTTTGGGGAAGCTTATTTTCAAAATCGCGTTTTTTAAAGTAGTTCGATTGTTATTTTTATATTTTATCTCATATGTCAAGCTTTTGCCGCTCAAAGTTTCCTGCGGACCGCTTAAGGAAACTTCCACCCGGTCCTGACTGAAAGATGTTTGGCGAAATTTTAAAAATCCTAAAAGCAACAGGATAAACAAAATCAAACCGCCGGCAATGGTAAAACCGGTTCTCCAAATTTTCCTTTTGGCCAGTCTGGATTGTTCCGCTTCGACAATCCAGGCGTCCTCCTTGGAAAAACTCTTCCTGGCAATGTCTATCGGAGCGAAACGCGGATCAAAACCGGTTTGGCCAAGCTGGGGAGGTTTCTCATTTTTTTCCCGCTTATAAAGTTTATTTTTTATTTCGTAAAGCGACATAGCATTGATTTTTTGTTTTATGTCTTTATTATAAAATAGTATTAACCCTATAGCAAATCTTATCTGAAGAAATCGGCCTTATGCGAGGTTTAAGATAATTTACCGCCCTTACGTTGTAAAACGGTATAAATCCGAAGTGAAACGGATATAAAAAAGCTAAGCCCCTTCCACCCAAATTAAATATCTTTTGGCAATTTTCTCCAAATCCCGGATTTCTTCCGGCGTGGCCGCCAATTTAGTCAGATTTTTGAGATGATTTTTGGCAAAAATCCGGATAATTTTAATCGAACTGTCTTTGACCGGAAAGTCGCTTTCTGAATCCTTGGGGCACCGGGCGCATAAAAACCCTCCCTGACCGGGACTGAAAAAATTTTCTCCCGGAGTGAATACTTTTCCGCACGCCAAACATTTTTCCGCCTCCAATCCATAACCCAGCTGGCGCGTAAATTTGAATAAAAAGCCCAGCCGGAGCAGCGCTATTTTTTCATTTTTTTCTTCGGACAGTTTTTCCAGAGTTTCCAGGTAGCTCAAAAGCAACCTAAAAGCTTCTTCGTCTTTTTGCTGTTCCGGAACTAATTTATCCGCTAATTTAAAAACCGCGAAAACATTCCTGGAAAGTTCCCAGTTTGAACGGATGGCGGGAAAATTATTTTCAATCAAAGAACCGGAAATTTGCCCCAGCCCTTTTCCCCGGGAAATAAAAATCTCCGCTTGCGTCAAAGGTTCTAAAAACCCCGCCAGCTTGGCGTTGATTTTCCGCACCCCTTTGCCCAAAACCCGGATTTTCCCCGTTTCCAGAGTAAAAATAGTGTAGACCCGATCGGCTTCGCTTACTTCCCGGCTGTTCAACACTATTCCGCTATAACGATAATCCATAAAATCTTAAGATTCTTTTTCCTTTGATGTTAAAAGAGAATAAGCATAGAAAAAATAAATAATCACGCCGGATTCCAGGACACAATAATAAAACCAGCGATGGATTTCGCAGATATCCAATTTTTTCCAGGTCCATAGAGCCAAAAGCGTGAGAAGCAATTCCCAAAACCACTGTCGCTTTTTTTCTTTAAGACCGAAGGATAAATTAAAAATCAGCAAGAATAAATAGATGCCAAAAAGAAAAATCCAAAATTTTTCCGGCCACTTGGCGCAATCGATTTCCCGGGTGATGTTTTCTTCCCGGACGGCAAAAGCCGCTTTTTCGTCAATGCGGGCGGGAAAAATCTTGCCGGGTGAATTTTGCGCTATCCTGTTTTCTTGTCCGCTTACCGCGAAAAATTTACTTTCCGCCCGAACCGGGGCAGAAAATCCCAATACCAGGCTTAAAATCGCCAAAAAAATGATTCTTTTTTTGATTGTAACCGGGCTTAAATCCATATTTTTAGCGTTTAATCGCAATTTCTACTTCTTCTTTGCCAACTTTAAGGCTTTTTCGCAAATCAGCTTCTATAAGAAGGCCTTCTTTAAATTCTGTAGCTAAAGCTTCTTTGGCGATAATCGAACCGAATTTATCAAAAACCTCTTTGGCTCCCTTATATCCAATTTGAATCCGATTGTCAACCTCATATCCGGCTTCTTTGCGCATCTCCTGGATGAAGCGGATAATTTCCCTTGAGAGGCCCTCTAGTTTTAGCTCCTCGCTAATTTCCGTATTTAATTCAATTTTAAGCTCTTTTCCGGCGACTTTTTCCACTTCCTTGACATTAAGCTCTTCTTTCACAATCGCAATCAGCTCATCGCGTAATTGACAATTAGCAATCTGTAATTTGGATAATGGCTGGCGAACTTTAATACCGGCTTTGGCGCGCAATTGCAACGCTTCGGTAATAATATTTCGAGCTTTTTCCATTTCTGCATTTAATTTTTCATCAATCAGTTTTTCATTCGCCACCGGAAAATCCTGCAGATGCACGGATGAAAAATCCTCCTCTCCTGCTTGAGGAGAGGATTGAGGAGAGGTGGGAGACAAATTCCGATAAATTTCTTCCGCAATAAACGGGCAAAACGGCGCCATCAATTTGGCCAGTTCCGTCAATACCGTCCACAGTGTCTGATAGGCATTTTCCTTGTCAGCGTCATTTTCACTTTTCCAAAATCTTTTTCTCGATCGGCGGATATACCAATTGGAAAGGTTGTCGATAAATAATTCGAAAGGCTTGGTGGATTTTACCAAATTATAGCTCTGCATATTTTCATCCACTTTTTTAATTAGTTTGTTCAGTTCGGAAATAATCCACTTATCCAGCAGGTTTGTAGTTTGTAGTTTGTAGTTTGTAGCCTTTGATGGTTTCCAATTATCCACGCCGGCGTAAAGAACAAAAAAGGAATAACTGTTCCACAAAGTCGCCAGAACTTTTCTTTGAATATCCTGGATGGATTTTTCGGAAAAATTAATATTTTGCGCATCTAGAAGCGGCGAGGATAACAAATAAAAACGTAGGGCATCGGCGCTATACTTTTCCAAGACAATATCCGGCAAGGTATAATTTCCCAAAGACTTGGACATTTTTTTACCATCCGCTCCGGCAATAGTTCCGGTCGTCACGACATTTTTAAAACTTTCTTTGCCGAATATCCCCACTGAAATAACATGCAATACATAAAACCAAGCCCTGGTTTGCGCGATATATTCAGAAATAAAATCCGTCGGAAAACTTTTTTCAAATTTTTCCTTATTTTCAAAAGGATAATGGAATTGTGCGAAAGGCATCGAACCGGATTCAATCCAGGAGTCAAAAACTTGCGGAATTCTTTTCATGGATCCACCACATTCGCAGGCAAAAGTAATTTCATCCACTCCCGGTCGATGATAATCCTTAAGTTCCATTCCCGAAACTTTCTTGAGTTCTGCATATGATCCAAAAACTTTAATTTTTTGGCAATTCTCCTCAACACATTTCCAAACCGGGATGGCCGTCCCGAAATAACGATCCCGAGAGATATTCCAATCCGGTGCGCTCTCAATTCCATTTAGAAAACGGCCATGTTTCAAAAAGTCCGGAAACCAGTTAATATTTTCATTCTTCGCGATCAAATCTTGACGCATTTTAGCAACATTAACATACCAAGCCGGTTGCGCCTTATAAATTAATTTAGTCTGGCATCTATGGCAATGCGGATAACTATGGGTAATCTGCTCACGTTTTAATAGAAAACCCTTTTCTTTTAGCCATTTTACGATTTCCTTGTTAGCCTCCCAGACTCTTTGTCCTTGCCATTCGCCCTCCGTAAATTGCCCTTCTTCATCCACATTCATAATAATTGGCAAATTATTTAGTTTTCTGGCTTGAAAGTCGTCCTCGCCAAACGCCGGTGCGATATGTACAATTCCTGTTCCATCTTCGGTTGTTACAAAATCTCCGGTGATTACGCGATAGCCATTTTCAATTTCGTGTGGAAAAATTGGTTCATACTCTTTACCCACTAGATCTTTACCTAAAATATCACCTACTAATGCCCATGATTCCGGATTTTTTCCTTCTTCAAGCGATGTATCTAACGGAAATAGCCCTGCATGAGCGAATACATCTGCTGAGCGTGAACCAGCAACAATATAAGTTTCCCCGGCATGATCCCCTTTAAATATTTTATATTTTGAATATCTGATATCCTTACTTACTGCCAAGGCCACATTGGCTAAAAGCGTCCAAGGCGTCGTGGTCCAAACGAGAAAATAAGTATTTTCTTCGCCTTTAATTTTTATTTTCACATAAACAGACGGATCGCTATCCATTTCATAGCTGTTATCCATTGCGATTTCAAAATTTGATAACGGCGTTGAACAGCGCGGGCAATAGAGCGAAATGCGCACATCCTCATAAATCAAGCCTTTTTTAAACAATTCGGAAAACGCCCACCAGACTGATTCCATATAACCTTTATCCATCGTCTTGTAGGCATTTTTGAATTCCACCCAGCGGCCAATACGATCAACAATAGTCTCCCATTCATTGGCAATTTTAGAAGTTTCAGAAAAACAAGCTTCGTTAAATTTGGTAATTCCTATTTTTTCTTCAATTTCTTTCTTACTCTTAATTCCCAGTTTTTTTTCCACCATATTTTCCGCCGGCAGCCCATGGCAATCCCATCCCCAGCGCCGTTCCACACGATATCCTTTCATAGTCCAATATCTCGGCACAGCATCTTTAACGATAGAAGATAATAATGTTCCATAATGCGGCACGCCGGTAATAAACGGCGGACCGTCATAAAAACTGTAGTATTTATCCTTAATCCTTTGTTCGACTGATTTTTCAAAAGTCTTATCTTCTTTCCAAAACTGAATAATCTCTTTTTCCATTTCGGAATATTTTTTTCGCGCGTCGACTTTTTTAAACATAGGTCTTTCTACAAAATTACAAAATTATTACAAAAATACAAATATACAAAAGCAGTATCAAATAAAAAGCCTTAACAAAAAAATGTTAAGGACGTTATGAAACGTGGTACCACCTTAATTTAGCTTATAGGTTTTAGCTTATAGCTTATAGGTTTTTTCCTAAAAGCTAACAGATATCAGCTAAAAGCTCTCTTTAAATGGCTATTACGGGCCTGCCCGATAGGATCTAGACTAAAAAAGTTTCTTCCTACAGCTCCGAGGTGATAGCCTCATCATTGCCTTTATCTCACTATACTATTTCGCCAAGCTTTTGTAAACCTCCAACGTTTCCCGGGCGCATTTCTCCCAATTGAACTTTTCCAATTGTTTAAAACCTTTTTCCCGATAGCTATTCTTCAATTCTTCGCTGCGGGAAAGTTTAATCATCGCTTCGGCGATATTTTGCGTATCCATCGGATTGACTAATTCCGCCGCGTCCCCGGCGATTTCCGGAATGGAAGAAACATTAGCAACAATCGCCGGCGTTCCGGTGGCAAAAGCTTCCAAAACCGTTGTTCCAAAACCTTCATAGAGAGAGGGCATGATGAAAAAATCGGCGTTGTGGAAAAGCGGCACCAAATCGTCTCCGATAACATAACCGGTAAAAATAATGTCCTTGTTCAGACCCAAATCCTTAGCCACCTGTTTATATTCCTTAGCCAGCCAGCCTCTTTTTCCGGCCATAATCAATTTGTAATTCCCGGCTGTCTTGTCTTTTTTATTTTTTTCTTTAAAAATTTTAAAAGCTTCTAAGAGCCGCACGATATTTTTGGACGGCTCCAGAGTTCCCAGAAAAAGCAGATACTTGTCTTCGATGGAATATTTATCCAAAATCTTTTTCCGATCCACTTCCGGATTTTCAAACATTCTTTTGTCAAAACCGCTGTAAATCACCTGGATTTTTTCCTCCGGGCATTTGAGGATTGTCTGCAGGTCGTCTTTTATCGAATGAGAAACCGCGATCACTTTTTGCGCCTTGTTTACCATCAGGCTGATTAGCGCTTTATTTTTAGCTTGATAAAATTTGGGGAAAATATCATTGAATTTATAGACGGCCAGATCGTGAATGGTGACAATGGTTTTTCCACTATAACTGGCTGGAATTCGACTGGCGTGCGAAGTAGTGTGAATCAGATCCAATTTTTCCTTGCTCAAAATAGCCGAGCCTAAAATTTCATTGTAAATTCCCGGCAGATATTTTTTATAATCGGAAAAAGGATAAAACTTGATTTTCGCGTTGGATTGGGAAAATTTTTTGACATCTTTTTCCCGGACGCGAAAATCAAAAAACAGGACATACTCGTTTTCTTTGTCGATTTTCAGAAGATGGCGGATTAGCTGGTAAGTGTAATGACCGACTCCGATAGCGTCGCCTTTTTCCGGATTTAAAATTGTTCTGGCATCAATGCCGATACGCATAAATTTTTTACTAATTACGAATTCTTTACTAATATACGAATTTAAATAATTTTATTAGTATATTCGTACTTAATTAGTAATTCGTAAAGGTTATCTACATTTTCTCCGGCGCCTTCACTCCAATTAATCGCAGTGTTTCCGCCAACACTATTCTAACAGCATTTATGAGTTTTAGTCTAGCCCGGGAAACTTCCAAATTATCTTCGTCAATAACTTTCAAATCATTATAGAAAGAATGGAATTCATCGGCTAATTTTATGGCGTAATGGGGCAGTTTATGCACCGTATAATCTTGGGCGATTTCTTCGATAAGTTCGGGAAATTTATCCAATTCCCGGGCTAATTTTAATTCTTTTTTTTGAATAATTTTTGTTAAGTCAGCCTTTGTAAAATCGATGCCTTTCTCCCGGGCTTTTCGCAGAATGCTGCAAATCCGCGCGTGGGCGTATTGCGCGTAAAAAACCGGATTCTTTTCCGACCTTTCCTCCGCTAATTTTAAATCGAAACTCATATGCGTATCCGGACAATACATTAAAAAGAAAAATCTAGCCGTATCGTGACCGACTTTGTCGATGAGTTCGTCGATATAAACCACGTTGCCGGAGCGCTTCGACATTTTTACTTCTTTGCCGTCTTTCACAATCCTGACCATTTGAGAAATAACGATACGAAAATCTCCAGTAAAGTCCAGCGCCTTGGCTACAGCTTTGAGCCTGGACACATAGCCATGATGATCGGCGCCAAGTCCCATAATTAAACGGCTGAATCCTCTTTCGATTTTATTCAACATATATCCGCAGTCGCCGGCGATATAAGCATTCTCGCCATTACTTTTGATTAATACTCTATCTTTATCATCACCAAATTGGGTTGTTTTGAGCCATAAAGCCCCTCCAGAGTCATAGGTTAATTTTTTTTCCTTCAGCAAATCAATTGCGCGATCAACATACCCGTCATCTTGTATTTTCTTTTCACTTGTCCACTTGTCAAAATTAATCTGCATTTTTTCTTTAACTGTTTTTTGAACAATATTTTCTAAAATATCCTTAGCCGCTTTTTCTCCGATTTCGCGAATGTCAGAAATATTTTTGTATTTTTCCCTAAGTTCATCGATATAAACTCCTCCATAAACCGCCTCCCTGTCTTTTAAAACGCTGTGCCCTAATTTTATCACTTGTTCGCCGGAATCATTCACGTAATATTCGTTGATAACCTCAAATCCGACTTTGCGCAAAACATTGGAAACAACATCTCCGTAAAATCCTCCCCGGCCATTGCCTAAATGCAACGGCCCGGTCGGATTAGCGGAAATAAATTCATTATTGATTTTTTTCCCTTGACCAATTTGGTTTTTGCCGAAATTCCCTTTCTGGGAATTTATTTCCTCGATTTTATTCTGCAGATATTTTTCGGATAAATAAAAATTAATATACCCTGGATTCGCCACTTCTACTTTTTCAAACATAAAAATCCCCCCTAACCCCCCTTTTTCAAAGGGGGAAATTTTTTCCTCTCCCTTTTGAAAAGGGAGGGTGGGAGAAGGATTTTTGGCAATTTGACCATTCAATAATTTAACAATTTGATTGGCGATTTCCATCGGACTTTTTCCAATCTTTTTAGCCAGAAGCATGGCCAGATTGGAAACGTAATCGCCAAATTTCTCATCGTTGGGATAATCCACTTGGATCTTTTCCAATTCAAAAACCGGCCAGATTTTATCCCTTTGCAAAGCCCTGATTGCTTCTTCCAAAATTTTTTGAATTTCCTTTTTCATAGTTTAATCATAACGCAAAAAACAAAAAAAATAAAATGCCGGACATTTGTTTGCCGGTGGGCGCGCCGCAGACAGGCAAGCTAGATGCTAAATACTAAATACGCTATACTTGTTATATGCCAACTCTAGCTGTCAATAAAAGAGCCCGTCTTGACTATCAAATCTCGGATAAATACGAAGCCGGTTTAGTTTTGCAGGGCAGTGAAGTAAAATCCATAAAATCCGGACATATCAGCCTTAAAGAAAGTTTCGTCACTATCAAAGAATCTGAATTATTTTTAACCAACGCCCATATTTCTTTTTACAAGCAAGCCGGAGCGGCAAAAAATTACAACCCCACCCGTCCGCGCAAGTTGCTCCTGCGAAAATCGGAAATCAAGCATTTAACCGGAAAAATGAGGATAGCCGGCTTGACACTGATCCCCCTTCGCGTGTATACTAAAAAACGACCTGCCCGCAATGTTTCGCTTCTAAATAAGAATATTTTTAACAGGACGCTTGGTTCTGGTTTAAAAAAAGAGTATTCTCCAGAAAGTAAACATAGCGATGCAGGCGGACTAATAAAGCTGGAATTCGGCATCGGCAAGGGCAAAAATAAGTTTGACAAGCGGGAAGATCTTAAAAAGAAAGATGCTAATCGGGATATGCAGAGAGCCTTAAAGAATTTCTAATATCCCTGCCTACCGGCAGGCAGGTAATTACTAATTTCTAATCAAATCCCAATTTAAAAATGACTAATTTTAAAATTTAGTCATTGGAAATTGATTTGAAATTTGGATTTTAGATTTTGGATTTCCCGCTCCTAGCGGGCCCGGGGTTGTTTAGTTTCGACAATTTGTACTTTTAAAACAAGCAAGCCGAGGATGATAATAACTCGTTAAAATTTTATCAAAAGTTATAAGTGCCAACTTCATAACTAAAGCAAAATCGGCATTAGCTCGCGCTTTTGCTCCGAATTTTGCCCTAGCCTTAGCCTAACCGCTTTTAGCGGAGCTTTGACTCATCGAATTGCCGATTTCTCATAGGCAAACCTCGGTGTCATATATGAGGATAGCCGCTCGGGATGTTCTAAGCCCGATTGGCGAAACTAATTTAGAAATAGATCAAGAAGGTTTTGTCCGCTTTCCACTTCTTGATTGAAGCCCGCAAGGCTTTAAAGCTGACTACGCTTGTAGAATGTTTTGAAAGAATAAATTTGGACGCGAGTGCAATTCTCGCCAACTCCACAGAAGAGAAGATATTTAACAAAAAGGGTATCTGGCTTCGCCAGATCTCGCGTAGCGAGACAATTCTCGCCAACTCCACAGAATATATTACGGGTGTCGCTAACGCGACTAATTATTAATTTTAAAACCATAAAAATAGGACCCAAAAGATTTTTTGTTCGCAAAGCTCCGCGCGAAAAAATCAACGAACAAATCAATTACCCGCAAATCCGGGTGATTGACGATGATGGATCGCAATTAGGCATCCTCACTTCTCTTCAGGCGCTGCAAATCGCCAGGGAAAGAGAAACCGACTTGGTGGAAATCGCGCCGCTGGCCAACCCGCCGGTTTGCAAGATTATGGATTATGGAAAATTCCAGTATCAGCAGTCCAAAATAAAGCAGGGCGGCAAGGCTAAGCAAAAAAAGGTGGAAACTAAAGGAATCCGCATCGGTTTCCGCACCGATGTCCATGATTTGGAGTTTAAAAAAAATCAGGCGGAAAAATTTTTGAAAAAAGGAAATTGCGTCAGAATTGAAATTCAGCTCAAAGGCAGAGAAAAAGCGCACCAGCATTTGGCCAGAACCAACCTGGAAAAATTTTTAAAATCCATCTCTTTCCCTTATAGAAAAGAGCAGGAAATAAAAAGAATGCCCGGAGGTTTCAATATTTTGATTGTTCCGGAATAACCGCGATTATAAAAAAGATTGATTTAAAATTTTAGAATTTATGCCTAAATTAAAAACCCGCAAATCCGTTATCAAAAAAGTCCGTCTCACTAAAAAAAGGAAAGTTCTGCGCCGAAGAACCGGCCAAAACCACTATAATTCCAAGGAAAACGGCCAGGAAGGACGGATTAAAAGAAACGACCTCCGGCTTTTTCGAACTGATGAAGCCAACGTGCTCAAGGCTTTGCCTTATTCCAAATAACTATTAAAACTGATTAGAAAAAATGACCAGAGTAAAAAGAGGCGTGGCCGCTTCCAAAAGAAGAAAGAATCTTTTAAAAGACGCCAAGGGCTACCGTTGGAAAAGAAAATCTCTCTATGCCGCCGCCAAACAAGCGGTTATTAAAGCGGGCCACTACGCTTATCGCGACCGCCGCAATAAAAAAAGGGAGATGCGGGCGCTTTGGATAACCCGCTTAAATATCGCTTCCCGGGAAATGGGAATCAAATACAGCCGATTGATTAAAATTTTGGATGAAAAAAAGATCCTGCTTGACCGCAAAGTGCTTTCCCAGCTGGCCGTGGAAAATCCGGAAATTTTTCAGAAATTCATTGCGGAGGTTCACCCCAATATCAATTCTGGCAAAAATAACGCCTAACACGGATTGGAGCCGATAGGCGGCTTCGCTTTACGATTTTATGCTACACCAGTTTTTACTTGGAATTGGTGTGGGGTAAAAAAATAAGCCAGAATTATCGGAGAATTATAAAATCCCCGCCGGCTGGCGGGGATTTTTTGTCAAAATTCAGCATCCAGACATCGGAAAGCTCCGGTTTTACTTTTGACGCGTTCGGCGGTAAGATAAAGGCATAATCAGCTTATTACGTAATTCGGTATGTAATAATTATATCTTTAAAAATAACCAAAAAAAATTATGGCAAAGCGTCCGCAAAATGAAAATCAAATCAGAAAGCTTGCCCCATTGGATTTGTTGCGTTTAACGGGGCGATGTAATATTTAATGGGGAGATTGGCCTGCCCGCGATGCTACGCCCGCTCGCAGCGACCAGTCCGCAGAGCTTCGCTTAGCAATGCTGGCAGGTGTAGTATCTTCGGGCGAGCATAGCGTTGCAGGCGGGAAAAAGTAAAGTTATGGATTATTTAAATAAATAAGACTATGAAAACCACAAAAATTGCCATATTCAAGGGTAAAGAAATTCGCAAGACACTTTATCAAAATGAATGGTGGTTTGTGGTGGAGGACATCGTCCTAGCTCTTATTGATTCGAATGATCCTAAACAATATATTCAGCGGATGAAACAGAGAGATCCGGAATTGGATAAAGGGTGGGTACAGATTGTACATATCCTTGAAGTTCCCACCGAAGGGGGTAAACAGAAGATGAATTGTGCCAATACCGAAGGTATTTTCCGTATCATCCAGTCCATTCCTTCTCCCAAAGCCGAACCTCTAAAGAGATGGTTAGCGAAAGTGGGATACGAAAGAATCCAAGAAATTGAAGATCCGGAACT
>Ga0210051_1002181_pt1 | contig 19773 bp, 24 predicted proteins | sample CryGey092014_all_FD_185464 | JGI IMG/M metagenome (GOLD analysis project Ga0210051, IMG submission 185464) | Groundwater microbial communities from aquifer - Crystal Geyser CG23_combo_of_CG06-09_8/20/14_all (SPAdes) (version 2) | ecosystem: Environmental > Aquatic > Deep subsurface > Groundwater... | reverse complement strand
TGATGGGACTCTTCTACCTAACTCTCATCTCGGCAGATGAGCAGAAACGAGGGGAGGATGAGTTAAAAATCTTTCCTAGTGCAACGGAAGCTCTTCTTGTCTATGAGTTGGGTGGGATCAAATTGAGGGAGAGGATTAAGGTGATGATTTCCGCCAAAGGCGGATCCGCCTCTGGCGGGGAGGGAAAACTTTTGATAACAACCGTTGGGCGGATCCTCTTTAATCAAAAGTTGCCAGAATTTCTCTGTTTCATTAATGAGCCAATTGATGCTTCAAAGGTAAAGGCGATGGTTGCCCAAACACTTAATGAGAGGGGGGAAGAGGAAGCTGCTCGCCTTATCGATGCACTTAAGGATTTGGGATTCGCCTATGCCTCCGACTCTAACATCTCGCTCGCAGTTTTCGATGCGATTATCCCTGCGGAGAAGCCAGCAATCTTAAAGGAGGCGGAGGCAAAAACAGAGGAGATCGAGCGAAACTTCCGCCGTGGGTTAATTACCGATTTTGAGCGAAAAGAACTTGCACGGGTAGTGTGGAGTGAGGCAACCTCAAAGCTTGCGGAGCTTGCGTGGTTAGAGCTTTCTGAAGAAAACCCGATCAAGTTTATGATTACATCCGGTGCAGCAGGAGCGACAAAAGAGCAAGTGAAACAGATCTCAGGAATGAGAGGACACATTGTTGACCCCCTAGGGCGGATTGTGGAGATGCCAATCCGCTCCAATTACCACGAAGGATTAACAGGATTTGAATATTTTGCAGGAGCACGCGGGGCGCGTAAAGGTTTGGTTGATACAGCGCTTCGCACCGCCAGTGCGGGTTACCTCACCAGGCGGTTGGTTGATGTTGCGCAGGATATGATTATTCGAGAAGAGGATTGTGGAACAAAAGATGGAATTCCGATGCTGAAATCAGAGGAAACTTTACTTGCAACTTTCGCAAATCGATTGGTGGGGCGGATTGTGGTTGAGGATGTAAAGGTGGGAAGAAAAGTCTTGGTAAAGAAGGGAGAGATGATCAGTCGGGAGCAGGCAAAGATGATTGAGGAAGCGGGGATTGAGGAAGTGTTGGTGCGCTCACCTTTAACCTGCGAGAGTCTCAATGGAATTTGTGCTGCCTGTTACGGCTTGGATCTGGGGCGCAATCGAATGGTTGAGATGGGAACCCCGGTGGGGATCATTGCTGCGCAATCCATTGGCGAACCGGGGACACAGCTTACACTTAGGACCTTCCATACGGGAGGAATTGTGGGTAAGGATATTACCCAAGGTTTACCAAGGGTGGAGGAGGTCTTTGAAGCACGAACGCCAAAGTTTGAGGCGGTGGTAGCAGAGTTTGACGGGAAGGTTAGTATTACCGAAGAGGAGGAACGACAAAAGATTACGCTTGTTGGGGGAGGAAAGACAGCAAACTACGACGTCCCCGTTGAAAGAGGAATTCTTGTCTCCAATGGGGAGGCGGTTAAAATTGGTCAACCGTTGACTGAAGGATTTCTTGATCCCAAGAAGCTCCTCAAACTTAGAGGAATTCAAGCAACGCAGAAGTATCTGGTGAACGAGGCAAGACAAGTTTACTCAAGCCAGGGAGTTTCTGTTGACGACATTCACCTTGAGGTGATTACTCGGCAGATGTTCAACAAAGTTCGGGTAAAAAGTCCTGGCGGTACTACCTTTATTCCAGGCGAGATCATAACGAAGACGAAATTCTTTGAAGAGAATGAGAAAGTGGGAAAGGCTGGTGGAGCCAAAGCGGCAGCTGAGGTTGTTATTCTAGGGATTACCAAATCTTCCCTTAAGACAGACTCTTTCCTTTCCGCTGCTTCCTTTCAGGAAACAACTCGGATTCTTACCGAAGCGGCTGCCTCAGGGAGTGTTGACAGACTTCTCGGGCTTAAGGAAAATGTAATTATTGGACGGCTTATCCCAACTGGGGAAAGAGCAAGATTAGACAGGAGCCAGGAGTCGGGAGCCAGGAGTAAAAATACTCCTGACTAATGACTAATGTCTAATGACTAAGTTATGCCAACAATTCAACAGTTGATACGAAAAGGAAGAAAAAAAATAACCAAGAAGGATAAAACGCCGGCTCTTTCTGAGGTTTTTTCTTCAATCAAAAGGCGGCGGAAGGAATTTCCCTCACCTTTTAAAAGGGGAGTGATTTTGGCGGTTAAGACAATGACGCCCAAAAAACCAAACTCAGCGCTTCGGAAAGTTGCACGGGTGAGACTTTCCAACGGTCGCGAGGTTACGGTGTACATTCCTGGTGAGGGTCACAATCTGGCCGAGCACGCAATCATTTTGGTTCGCGGAGGGCGTGTCAAGGATCTTGTGGGAGTGCGCTATACAATCGTTCGGGGTGTTTACGATGCGGCAGGGGTTGAGGGGCGAAAGAAAGGAAGGTCCCTTTATGGAACAAGAAAAGGTGGAGTAGTTGCTGCTCCTGCAGCAGGGGCGGTGGGAGGTGCGCGAGAGGTAGCGAGGGAAGCTCCTGCAGGGAAAGAAAGCCAATAGCCTTCATATTATGCCAAGAAGAGGATTAGTTAAAAAAAGACAAATTGAACCCGATCCAATTTATGGTTCAACGGTAGTGGTGAAGCTTGTCAACCAGGTGATGCAATCGGGGGCGAAAGAAACAGCGCAAAAGATCGTTTACAAAGCGCTGGAAAAAGCGGCGAAAGAGCTTAGTGTGGAGCCGATTTCGGTTTTGACTCAATCGATTCTCAACGTCACGCCCAAGCAGGAGGTTCGTCCCCGACGAGTCGGAGGAGCAACTTATCAAATACCAATGCCGGTAAAAGGAGAGCGAGGTCAAACGCTGGCGATTCGTTGGCTTATCCAGTCCGCGCGGGCAAAAGAGGGGAAGCCAATGTTTGAAAAATTAGCAGAGGAGTTCAAAGAAGCTTACAGCAACGAGGGTGGGGCGGTGAAGAAGAAAGAGGATGTCCACCGCATGGCCGAAGCGAACCGTGCTTTTGCTCATTTTAGGTGGTAGGTAGAAGCTCGTTACTCTCCTTGGGTTTCTGGGAATAACTTCTTAAACCGCTCTTCTAAGAGGTTGCGTTTTTCCCGGAACTGCTCGAACTTTGTTTCAAGTTGTTTGCAGCAACCTTGTAGTGTTGACTCTAAAGATCACTCCTGGGGTCTTCCCGGACCTTTCGTTTTCGTTTCTACCGCCTCTTTTACTCTTTTACCTTTGGCCTCAATCTCAGATTTTCTTTGAGCGTTAGAGATTGCTTGTAGAGCTGTTTCGTGACCATTCATTGCTCCTTCCATTGCCTTCAAAACAGCCTCGGCAGCCTTCTCGTTTCCTTTGGCCAAAAGTTTATCGTAAACCCCAGAAAGAACCGCTTGGTGCTTTAATGTGGCTTCTGATACTTTTTCGGCTAACGCTCCTATATCTCTGCCTAAAGCCTTGGCCTTACCCAGGTTCTCCGTTGCCTTGCCGACATATCCCTCATAGCGTCCAACAGCTTTCTCTGTAGCTTTATCCTTGCCTTTGTCAGCTGTACTCTTTGCTTCAGCAAGTTTTTCCTCAGCATAGGAGAATGCTTTCTCTGCCTTGCCCTCAGGAGATCGAGTGAGGAAAAGACCAATATTTTCACCCAGAGTATCTAGGAAATAAAGTGGGTGGTCTGGCGTGAGGCCTGGATTTGGTAAGGTAGATGAAATATCCGCTGTTTCTTGTTCCAAGGTCGTGGTAGTTTCATCGCCCGCCTCCTCCTGGGCTAAAACAAATGATCCAAAGAAAAGTATCGGGAGTAGGAGCGAAAGTAGCAGGATTCTTTTTCGCATTTTTTCACCTCCTCTCAACTAATGACTACTGACTAATGTCTAATGACTAATTCTACTCAATCTTAATCTTCTTTCCGCCCCCAAGCTGTTTCCAGAATCCGTGCCACCTTCTTGGCCAAAGGAGGAGTTTTATCCCCATTAAAATAATTACTGTTGGCCAGAAGATATCCCAAAGCTCGCCCGAGATAAGACCCAGATTCTTAAGCAGAAAAAAGAAGCCGACAACGATTAGGAGACTACCGATAAAAGCCAACTTGCATCACCTCCTCAAAATTTAGTATAAAACAATTGAGCGACGACCCGAAAGGGAAGTCGCTTATTACTTATCCTTTTACTTCCTCATCAAATATTCCAGAACCATTGCCAGGATCTCTCGAGAGCTCAGAGGCCTTCCTGTTAGGTAGCTGCGGAGAGGAAGGCTTTCCTTTTCCTCTTCCCACCCGCAAGATCTATAAAGCCCTCTATATAAGCAGTGATGTCTCCTGCGCGAAGGATTCCACTCAATGGGAGTACTTCCGCACTTGGGGCAGCAGTCATAACTTCTTAAAGGTGGGACCTCTTTTAGAGCTTCTATAATAAGCCGTTCCAAAGTATCCCAATTTGCAGTTAACTCTCTCATCCCAACCTCCTTTGTTCAGGTGTTGGCATCTCCCACCCCCTTCCTCAGTGGGTCTTCGCCGGTTTCGGCAAACCTTCTCAGCTGCTCTTTATTACCCCAGGTTGATAGCTTCAAATGACCGATGTCAAGGGCCGCAGCGCGAAGTTTGACTTCCTCAAGATCAATCATTTTATCCCTCCCTTTCCAAATCCTTTATCCTGCTTTCACACCTACCCAAGCCCACCTAAGCTCCTTAAGCTTCTCTCGGATCATGATAAGAAGTGCCTCGTTCGTCAAAGGCCTTCCCGCTAGAGAGCTGCGAAGGGGGAGAGAGGGCGTCTTTTCCATCCAACCGCAATGGCTTTCAAGACAACGGTGCCGCTTCTGGAGTGGATCGTATTTGACAGAAGTACTGCCACATTGAGGACATTTCTCATAATCTCTCAAGATGATCTCAATCACCACAATCTCCTTTGTTCAAGTGCTGGCACAATTCTAACAAGAGCGTGATAAAATGCAAGTACAGGATTAACTTAATAGAAGGAGGAGAGAGTGGCTATCATAGTTGGAGTAGCTGGGGGGTTATTTTCCTACTATGCTGGATTAGTTGTTATAGTTGCTGTTTTAAGCAGGTTCTTAGGTCAGCCACCAAGAGCCGTACCCCGGAAGATTCTTACTACACCCCGCCAGCTCTTTGCGGCAATTCTCATCGCTGCACCGCTTGAGGAGGTTTGCTTTCGTGGCCCACTTCTTTTAATGGCGATGATTTTTGGAACTAAAAGTTTCTTAACCATTGGGCTCTTGATTGCCGAATCAGTCATTTTTGGAGCTCTTCATCTGACAGCAACAGCGCAATTTTCAGATAGTGGTTGGACGGTTGGAGAGAGACGGGAGATGGCAGCTCTATCAGCGATTATAACCGCCTGGCTGGGGTTGGTTTTAGGGTTGTTAACTCTTTTTTATCTTAATTTGTTACCGGCTATCCTTACACACGCAGCGGTTATCACTGTCGTGTGGTTTCGCAGAAAGTGAAGGCCTAGTTGATAAAGCTAGGCCTTTTTCTTTTATCAGTAGTTGCCGATAACGATTCCTTGGTGGACGGTTTTATCTTCCAATTCGTACCATTGCTCAAGGAAATCTTTGATCTTTACCCGTCGATATCCGGTGCTTTTGGCAGGGTCGGAGAGGATGAATTCATTACGGCTGAAGCCGATGATCACGGCGTAGTGGTCCTCGCCGTACTCGGGGTGAACTGGAAGTTGGCGATCACCGGCGTGCCGGTGCGGCTTTGCAACTATCTTAGGGAAAGCGAGTGTTGTTTAGGGGGTTATTAGTAGAGCTTCTTGATTCCGGTGATATCTCCGATATTGAGATCGCGCTTCTTCGTCTCTCCTTTAATCGCATAGCCGTACATCGTCTCCTCAGCACAGGGATTCACATAAAGATCATTCATTCCGGCCGCATGACCAAACTCGTGGGTAGCGATGTTCTGGTAATCCATAAGGGTGGGATTGGTAGCGGCATCCCCCCAAGTAAAATCTACATCATCAAAAATAACATCATACTCGACTAGCCTACGGTTAGGAAGGGGACCGGAGAAGACGCCCCAGACGACGGTAACCGCAATTACTCCCGGCTTTTCGATTGAACCAAAGTAGATCTCGTTTTTACCATCGGGGGCGGCAGTATCTGCCCCATCCACAACTGCGGAGGTGTTGCGCAGGCCGAAGATCTCAAAGGTGACCTGCCCATCCCAGGTTTCAAGCGAGGTTTCTGTGACAGAGCTAATAAATTCTGCCGAAAGACCATCCGCGTTTGCTTCATCCAAAACATACCCTTCGGTTGTTTTCCAGCGGGCGCCATTTGCAAGAAAGCCGTAGCAGGTGGTTCTGTTCCCCCGCATTTTGGCGTAAGAGAAGCGAGCGTAACCCTTGTGATAACGGACAAAGGCATAGCCTTGGAGCATCAGTCCTTCTTCCTCAGCCGTCCCCAGGTAATAAGTATCGGGTGCGATCTCTTTTGCCCAAGGGGGAAGTCTGAATCCCCGCTTTGTTGAGGCGAAGGCGGTGGAGAAGGTGAAGAGAAGAATAAGCGCAAAGAAGATAGCAATGGCAAGATATCCTTTTCTCATGCTGTCAAAAGCTTAGTATGGTGGGAAGTAAGTTGTCAAGGGATAAGTCCTCTTTATCCAATTGACCCCCTTCTGTTATTCTGATAATATGCGGGAGCACTATGGCGGAAGAAAAGATTTCACAGAAGGCGGGGTTTAAAGTTCCGCTTGAGAAAGTCAGAAACATTGGGATTATTGCCCATATCGATGCTGGCAAGACAACCACAACCGAGCGGGTTCTCTATTACACCGGCCGAACCTACAAGATTGGGGAGGTTCATGAAGGGACAACGGTGATGGATTGGATGGAGCAGGAGCGGGAGCGGGGGGTGACGATCACCGCGGCGGCAACCACCACCTTCTGGCGCGACCATCGGATTAATATCATTGACACCCCCGGACATGTGGATTTCACCGCGGAGGTGGAGCGAAGCTTAAGGGTTCTGGATGGGGCGGTGGTTGTTTTTGACGGGGGGGAGGGGGTTGAGCCCCAATCGGAGAAGGTTTGGCGCCAGGCGGATAAGTACCATATTCCTCGTATCTGCTTCATCAATAAGATGGATAAGATTGGCGCGGATTTTGAAGGATCAGTGAAATCGATCGAAGAAAAGCTTGGAGCAAAGATTGTTGTTCTCACTCTCCCGATTGGGAAGGAGGAGAATTTTTCGGGGGTGGTTGAAGTTTTGGAGGAGAAAGCTTACCGCTTTGAGGGTGAGCATGGAGAAAAAGTAGTCGAGGAGGAGGTTCCCGGGGAGATGAAGGAGCTTCTGGAGAAGAGACGCGCAAAGGCAATTGAGGCAATCGCCGAGGGGAATGAAGCGCTTCTTGAGAAATACGTTCATGGGAGAGAGCTCACTTTGGTAGAGCTTAAAAAAGGACTGCGGAAGCTTGCTGTTTCTGGAGAGATCTTTCCGGTTTTGGCGGGGTCCGCCCTTAAAAACAAAGGGGTCCAAAATCTTCTGGATGCGGTTGTTGATTTTCTTCCCTCTCCTTTGGATGTTCCTCCCGTTGAGGGACTTGATCTTGAGGGGAACAAAGTTACTCGCAAAACCGATCCCAAGGAACCGTTTGCCGCTTTGGCTTTCAAAGTCCAAACTGATCCTTTTGTTGGCCGATTGACTTACTTTCGGGTTTACTCTGGAGATCTTAAGGCCGGTGCCATTGTTCTTAACGCCACCAGAAATAAAAAAGAGCGGCTTAGTCGGATCCTTTTGATGCACGCCAACTCTCGGGAAGATATTACCGAGATTGAAGCGGGGGAGATCGGAGCGGCAGTGGGACTAAAAGAAACTTTTACCGGTGATACCCTCTCTGATGAAAAAGCTCCTATCATCCTTGAAAGTATCGCCTTTCCTGAGCCGGTGATTTCCGTTGCCATTGAGCCCAAAACCAAAATTGATCAGGAGAAGTTGAGTCAAGCGATCCATAAGTTGATGGAGGAGGACCCAACCTTTAAGGTGAAAAGCGACCCGGAGACGGGAGAGACGATCATCTCCGGGATGGGGGAGTTCCACCTTGAGATCAAAGTTGACCGGATGAAGCGGGAGTTTGGGGTTGAGGCGAGTAGTGGGAAACCTCAGGTTGCTTACAAAGAGACGATCGCCACTTCCATCGAGCAGGAAGGGAGGTATATTCGCCAATCTGGGGGGCGGGGGCAGTATGGGCATGTTTTCTTAAGGCTTGAGCCCCTTCCGCACGGTCAGGGTTTTGAGTTTGTGGACGCGATCAAAAGAGGAGCGATCCCCAAAGAGTTCATCCCCCCGGTGGAGAAGGGGGTAAAGGAAACGTTGAGCAAAGGGGTTATTGCTGGTTTTCCTTTAGTTGATCTGCGTGTCACGCTTTTTGATGGCTCTTTCCACGAGGTTGATTCCTCCGATATTGCCTTCCGGATTGCGGGATCGGAAGCAACTCGGGAGGGAGCAAAGCGTGCCAAACCATATCTTCTGGAGCCAATTATGAAAGTTGAAGTGACCGTGCCGGAGCAGTATTTAGGGGAGACGGTTGGGGATCTCTCATCCCGCCGGGCCCAGATTTTAGGGACGGAAGCGCGAGGGAACGCCCAGGTTGTTAAAGCCCTTGCCCCTCTGGAGGAGATGTTTGGCTATGCAACAATCATTCGCTCCTTGACATCGGGAAGAGGAACTTTTAATATGGAGCCGTCTCACTATGAGAAGGTGCCGGAGAACATCGCCCAAACGATCATCTCCGGAGAAAAGAAATGATTTTGGAAGGAGGTGAAAAACTGAGTTAGTTCACAGTTGACAGTTCACGGTTCACAGTTTCTGTAAACTGTAGCGGAGCGTCCTGTGAACTTAAAACTATTTATGGCTAAGGAAAAAGAAAGCAAAAAATTTGAGCGAACCAAGCCCCATTTAAATATCGGAACGATCGGGCACGTTGATCACGGGAAAACGACCCTGACATCCGCGATTACAAAGTATTTGGCGGATAAGGGTTTTGCAAAGTTTATGGCGTTTGAGGAGATCGATAAGGCTCCTGAGGAAAAGGAGCGAGGGTTGACAATTAACATCTCCCATCTGGAATACGAGACGGAGAAGCGCCATTACGCCCACATCGACTGTCCTGGCCACGCGGATTACATCAAGAATATGATCACCGGAGCCGCCCAGATGGATGGAGCAATTTTGGTTGTCTCCGCTCCCGATGGGCCGATGCCGCAAACCAGAGAACATATCCTTCTGGCGCGACAGGTTAACATCCCGGCGATTGTGGTTTTTATCAACAAGATCGATATGGTTGATGATCCTGAGCTCGTTGAACTGGTTGAGGTTGAGATCCGTGACCTTCTTAAAAAGTATGAGTTTCCGGGAGATGAGGTTCCGGTAATCAAGGGTTCCGCTCTTAAAGCACTTGAGGGTGATCCTGAAGCGGTGAAAGCGATTGGGGAGTTGATGAAGGCGGTTGATGAGTATATCCCCACCCCAACCCGCGAGCTTGATAAACCGTTTTTGATGCCAATTGAGGATGTTTTCTCGATCAAAGGACGAGGGACGGTTGTCACCGGAAGAATTGAGCGAGGGTGTATCAAAGTCAATGATGAGGTTGAAGTTGTGGGCCTTCGTGATACCCAAAAGTCGGTTGTCACCGGAGTGGAGATGTTCAAAAAATCCCTTGAGGAAGGACAGGCCGGGGATAACGTTGGTCTTCTTCTTCGCGGGATCGAGCGAGAGCAAGTGGAGCGCGGTCAGGTTATCGCTGCACCAGGGTCAATCAAACCCCATCTGGAGTTTGATGCTGAGGTTTATGTTCTTTCCAAGGAGGAAGGGGGACGACACACCCCATTCTTCTCTGGTTACAAACCTCAGTTTTATATCCGAACAACCGATGTTACCGGTGAGGTAACCTTGTCAAAAGAGGTGGAGATGGTAATGCCGGGGGATAATGTGAAGGTCAACGTGAAGCTGATCCAGCCGGTGGCCCTTGAGGAAGGTTTAAGGTTTGCAATCCGCGAGGGTGGTCACACCGTTGGGGCAGGAGTGGTCTCCAAAGTGACGAAGTAATTAAGTTGACAGTTCACAGCTCACAGTTCACGGTTTATTAACTGTATACTGTTGACTGTTAACTAAAGCACTTACTATGCCTAAAGGGAGAATCAGAATTAGGTTGAAGGCTTATGATGCTCGGGTGATCGACAAAAGTGCCGAGAAGATCGTTGATACCGCCGTTCGCACCGGAGCAAAAGTGATTGGACCAATACCTCTCCCAACCGAGAGGGAGAAGTTCACCGTTATTCGCGCTCCCCACATTGACAAACGCTCCCGCGAAATGTTTGAGATTCTAACCCACAAACGTTTAATTGATATTGAAGAACCCACCGAAAAAACTTTAGAGGAGCTTGGTAACCTCGACCTTCCCGCCGGAGTGGGGATTGAGGTTAAGTGACATCAGAGCCGGAAGCCATGCGCCCGTTCATTAAGCTAAGCATCGTTATCTCGATGCACAACTCCAATGAAGAGGTCCTCGAGATCATTGAGAAGCTTCTTTTTCCCTCTCTTTGCCAAAACGGGGACAAAACCAAAGAGCTTATCCTCTTGGACGATCTCTCACCTTTAAAGAAAAAGACTGATCTTCTGGTAGAGGGATATCGGGATAAGTTAGCCTCCTCCTTCGCCGGCTTTAAATATATCCGGAATAAGAAAAACTTAGGCTTCGCCGGAAGTTACAACAAAGGTATAAAACTGGCAAAAGGAGAACAGATCCTAATCGCCAACAGTGATGTCTATTTCCCCAAAGATTCTATTAACTCCTTGATGGAGGTTTTGAAACAAAATGATAAGTTCGGTGTCGTTGGTCCGGTCACTAACGAGGCTTGTAGTTACCAGAACACTAACCTCTTTCAGCGACTCAGGGATTATTCAAGGGGCGAGATCGGAAGGATAGAGAGGTTTGCGTCGTGGCTGAAAAAAGTTATGGAAGGGCAGTATATAGAAAATCTTCAACTGATTGGGTTCTGCCTTTGTTGCAAAGCAGAAGTTTTTCGTAGGGTAGGTTATTTTGACCCCCGTTTTAAGGCAGGAGGGGCGGAGGACATCGATCTTCTATCCAGAGCAAGGAAATATTACTCAATCGTCCTTGACTGCTCTACCTTTGTTGAGCATGGAGGAACTCAAGGCGCTTCTCTTTCTCTGTTTAGAGGAGGTTCTCTGAGAAGATTGTTTCACTACGCGGTACTTAATCCTCTCAGGTATGCCCGCAAATGGGGCAACTGCTCAATCTTATTCTTTAGTTTAAAAGGATTGCTGCAGTATCTTTTCGATATCGATACTGTTACTTCGATGATCATCAAGGAGGCAAAAACCAAAAAACTTTGGGATGAGTATAAGAGGTTAAAGTGATCCCTTACCATCAACGACCTCGAAGCCGGCCTGCCAGCTTTATTTTGGAACCAATTCCTCGTCAGTGAGATCTGCAGCACCTTCCATACCTCCTCAATGGTAATACAAGTGAAGAAGAGATCTTCTTTCACAGGTTGGGAATGTAAGCAGAGCTTGTTTTCTCGCAAGCTCAAAAATAAGCCGGCTCAACCACACCCTTATGAGAAGTTCTAATAGAGTCCGCGATGAAAATCTTTACCCTGTATCGTTCTGCTAAAGGCGGAAATCCTTGTCTAATTTTTGTTTTCTCTTGTTGATTTTTTTCATATCACTTTCACTTATAACAATCTTACAAAACTCTGCGTTCCCCAGGGATTTATGTTTTTCCCTTTTTCCCAATGCGTGCAAAACAATCTTCTGGATAACGGTAGCAATTGTACTGTGGGTAACGACTATGATTGTTTGTCCCTTGTGCTTTTCCCAAACATCACTTAGAAACTCGTAAAGCCTTCTCAAAAGCTCTAACTGATTTTCACCGCCCCTACCTAATCTATACAGATAGTTGCCTTTAGCAACTTCCTCTAAAAAATGAGTCATTTCTTTCGATGTTAAGTCGCTTGAAGCTGTCCCGTTTAGATCACCCCAGTACAACTCCTTAACCCTCTCGCTGATAAGCACATTGTGAAGACCAAACCCTAACGTTTCGGCGATGATCACAGCTGTTTTTTTGGTCCTAAGGAAAGGCGAAGAATAGATAGCTGCAACTCCGCGTTTTAGGTCTAGGTCACGAAGGGTTTTGGCAAGTTTCCTTGCCTGCTTAATCCCTTTGGCGGTTAGGGGTCCACCAGGCGCTCTTGTATCGAGAGCGCCATTAGTGTTTGCTTTGCTCTCTGCGTGTCTAACAATGAATATTTGAAGATCGTTAGATACAGACATGGCTACTTAACATTAACATTTGCCACCCGCAGATACCCCTCCAAAAGGTTCTAACAGTGTCCGTTATGGCCTGCCATGAAGTTAAGCTTCCTGCAAGCGCTATCCTGTGTACATAGGAAGGCTTCAGGAGCGCATACTTTATGGCCTGCCAACTCCAGAAAGTACGATTTTAGAGGATTTTTCATTTGTGGTAAGTTTGAGATATGAGCAAGTTGAAAGCTGTAATTATCCCAGGAAATGAAAATACTGATATCTCGGAGAACTGGTTTCCTTATGTAAAGAAAGAACTTCAAAAACACGGCTTTTCTGTGTCGGCCTACAACATGCCCGACCCTAAGTTGGCGAGAAAGAAGTTTTGGCTTCCTTTTATCATCAATGAACTTAAGGCAGATAAGAATACTGTGGCAATTGGGCATTCTTCAGGTGCAGTAGCGATTTTGAGGCTGCTTGAAACCAATAAGTTATTGGGTGCCGTCATAGTTGGTGCTTGTTATACCGATCTCGGCGATGAGATGGAGAAAAAGAGCGGTTATTATGATGACCCGTGGCGATGGAAAAAAATCAAAGAGAACACTGGTTGGATTGTTCAATTTGCTTCCCAGGGTGACCCTTATATTCCTATTACCGAACCCCGTTACATTCATGAAAAACTCAATTGTGAATACCATGAATACACCGATCAGGGACACTTTGATGCAGATGTTGGGAAAAAAGAATTCCCCGAATTAGTCGAGGTGATTTTAAGAAAGACTAAAAAGTCTAAAAACTAGTTCTAACTTCGTCCACGATGGCCTACCCGCCTCTGCTGACGCGGGTCGGACCCCTCGAAACTTGCCTGCCGGCGGGAATCCCTCCAGAGGCTTTAGGATTAAGAGGGGGTATCCTACCGCCAGTTGGCGGTTGAGCCCGTCTAGTAATCTAGGTTTCAAGTCTCCTATAATTTGGTGTTGATCTCTGGGCAAAAAGGTTTCTAACTCACTCTTAAAATCGATATCAGTCTTCTCTACTAAATCCCGAGTCCTAAGGAGCCTTTCTTTCTGCTTCATCTCTATTAATCGCTTTCTGAGCATGAAGTAAAGGTCATAAAAGTCTCTCGGTTTTCCTCTTTCAAACAAAGCATCAACCTTCTCTTCAACTAAGAGCCTCTTTGGGAGATGATACAAGTTGTAGGGGGGAACAAAGTCGCTCGCGATGGTTTCGATCTCACCTTTAATTGGGCGTTCATTTCTTTGAGAGACGTTAATTGAGACGCTTACCTGCAGTCCATGAAGGGTAAAGGAGGCATCACCGTAGTATCCCTCGGTAGTCGGACCGGGCTTAGGACCCAGTTCCACTTTAATGCCTGCTTGCTCAATAAAGGCTAAAGTGTCTTGGAACCTATCCTCGATGAATCTCTCAAAGGCATGGGATTCAATGTTAAAGCTGGAAAAGTCTAGGTCCTCAGAAAAGCGAGGACTACCGTAGATAATTCGCAGAGCTGTTCCTCCTTTAAACAGAATATTTTCTGCTCCCTTGAGCTTATAAAGATGAGAAAGGAAAAGGTGTTGGAAATATTCCCTAACGACATTAACTTGGGGGACTTGATATTTGGTAGTTAGTTCTTCGATCTCCTCTTGGGTAATCATTAGAGATATTCCTCAAGGAGGGCAGTTAACCTATTATCGTCAAACAACTCAGCATATCTCAAGGCCTTGGATCTATCAATTCTTTCTTTCTTTAGTCGCTCAAATATCCTTGCGAGCACAACTGGAAGACTTTCTCCACTTAGAATTCCAAGGTAAAGATGATCTACAAGTGCTTTCTCCGGATCAGCCATGAGAACCGTAACCCTTCGATAGGGAATTGTTTTATACCCAGTAAATGCCTTCTCCTTGATGTGGTGGTATGAGAACACATGTTCCGATACTTTAAAAACCTTTGTCTTCCTGGTAGTTACAGAGGTTATTGTATAGACCGTTTCAGGTTTAACCCCATGAAAAGAAAGGGCAAACTCCAACGAAATGTAGGACGGCTCATAAAGTTTGTTGGCAAGGTACAGATCAGGTGCGGGCTGATCCGCCAAGGTGTAGAGACCAGGTTTAACTTTCACGAGTTCACTTTTTTTTGTGTGCCTGTAAAGGAAGTCTGAAGTAGCGGTGCGCGTAGCTCCGAAACTTCTCTCTAGATCTAGAGGGGTAAATACTAGGAGGTGTTTTCCTCTAACCCACCTCTCGAACTCTGGCCAGCTTAACCTAACCTTTCCTTGTTTGTCTGGTTCATTTCTTTTTTTCGTCATTTTTCTAGAAAAGGGGAAATGATACAGTAAGATTACTAAGGAAGAACATCAAAAGTCAAATTAGGCTAAACAACTAAACTCTACTTCTGGTACATCACCTGTCCCGACTGTGCTAAGGCTTACAGGAAGAATTACACTGTCCTCGTAGCTGAGGTGTAAGGCCCACGCCTCAGAAGCTTGCCTGCCGTAGGTGGGACCTTGAAACCTGCAAATTTTCTTTCCAATCATTTACCCCGTATACGACGCTCTGCGAGATCTGGACGTAGTCAAGATGAGCCGGAAGGAGTTGTACAGGGCTAATAACTAATCACTAAAGTAGGCGGGGAATCCCTCCAGAAGTTTTAGCTTCGATTTGCCTCTCCTGAGAAACTGCTGTAAAATTTAAGAGGAGGTGAGGAGCTAGGTGCAAAAAGAATCAATCTGGCGCAAGCCTATTACACTGAGGGGGTTAGGCATAGATAAGCTATTACAGACGTTCCGAAATATCTTTCAACGTATCGCGGCGTCAATCCGATCGAAAGTTGTCGTCAGTACGACTACGGTTGGATTACTTTTACTAAGTTTGCTTTTATTCGCGTTCATATATTTTATGTTTTCTACACCAGCGGAGAGGTTAGAACTTCGAGGAAAACCTGGGGAGATTTACACAGGGCTTAGGAGTTTCTTGCATGGTAAGGAGTGTGTTGAGTATGAGATGAGAACCACGCCTTGTACGACCGAACACTATATTATAGGGCTACCATCGCCTTGTGGTCCCACTTTGGGTAGGTGTATGAAGTGTATTGAGCATATTTTATGGTTTAGGTGGAGTGTTCCTGAGGGGAGAGGGTGTTATTAGCTCTAAAATCCCGGAAAGTTTGAAATGAAAACCACCCCCGCTCCGCGTAAAGCTTCGGGAGGGCGCTGCCAAAACCCACCATCCTCTCCTGTGCGTTAGGAACACTTCTATAGAAGTGTCCCATGTCCCCGTGGGTCTAGAATGAAGAAAATTCGACCAAAACCGCCGTCGGCGCTCTTTAGACAACCTTCCCGTTCGCCGGTGCTCCCGTCCTCCTGTGCTTTAATCTCCACCTTGATCTTTCTTAATCTTTTCAATTCTGCCTGTCGGCAGACAGGCTTTAGGTTTTAATCTTTGATGTTTTTAAGTCCCATTTTCCTCCTGAGCGTGTTATAACGCGTTATAACGTCAGGTTTTGAATTGACGGCCGTAGCGACTTTTTTTGACAACCTTTAGGACGTTCGACGTTCTTTAGGACGTTTGACGTTCTTTAGGACGTTCTACGTCCTTCCCGTTCGCCGTCAAAATTTACTTCGGCTTTACCTAAGATCGTCAATGAAGATCTCGTAATAGGAAACGAGTGAGGCGGCGTAAAACATCATCCAGAAGAAGAACTCCTCAAAAGGAAAAGTTCTCCCAAAGACGGTAATCCGACCAATGTAGTTGTCGCCGGTGTAGATCCAATAACTATAATCGACGGCGAACAACTCGAGTATAAGGTAGAGGACAAAGAAATAACTTGTCGTAATTGCCATTTTCTTAATCATATTTGGCTTTTTAATGGCAAGAAGAATTGTTGGGGTAATCGCCGCCAACCCCATATAAAAGTATGGGTAACGGAGTTGGAGAAGAAAACTTGGTTGGATTATATAAATTACTAAAGTTACTGCTACAGCAGACAAACCCAACAGCAATCCAAACAGAAAATTTGGGGAAACTTCCTTATTCTTCTTATCATTAACAAAATGTTCATAAAAAACTATGGTCCACAACGTCATCATCATGTAGGCCAGAATATTATCAATTGGAACAACCCCCAGAATTTTTTTCTCGAAAACAAGAGAAACGACAGTCCAGGTCCGGGTGAACTCAGCGACAAAGTCAAGGAAGAAGGCAAAAACAACGCCAAAGAGAATTGTTGCCAGGATGATTTTCTTCCAATCCTTCTTTTGCCGAATACTTAAGTAGGGGACGACGGTCACGGTGTAGAACAGGAATACGAAAAAAGGCTTTCCGATATACAGATTAGCGGTTAGGTAAGCGTACAAGAAACTCAGTCCTGTTAGCCCAATTAGTACTACCGCATCTAGCTTTTTCCCGGAAAGAGGACTCTTTACCATCTCCTCCAAAATTATATCCTATCGCACCTTTACAGATCTGGAAGAATCAGAGGATCGACAACCTTCCCGTTCGCCGATCCAGTTTTGATTAACCTCTCTTACCATCTCCTCTTCTTAGCGTGTTATAACGACGGTGCGAAGGAGGATAGGGAGAAAAAAGAAGAGCCACCTCCTTAAGAGAGTGGCTCTAAAACTGCGGTGATCAAGGGCTAGACAGTAATGGCCCAAACGATAAGCCATCCAACGACAAGGATCCAGAGGACCACGGTTACCGCAAAAAGCAGAAGACCGTCGTGGATCAACCAGAAGTAGTTGGCTTGAAGGTCAAGTTCTCGGATACTTCCGCGAAGGTTGTCCAACCCCGTCTGATATTCGGGGGACAACCGGTCCATGGTGGTGAGCCTTTGGGCCTGCTCGACGTGGTTGATGAGCGTCTTGTAGATGAGGGACATGTCGTTTTTGGGCGTGCGGAAGATGAGAGCGGCGTAACCGCTGGTCATCCCCCAACGCTCCATACCCTCTTTGACGTTGGTCATCCATGCAAGCATGTCATTTGGCTCAGAGCTCACTTGGGCTCTGGTCTTCCAACCGTTGACCTGCCGATCGATCTGATAGTTGAAAAACACAAGCCCTAGGGTTGCAGCGATCGCCACAACCAACAAAAGTGTAAATACTGCTCCTTTCACCTTACACCTCCTTAAAGTGCTTTTAGTCGCCAATTCCTCTTTGGTAAGCCTACGGGCGACACGCAAGAGCTTACATTCCTATCCTATCATAAAGCCGATAGTATGTCAACGACTGCAGAAACCTTGACAATTATTTCCCTCCTGATATTCTTTAGGAAAGAAGGGAGGGGGTGGCTGTGTGCGGTCCACAAGGTAGACCAGAGGAGGCCGGCGGCAAAGGACTTTGCCTGTTTTGCCGTGCTGAAGTTGAACAATCGCAATTCGCCGGGCACCTTAAGCGTTGTAAGGCAAAGGCGCGCCGCAAAAAAGTTTTAAAATAAAGCGATTGCGATAACTGGGAAGGAGGTTTTAAGATGGCGTCGAAGGATCTTCCGGGAGGGATTGGTTGTGAGGAGGCCCAAAACCTCGCTAATCTCTACTTCAATGGCCTTGGTGGAGATGTCGTAAAAAGACCTTACTTGAAGCACATTGAACTTTGCGAAAGGTGTCAAGCGGTCCATCAAAGGTGGGTGGCTTGGCTTTGGGAGCTGGGAGAAGTGACCGGGGACGCTTTTGGTTATGTTCCTGAAAATCAAGAATCGATGCCCGAACTGTGAAGCTCGGGCATTTTTCTTTTCACCCTACGGTTGGAAATAAGGAATGAAACGAACTTTTTGGCTTTAGCCAAAATCGATGGGTTTAGCGTTGGTTAAAAATTAGCTAAATAATCATAGAGATTAGCATCGCAACGGCACAACCAACAATGATGCCAAAGCCCATCCCATGTGGCTGTTTGTAGCGCTGGGCTGTTGGTAGAAGTTCGTCAACAGTAAGATAGACCATTACACCAGCGGCAAAGGCTAAGGCTAAAGGAATTAACCCCCCGACAGATGATAAGAGAGCTACACCTATTACTGCGCCAAGAGGCTCTGCTAACCCAGAGAGAAAAGAGATTGTAAATGCTCGCTTTCGCGAACCTCCTGAAGATATTATCGGCAATGCTATGGCAATTCCTTCTGGTATATTGTGCAAAGCTATGGACACAGCTACCAGCAAACCAAAAGCAGGCAAATGATAAAAACCAGCTGATATAGCAAGCCCTTCCGGCATGTTATGGAGTGAGATGCCTATAGCGATCAATGTGGCTGTCTTGAACATCTTTTTATCAATTATTCCTTTCTCAAAAATAGAGAATTCTAAATGGGGCAACAACGAGTCTAGAAAAAGAATGAGTAGTGCGCCTAATACAAAACCAATGATAGCTAACACATAGCTAATCATCATAGATTCGTGTAGTAGTCCTGTGAATGCCAAGGTTAACATAATACCGGAGGCAAAGCCCATGCTGGCTGACATTAAGGTCTTGGTAGGCTTGAATGGAAAAATTATTAACGCACCCAAACCCGTACACAAGCCGGCTATCAGGGCAAGCAAGATAGGATACATATTGTATTTATATTTTAGCTAAACTCTCTAAAAAATTCAATTTTCCCGTGACGGGAAAGGCGGTTTATTCATCCTTCTCTTGACACTGATTTCTTAGTTGTTAAACTTAAGGAAAGAAGGAGGGAGGGATGTACTTTCTAAGGGTGGTGAACTGCGGGTTGTTGCGCGGGCGTACCTGGTTGGTACTTCCGACTCGCCGATTCGGTTGGTGGAGTTGCGGTGCCCGTTTTGTGGTGAGCCGCGCAGCGGGGAACTCAGGCCTTGCTTTTGTGGTGAAGTTCCGGTGGAGATCATCTCTAGGAAGGGCAGTTTGTTGCTGGCTGATTAGAAGATATCCTTTGTCCCGTCGCCGGCGGTTCTGGCAAAGAGAAGGAGGGAGCTAGATGGGCTTTCTGGAGGTATTTAAGCTTATTGCTGCTCTGGCGGCTCTTGTGATCGCGGGGATAGGTGTATGGCGAATGAGACGGATAATTAGAGGCAAATAGATTATCCGTCAGAGGGCTTCATCAGCTGAGATAGAATGAAGGACGTTGCTAGGCGGTTTTTACAAAGACCGCCTTTTTCTTTATCCAGATTGACAATGTAGCCTGCGCATATAGAATAGATTTGAAGCATTAACAATGTAGGAGGAGGGAGGGCGTGAGATGTCGTTTCTTCTGATAATCTTCGGTTATCTGTTGGGTTCGATCTCCTCGGCCCATCTCGTTGCTCGTTGGATCAGGGGGATAGATCTTCGTCGCTGGGGTAGCGGTACGGTTAGCGGTACCGGTGTCTACTATCATGTGTCCAAGTGGGCGGTGGTTCTGGTAGGAATCTTTGACCTCGCCAAAGGTGCTTTCCCAACTTGGCTTGGGTTGAGGTTGGGCTTAGGGTTGCCGGTGGCTTTGGCTGCAGGATTGGCCGCAGTGGTTGGTCACAACTGGCCCTTTTACCTTGGGTTTAAAGGTGGTCGCGGTATCGCTGCTATGATGGGGGTGCTTTTGGTGGTTTTTCCTTGGGGTG
>Ga0210051_1002180_pt1 | contig 19792 bp, 17 predicted proteins | sample CryGey092014_all_FD_185464 | JGI IMG/M metagenome (GOLD analysis project Ga0210051, IMG submission 185464) | Groundwater microbial communities from aquifer - Crystal Geyser CG23_combo_of_CG06-09_8/20/14_all (SPAdes) (version 2) | ecosystem: Environmental > Aquatic > Deep subsurface > Groundwater... | reverse complement strand
AAACCATATCCCAATACTTTATAAACTTCAAAAGCAGCACCAATTATTTGTTCTGTTATTTCTTTGTATAAAAATTCTGTGTTTTTCTGTGTCATTCTGTGGCTACCATTTTTTACTTTACAGAACCACTGTTTTATACAGCTTCTCTCGGCTTATTTTCTATTCGTCTTAATTTAAGATTATGTTTTTTGATTAACTCTTCTGAAGATTTATGAATCTCATTTAAAAATTCCTTATCAGACAATCCTTTTCTTTCCTCATATATTTTTTCCCGTATCTCATGAATTTCTCTCATTGCCTTTGGTTCTCTCATAATTCAATCATCTCCTCTGGTGAACAAATTTCTATTCCATTGTATCTTAGTAACTTACTTATCGCATTGACCTCTACCCTTGTTTTTACCTTCACGATATGCTGAAAATTCCAACTGATTAAGATATCCAAATTATTCACCACAGCCACACTTATATGCAGAGCATCATCTATATATCTTTCAGGAATTACTCTTTCTTCAATAAGTTTTTGAGCCATATCTTTTACTTCTTGGTCAACTGATAAAAGCATGGGATTATATTTCTCAATCAATTTTAGTAACTGTCCTTTTTTAGGTTCCGGTGCTTTATTAATTTCATCTACTACTATTTCTGAAATATATATTTCCATCCCTTCATCTTCTATTCTCTGAAATAGTCTCTCCGTCAGCTCCTTTTTTTCCGGAGAATCATCAGCAAATACAAAATTAAATAACGAGGTTTCTAAATAATATTTTATCTTTCGCATCGTCATCGTACGATTTTATTATATTTTTTTATAGCAAAAAGTCAATAGAAAAATATTTGGTGAAAAAACATTCGAGATAACGAAAAAAACCATATCAATTGCTTCCTTAAATCAATTAGGAAAAAAGGGGAAAAAAGGGGACGCTTCTAATTAAAGAGATAGATTCCGTGTCAAGCACGGAATGACAGCAGGAAAGGGAAAAGGGGACAGGTACAATATTTACTCAAATATGCTGAAAAAAGGAAAAAAGGGGACGCTTCTAATTAGAGAGATAGATTCCGTGTCAAGCACGGAATGACACTTTTGGGAAAAAATTGGGACGGAGGAAAATAAATATGAGATTGCCACGGCAGGGTTTATTCGGCACATTTTCAAAAAGCGAGATTGTTTCGCGGAGTTTATCCCGCTATCAACGGGGCTCACAATGACAAAATGTGCGGAACCCTCGCAATGACAGAGTAAGCAGTAAAAATCGGAACGAAAATTTAAGTAAGTTTTTTGAATTCTTCAACGGTTAAATTTGCAGTCCGGAGGACTGATTTTAATGTTTTACGGTCAACTTCATAATGATTGGGGACGGTTACCGGCGAGCGGGTTGGATGGTAGAGTCGGATATGACTTCCCCTTTGTTTTCTCACAAAATTCATATAGCAACAGCAATTTCGGCTATGCGTGTTCTATCTTTTGGAATTTCCTTTTTATCCTCTTTGTAACATTCAAAACAGAGTTCAATCGCTTCTTTAATGTTTTTCTTTGCTTCTTGAAGTGTTTTACCTTGAGAAACACATCCGGGAATTGCAGGGCATTCGGCAACAATATAACCGTCATCTCCTTTGATAAAAAAAGCCTTGTAATTCATATAAAGCATAATATCACCTCCGTAAAAAGTATAACACAAAAAAACAAAATTGTCAAGAAAATTATTCTTATTACTTGCTACTTACTATTTACTACTTGCTACTTACTGTTTCTCCGGCGAGTTAGGCGTCGGTCTCGGCTATCCTTATCTTGGCGTGAAATATAATTTTTCTGAACGGATTGCTTCAGAAATAAGATGGGCTACAGGCGAAGGAATAAATGTTTATGCGGGACGGGGCTACTGGAATTTTTATTCGGGAAAAAAATTGACTGCCTTTACAGGATTAGAGGGTGGATATATTAAGTTTGATACGCTTGATACAAAAGGCACTGGCTACGAAGGTGCTGCATTTGTCGGTGGCGAGTATTTCATATACGAAAGATTTTCGTTTGTCCTGGATTTCGCCCCGACATTTATAAATCTGAAATCAGATGAGTTCAAAATAGACGGTATTGAATGGGTAACAAATCTGGCGGTTTATTATTATTTTGGCAGGAGTGTCATTGCGAGCGAAACGAAGCAATCTCTTACACCTGAAAGCGAGGTTAAAACCTCGCGCTACACTCAGCCCACTAAAGTGGGGAATAACATATCTGTAAAAGTGACGGATACTGAAGGCAACCCGGTATCACAAACAACAATAAAAATCTCGCAGGGTGAAACCGTAATAGCAAAAGAACTCGCAAATATAAAAGGACAAATGTCCATAAATAATTTACCAATTGGTAGATACACGGTTAAAGCATGGAAGCAGGGCTATATCGCCGAAGAAAAAGAAGTTGAAGTAACAGCCACCAACCCTGCGGAGCTTAATTTTTCCTTGAAAAAGAAATAAAAATAGTTCTGAGCATTAAAGAATTCAGATTAAAAATTCTCAACGGATGTCGCATAGTGACCGAAGCGACCGAAGGGAGTCCCCGTGGGAGAAATCCCTGTGGGATAATGCGACCGCTACTTTCTTATCCTCCGCCGATGGCCATAAGTACTTTAATGTTTGCATGGTTAGGAATTTTTTTGGAAAAGTCGTTCACCGATTTACTGTTTGAAATAACGGTGAAAAGTCTCAAATGCTCCGGCGAGAATTTTAAAGATTTTGTCAGGAGTTGCTCGTAGGTAGTTCCTTCCTTTATTTTCAGCGAAAATTTATTTTTTTTGTCTTTTCTCTGCAAAGCCCCGAAAATTTCACATTCTATCGTGTAATTCATATAAATACCGCTGAACTGACACGGAAGCGGGCGGATAAATCCGCCCCTACACTACACGGAACTGAAGAGGAACATTCCGTGCCTGCCTGCCGTCAGGCAGGTCTGTTCTGTGATTCCCTCTATTTTTTATTGCTGCCAATACTTTGTCAGGAGTAAAAGGGGTTTTGTAAAGTCGCACGCCGACGGCGTCGTAAATCGCATTCGCAATTGCCGGGCACGGACCGTTGATTGAAATTTCCGATACGCTTTTGGCACCGAAGGGACCTGTTGGTTCATATGTCGGCACCAGAATCGTTTTAATTTCCGGCAAATCACGGGTGCTGAAAATTTTGTAGTTATCAAAATTGGGATTTAACATCCTGCCTTTTTCGTTGAAAATATATTTTTCGGTGAGAGCATAACTTAGCCCGTTCAACACCGCTCCTTCGCTTTGACCTTCGGCGGACATCGGATTTATAGCCGTCCCGCAATCAACCGCTGCAACATATTTGAGCACCTTTATTTTTCCGGTTAACATATCTACTTCAATGTCGGCAAAATGCGCTGCAAACGGCGGCGGCGATTTATGGACTATACTGGAATCGGATGCCATTATCTGGAACTGATTTTTGGTATATAGCGAGTAACCGGAAATTTCCGAAAAAGTCACCTGGCCTTTTTTGCCGATGACTTTTCCGTCGTGCACGGTAAGATTTTCAGCCGGTTCTTTCAACATCTCGGCAGCAACTTTTATTATCTGCTCTTTTACTTTTTGAGCCGTTTTTAGAACCGACTGCCCGGATAGATAAGTGGTGCTGGATGCATATGCGCCCACATCAAAAGGCGTTAAATCCGTGTCGGAGGAATAGACGAGCATTTTTTCCGTCTCAACGGTAAGAACTTCCGCTGCAATCTGTGCGAGAATTGTGTCGGAGCCGGTTCCGATGTCGGTGGCGCCGACCAGAAGGTTGAAAGAACCATCCTCGTTCATTTTTATAAATGCGGCTCCCATATCGATTTCCGGTATGGCGGAGCCCTGCATCATCATTACCATTCCGACGCCGCGTCTGTATCTGCCCGTTTGTTTTTTTCTCCTTTTTTGATACCAATTTATTTCTTTCGCTCCGAGGTCAATGCACCTGTCAAGTCCGCACGAACCGATGCTTTGCGATACTCCTTCCGTGCCTTCGCCGAGCGCCGCAAAAACCGGGGAGGTCTCGCCCTCCTTAATATGAATCCGTTTGCACCATTCAATAATATCCGCACCGATTTTATCAGCCATTTCATCTAATTGAATTCCCATCGCGAAATAACCCTGAGTTGCCCCGTAGCCGCGGTATGCTCCGCCGACGGGCAGGTTTGTGTAGACGGTGTTGCCTTCAAAAAATATATTTTTGCAATTTACGAGAGGGAGGACTTTGCTGCCGGTGTTGCATATAACGGTTAAACCGTGGGAGCCGTAAGCCCCGTTATTCATTATTGATTTAAAGTCAACTGCCGTTACCGTGCCGTCTTTTTTTACGCCGGTGCGCAGATTTATTATCTGAGGATGTCTCGTTCTTGAACTTATGAATGTTTCGCTGCGGGTGTATTTGAGACAGACCGCCTGTCCGGCTTTCAATGCCAGCGCCGCCGTCAATGGCTCCAGCAAAACCTCCTGTTTTCCGCCGAACCCTCCGCCTATGCGGGGTTTGATTACTCGTATTTGTTGAACCGGTAAATCCAGCGCCCGTGCAACTATTCTTCTTACATGGAACGGAACCTGGGTGCTTGTAAGTATGACCAATCTTCCGTGCGGGTCAAAGTATGCGGTGGTTATGTGGGATTCCATTGCTGTGTGGGATGCGTAGTGGATTTCATATTCATGCTCAAAAACAAAATCCGCCTCTTTAATTCCTTTTTCTATGTCGCCGATTTTCATATCCACATGGGCGCAGATATTTTTTTTCGGTTGATATGCCAGAGGAAGCGGCATATGGGCTTCTTTTTCGTCGTGAATTACCGGCGCTCCTTTTTTCAACGCTTCTTTCGGATTGAATACAGGAGTCAGAATTTCGTAGTCAACTTTGATTAAGCCGATGGCTTTTTTGGCGATTTCATCCGTCTCGGCAGCAACCGCCGCTACCCTGTCACCGACGAACCTTACCTTATTGTCAAGTATGAAAGAATCATATGCGGAGGGTTCCGGCGCACCCTGTCCGGCGGTGGTAAAAGGTATTCTGGGGACATTCTTATAGGTTAGGATTGTCTTGACACCCGAAAGTTTTTCGGCTTCCGTTGTATCAATATTTTTTATTCTTGCATGGGCGTGCGGGCTGAACAGTATTTTTGCCCGGAGCATATCCGGCACGGTAAAATCGGCTACGAACATCGGCTGGCCGGTGACAAGCGACTGTCCATCAACCTTTATTTTACTTTTTCCGACCTGCTGAAAATTGGTTTTTACTTTGTCCATTTTTTTCTAATTCTCTAATTCTCTAATCTCTAATTCTCTTACTTTTAAGCCGCTTTGCCGCAAGTTTCACCGCATCAATAATTTTTACATAACCTGTGCATCTGCAAAGATTACCGTCTAATGCGAGTTTTATTTCTTCATCCTTCGGCGCAGGATTTTTATCCAACAGCGATTTGGTGCTTAACACCATTCCCGGCGTGCAGTATCCGCACTGGACGGCGCCGCTTTCTAAATATGCCTGCTGTATTTTATGCAGATTGTTCGGTTTGCCGAGCCCCTCTATAGTTGTGATTTTTTTGCCGCTTGTCCGTCCCGCCGGATAAATACATGAATTAACGGGCAGACCGTTTATGAGAACGACACATGCTCCGCATTGTCCATGTCGGCACCCTTCTTTTGCGCCGAGATAACTGTGGCGTCTTAAAACATCAAGCAACGGTTCGGTATAACTTTTTACGGTGAGTTCTTTTTTCTGATTATTTATGGTAGTTTCAATTTTCATGTTTTATTTTAGCCACTAAAACTTCTTTGACAGGATTACTAAGGGGAGCATAAAATACTTTACATGAAAAGGATGTCATTCTGAGCCGAAGGCGAAGAATCTCGATGTTAAAATGCGAGACCCTTCGTTCCACTCAGGGTGACAGACGAAGTGCTTCACCAATGTAAAGTATATTCCGCTCTGAGTAGTAACAGGATTTTTAATTCTTTTTTTACCGCAGAGAGCACAGAGGACGCAGAGAAAACTATTAAAATTATTTGCTTTTGCCTTTCTCTCTTTTTATCTCTGCGACTCCGCGGTTTATATTTTTAATTAAGGACCGTCCCCAATTTCCTTTGACAGGATTAACAGGATTTTTAATTCTTTTTTTACCGCAGAGACGCTGAGAACGCTGAGTAAATATTTAAAATTATTTATTTTTGCTTTTCTCTGTTTTCTTCTCTGCGACTCCGCGGTTAATATGTTTTGTTCATCAATTCAAGAAAGATTGCCCCTAATATCTCCCGTTTATATTCTGCACTAACGCGGATGTCCGCACCGATAACCGCTTCGTTTTGAAGTGATTTTGTCAGCAATTTTATCGTCTCATTCGTCAGTTGTTTGTTTTTAAGCATCCTCTCGGTTTTTATAAATCTCCGGGGAAGAATTGTTAATCCGGTTGCAACTATTTTCATCTTTTCAATTATGTTTTTGTTTTTTAGTTTGTAAAGGACGCCCATGCTTAGCATAGAATAATCCGTTTCAGTAAGAGAGAATTTTTTCCACTCGCCGATTAAGTCCTTGTCGGTCAGCGGAATTCTGATTTCGGTAACAATATCTTTACCGAGTATAATTTTCGGAGGTCCGGAGAAAAATTTCTTTGCCGGATAACTTTTTCCTTTTGCCGTGATGATTTTACCGTCCAACAAAAGCAAAAGTCCCGGGAACGCCGACCACGGTCTCAAGCCCACAATGTTGCCTCCTGCCGTAATCATATTTCTGTTAGGCGTTGTTCCTATCGTAATTGCGCATTTTCGGATTAAACCGTTCCAATATTTTTTGGATTGCGGCCAGGCCGATAATTGTCCGACTGTTGTCATCGCTCCGATAGAAATGTTGTTTTTGTCCGATTTAATGTAATCCAGATTTAGTCCGTCTAATTCTATGTATGAAGTGTTCTCGGCTGGATTTAATAGAAGTGTGGTGCCGCCGGCAAGAGGTAAATTTTTTTCTTTACCGGTATTAAGTATTTTTAATGCTTCGGATAGATTTTTAGGAAGATATACGGTATTATTGCTCATTAAAACAATTTTATAATATTTTTTTTATTTTGTCAACATTATTTTGATTGTTGACAAACCCAACAATCTCTGATTACAACGATAAAATAAAAGATGTCAGCGATAAGTCACTGGCTGATGTATCGCCGTAATCGTGTCTTTTAATCGCTGTCATCATTCTTGTCAAAAATTATTATTCCTTCTTTCCAAAAAGCGATTTTTATTTTTAATCCGTCTTTGAGGTTGTATCTTTTATAAATGATGGAGGGAAATTTTGCCGAAAACACCGTCTCTTCTGTGCCGGATAAAATACGCAATTTCATAATGCAGGTGTCGGAAAAAAAATAAGAAGATATAATTTCCGCATCAAACATATTTTCTTTGAGTTCTTCTCTTATCGGCACCCCCTCTTTTATCACTTTTATCGCATCGGGTCTTATGCAGAATTTTATTTTTTGACCGATTTCAAACTTTTTGATATCGCTGTTGGAGTTTATTTTAATACCGTTATATTTTAAAAGAATTTTTTGCCCGTCCCGTGAAATGATTTGTCCTTCAAAAATATTTTTTAGGCCGAGGAATCCGGCAACAGCGGTATTTTGGGGTCTTGAAAAAATCCGGTTAGGTTCGCCCTGCTGCACCAATTCGCCGTCTATAATCACGACCATTTTATCGGCTACGGCATACCCCTCATCAAGGTTATGAGTTATATGGAGGGTCGGGATTTGCAGCGTTTTTAAAATATTTTTCAATTCAAACCATAACTCATTTTTCAATCCTTCGTGAATTGCCGAGAAGGGTTCATCAAGCAACAGAACTTTCGGTTTTATAACCAATGCCCTTGCAAGCGACACCCTTTGTGCCTCGCCGCCCGAAAGATTGCCGATACTGCGATTGAGCAGTGTTTCTATATCCAATAATTTTACGATTTTTAGAACCTCATTTTTTGTTTCGTCTGATTTTTTTTTAATTTTTAATCCGAAAGCGATATTTTCAAAAACATTCATATTCGGGAACAAGAGATAATTTTGCGGTAAAAATCCGATGTTTCTTTCTTCCGGCAAAAAATTCGTAATTTCTTTATCGTCTCTGAATATCCTGCCGGATGTTATTTTGTTCAATCCGAGAATACATTTCAGTAAAGTTGTTTTTCCGCTTCCCGTCGGTCCCAAAAGTACGCAATACCGGTCATTTTCAACTTCAAGATTTATATCTTTGAGATAAAAATTCCCAATTTTACAGTTGAGGTTTTCTATTTTCAGCATAAATGTGTATCCCGTACAAAACCGCTATTCCTATAAAGAGTGAAATAAGTATTAAAATTATTGCGTTATAAATATCGCATGATGCAAAGGAAAGAAAAATCGCGACCGGCATCGTTTCCGTTTTCATCGTTGTTGCGCCCGCAAGTGTAACGGTGGCACCGAACTCTCCGACCGCCCTCGCCCATACAAGCAGAAATGCGGACAGAATGCCTTTTTTAGCGGTTGGTAAAAGTATATGAAAAAATGTCTGCGATTGCGTTGCGCCGAGACATCTGGCAATAATTTCATATTCGGGGTTTATGTAATCAATAACGGATTTTATAAGTGAAACCGCCAGTCCTATAATTACAATAAACTGTGCAAGAATTATCGCAGGAACCTCAAAGACGACCCGGAAAACATTTGACTCAAAAAATTTCCCGACGGGTGTATTAAAAAAAATAAGAAGCATCGCACCGAGGGCAATGGGCGAAATGACAATCGGGAGATACAAAATTGAGTTGACAATATTTTTCAGAGGGAAATTATATCTTGATAAAATGTAGGCGCTCGGAACCGCGAATATCAAGGCAATAACAGCCGAAACGGTTGCGGTCAAAAGGGTGAGTTTTATTGCAAAGAATATTTCTCCGGCCGCAAATTGTCTCTGGACAGATGTAATTTTTAATTGCTGGAAGAGCCCGAAAATTAGAGTTAAAAAAAATAAAACGAGAGATATGAGAAAAGCCCAGAGAAAAATCTTAAAAATTTTATTTCTCATTTTATTTATCCACAGATTACACGGGGTTCTGTAATTCAGCCACAGAATTTCACAGAACTTCACTGGGCCACAGAACCACACAGAATTTCACAGAATTATTCTGTGCTTTTCTGTGCCATTCTGTGGCTGTCATTCTGTGGCTACCATTTTTTACTTTACAGAACCTTACACGGATTATTAATGGCAATTACGCAGATTAAACCTATTTATTGCAATGGAAACTTGCAGTTGCTCAATTTATTGAGCATAGCCCGATGAATCGGGCAACTACCTCTTTATCAACTTAAAATATTTTTCCGGCAGTTTATATTCGCCTCCGATTTTTGCTTCCGGGGCATATTTTTTTGCTTTTTTAACATCGAAAATATAACCCCATTTTTTGAAGATTTTTCCGCCTTTTTTCGGTGACAGAACATAATCAATAAAATTTTCCGCTCGCCTTCTGTCTTTTACAAAAACAGGTATTGCTATCGGAATGGTTGAAATTCTTGGGATTTGCTTTTTGTCAAGTTTTATCCATTTGACATCTTTCGGATTCCAACTTTCAAAAACATCCCAGCCGATGATAGCATCTACCTTTTTTAAGACACAGATAGTTGCAGTATCCTCGCAACTTTTGGCAAATACAACAACATTGGGCAGAACCTTTTCAAGTAAATTGTTGTAATCCAAAAGTTCAACACCGTATAAACCTAAACATACTGTTTCGGGATTTCCCATCCCGACCCGTATACCTTCTTTTGTCAAATCCTCAAGTTTTTGAATATTTTTTAGATTTTCCTTCGGAACAAGTATTGCGGGAACAAGATATGAAATAATTTTATCGGTTTCTTCTATTAAAAGTTTTCTTCTTACGCCAATAGTAATATAGTCAGGCGAACCGCAGAGATAAACGTCGCCTTTTTTTGTCAACTCCATCTGTGAAAGAAGTGTTCCCGAACCGCTGTAAGTAACATTAACCTTTACGCCGGTTTCTTGTTCGTAATTTTTAATTATTTCTCGCATCGGCACTGCAACAGCAGCCCCGCAGAAAAAAAACAATTCCTCTGCCGCACAAATAAAATTGGCCCAAACCAACAAAATACCGATAACAGCAAATACTTTTTTCATTTTTTCCTCCATTTTCAACATTGCATAATGTCAAATTTAACCACTGAAGCACTGAAGCACTGAAAAAAATTCAACATTTTCGTCCACTCTTTTCATATTTATTTTGACAGTACCCAACATTAAAATTTAATTTGTAATTCCGACATCACCAAATCATTTTTTATACTCGGCGATTCCACTTTTCTCTCATAATTGTTCCTTATCAAAACATTTTTGTCAATAAAATAATTCAACCCGAAAGTCCATCTGCTGTTTTTACTTTCAATAACTTTCAGAGATGAATCCCACATATCGTATCTCGTAAAGAAAAATATCTTCGGTAAAATCTCATAACCGCCGGTAAGATAATATCCTTCTTTTTTAATTGAGCCGTCTTTACCGTGCAGATACTCCGCCTTACACAAGAGTTTTTTAAGTTGATATTTTATTTCAAAACCCAATCTGTCTTTTGCGGTAGTGTTCGTACTTATTGTACCGCTATAAATTGAACCGCCGAAACTTAAATCATTTACGGGTGAAAGTAAAATTCTTCCGATAATTGCCTTGTTATCATTATCGTCCGAACAATTTGAACCGCTACCGTTGACGGTCGCAACCGATAAATCAGATTTCAGTGACTTTATAGAAAGCACTTTTGATATTTCAATTCCAATATCTCTTGTGGGACTTACAAGATTGCTTACGACATCTGATTTGTTTATCAATTCCAAATCAGTGTCGGGTATTACATTTTCAAGCGAAAATTTGTATTTGAATTGTCCAAGACGAACTGCAAAATATGAAATTGATTTTATATCCATATATGCATCATAGAGTGATTTGCTGTTTTCCGCCTCCTTGTTTGTTTTTTCAAGCGAAAATGTGTAAGAAACATCTTTTGTAATATCACCCTTTATGCCAAGTCGTGCTTGAGCAATTGAAAAACCGTCTTTTGCCCCGGCGGTTGCATCAACAGTGTATCTTGCCTTGGCAAATCCGGTTGGCTTTATATTTGGAAAATCATTTTCCAAAGAAAAAAGCTGCACCGTCCACAATCCCAATCCTGCAAAACCCAAAAACCACTTTTTCATTTTTTTCTCCATTTTCAATTAGATCAATTGCTCTAATTGAATTTTTCCACTTGCAACCCAACCCCAAATCTGTTATAATACTTTCGGTGGGAGACGGTTCTTCTTTCAAGAGGGGCACTGCGATTCCGCCTTTTTTATCGGCGAATCTTTGTTTTTAACCATTTGCATCACCCCCTTACACTTTTATGGACATTATAATGTAATTATAATAAATTGTCAAGTAAAAAATGCACTTGACGAATTATTTTTTTTTGATATAATAACCTATCAAATTTTACCGTTGTAATTCTGAAAAACATAATGAAAAATAAAATCTGTAATATATCTGTGCCGGGTTTTATCTTTATCTTTCCGTTTTTTGCTTTTTACCTTTTCACCCTTTATCCTGCCGTTTCGGTCGGTGACAGCGGAGAACTTATTACTGCTGCCTATACGCTGGGTGTCGCTCATCCGCCCGGTTATCCGCTCTGGACAATTCTCGGCAAAATTTTTACCGTAATAATTCCGTTCGGAAACATCGCATACCGCGTTAATTTGATGAGTGCGTTTTTTGGTGCGTCTACCTGTGCTATTTTTTATTTTATAATTAAAAAAATAGTTCCGGTAAATGAGAATAATGAAAAAAAATTGTCCGCAGTTCTTACTTTATCGGCAGTAATACTTTGCTTTTCGTCAACATTGTGGTCGCAATCAATAATCTCCGAGGTCTACACGCTCAACGCATTTTTTGTCGTTCTAATTGCTTATTTACTACTTACTACTTACCACTTACCACTTATTGCTTTTATTTACGGGATTGCACTTGCCAATCATTACATTATGTTTCTTTTCGGTCCGGTTTTTGCGTTTTATTTGATATGGAAAAATCCGAAAATTTTTAATTTGAAAACGCTCCTGACTTTACTGATATTTTTTTTGCCCGGACTTTTTTTGTATCTTTATCTTCCTATTCGTTCGTCGGTAAATCCGCCGATTGACTGGGGCAATCCCGAAAATTTCAAAAATTTTATTGCTCATATTGGGAGGTTTCAATACAAAGGACTGGAGTTGGCGGCAAGAGTCGGATTTGCGACTAAACTTCTGTTTGTAAGAGATTTTTTCAGTCAGTTAATACAAAACTTTGGACTGTTTGCCATTTTTTCCGTGTTCGGGCTTGTAAGTTTGATTAAAAAAGATATTAAATTTGCTCTGTTTACCATTTTAATTTTTTTGGCGAACACGCTCGGGCTGATAATTTTACTCAATTTCAAATTCACGCCGCAGGATATTGACGCTTTTACTCCGTATTATATTCCCGCATGGATTATGACGGCGCTCTGGTCGGGCTATAAAATTTGCGAATTAAGAAATATAAAGTTTTTTTTACACGGTGTTTTAATATTATTGGAATTTCAATTGGCATTTCAAATTATTTGGAGTACTTTTAATTTCAGGAGTAAATTTAATATCAGCAGTTTTTATTCTACAGTTATTATGCCATATAGATATAATTTCACTGCCTACGATTATCCGGTTAATATATTAAAAACCGTCGCAAAAAACGGCACTTTGTATCTGCACGAGGAAGTTGATGAAACCATTTTTACACTTTCTTATTTGAAAAATGTTCTTAAAAAAAGGCAGGATGTCGCAATAATTGACTCATATAATAATATATTTTTATCAAAAAGTGTTCCGGAAAATTCAAAAAAATATTACTCTGCCGTCAACACTGAGAAATTAAACAAAACTCTTTTTATAAACGGTTTATTGTGGGTTGAACAAAAGAAAATAAATTCAAGCATTTGGGATTTTTATGTAATTCGCGAGTTGCCAAAAAAATATGAATACAGAGAGCAGGAAGTCGCTGCCCGATATCCGTATTTTTACGGAAAATTTTTAATTGATTCAGATAATAAAAAAAACGGAATTTTTGCATTAAAAAAATCACTTGAAACCGGGCCCGAACTTATATGGCTTTACAATAATGTCGGCGATATTTTAAGACAGCAAAAGGATTTTAACGGCGCTTTTCTGGCACTTTCTCATGCAACTTCACTTGATTCGACATATTCGCCGGCGTATTATAATATGGGGCTTTTGTATCTGGAAGAAAAAAAGGAAGACGACGCGATTGAGTATTTCAAGAAAGCGCATCAATACGATAAAACTGATCCCGATTCACTTTCTCAACTATCAAAAATTTATCAGAGAAAGGGCTATAAAAATTTTGTTGAGGGTAAAATTGACGGTGCAATCACGGAATATAAAAAAGCGATTGAGTACACACCGGCTGCCGCCGATATTTATTACAACATAGGTGTGATTTATTCGCAATTGCAAAATAACAAAGAGGCAAAAGAATATTTCCAAAAATACATTCAATTAAACCCGGGGGGTTCAAATGCAGAAACAATTAAAAAATGGCTTAACACGAATTAGTCGGAAGTGGTTTAAAATTTTGCTACTTGCTACTTACTACTTACTACTTACTACTTACTGTCTCTATTCACAGACAACCATCTCTTATCCCTTATATTTATGCGAAGCCGGCAATCCCAACGATTACCGGCTTTTTGCCAACGGCGGCGGATGGGACGGTTTCTGGTATGTCGGTTACAACAGGGTCTGGATAGAAAAAATATTCATACCGGGAAATTTGTCAGAGTATAAAAAAGTTTTTATCGGGGCAAAACTCGGGCGGATGAAATCAAAACAAGTTTATAATAACGGAAAAGCCACGCTTGACAAAGAAGCAATTCCGGGCGATATTTTCATTGCGGTGTCATCAACGCCGTCGTGGAAAAAATCAAACTGGAAATTTTTGACAACTACTGATAATATTTCCTTTGAAGGCGACAATGAACTTGCGGTTGAACAGGTCGGTGAATCCCGATGGTTTTGGACTGAAGTCCGGTCGGACGAAATAAATTTCGGCGGTGAAAATTATATTGCTCTTTGGTCAACGTCCGCATTTTTAACCGATTCTTCAAACAGTCCGATAATCGCTGCAGCATGGGGCGGTAAGGATGCCAACAGTTTTATCAATGACGAAATAAAAGGCGGCCCGCCGCAACATTTTAGTACGACAACGCTTAAATCGCCGCTCACCGTTTTTGAACCGGCTATAGCAATAAAATTTGTTCCGGAATTATCCCAGAATATAACGGTCGGTTTAATGGGCATAACAGAGGGCGAAAACCTTGCTGAAAAAAAAGTAATTTATGCTTCCGTACTTGGCAACGAAATCCAAAAGGTCTGGCTTGAAATTTCCCAAGACAATAAAATTTGGAAAAAACACGGCTTGATTTCTTATACTTCGCCGTACATATTTTCATTAAATCCTAAAAAATTATCTTTAGATATCGGATATGGAAATAAAAAGCGCGCCGCCTCTGCACTTTTTATTCGGGTTTGTGCAACCGATATCTGGGAAAATACGGGAAGAAGCCCGTCCGTTAAAATTTTTATAAGCGGAATTGACAAATAGTAAAAAAATTGATAAAATAAAACCGTTGACGTTTCGCTAAAAGTGGTTTTGATAACAGCGATATTAACTGCCGATTACAACGATATTTCCGACGAGGGCTTATCGCTGACATCGTATCTTTTATCGCTGTAATCAGAGATTATTACAAATTATGAACAAAAAAGCATTTATTGTTGACGATGACCCTAACATACTTGAACTTTTTAGACATATTCTTGAAAAAGAAAATCTTGAGGTTTTTACCGCATTAGACGGTAATGACGCAATTAAAAAAATTCCGGAAGCGAAGCCGGATATCATTATACTTGATCTTATGCTTCCGAAACAGGGCGGGTTTGAAGTATTGAAATCACTTCAGCAAAATGAAAACACAGAAACTATTCCGGTAATAATTGTCACAGGGAAATTCAGAGACGGAACGACATATGATTTTGTAAAGTCGCAGCCGAATGTAAAAGATTTTTTTTCAAAGCCAATAAACCCGTCTGTTTTTGCGTTAAGTGTAAAAAAAATTTTAGGGGGATACGATGTATAATAAAAAGTGGGTTCGCACTGCCGTTGCCGTAATTTTAACCGTCATAGCGATGTACATTATGATTTATCTTGATGTATGGTTTCGTGCAAAACATTCTTATCAAGAAGCGGAAAAAGCGGCGGCAAACAACGATTGGAAGATGGCATATGTTTGGTATCAGACGGCGGTTGAACAGTTTTCTCCGCCCAATTCAAAATGGGTGAAAATGTCCAGAGAAAAAATGCCCGTTGTGCTTGAAAAATGGAAAGAGGATTTAAGAAAGAAAAAAATTCCGTTTGAAGATTATATGCTGGAGTGAGGTGCTAAAATGTTTAGAAAGATGGCAAAGTCAAAATTACAGTTGGCAAAAGTTACCGGTAAAAATCTGAATTATCTCGGTTCCATAAAAATTGACAGAAATCTTATGGAACTCGCCGATATCTATCCTTATGAAATCGTGCTGGTCGTAAATAAAACCACCGGCGCCAGATTTGAGACATATGTGCTTGTCGGTAAAAAAAACTCAGGATGCATTGAATTAAACGGCGGTGCTGCCCGTCTGGGTGAAGTCGGCGACGAACTGATAATTATTTCAAATGAGTTTATTGAGGAAGAAAGAGCAAAAAAATATAAACCGAAAATTGTTTTTCTTGATGACAAAAATCGCCCTATAAAAAAATGAACCTTCTTGTAAAAAACGGAACAGTTATAACCGCTGACAAAATATTTAATGCTGATATTTTTATATCCGGCGAAAAAATTGCAAAAATCGGGAAAATTCAATCCCGGGAAAATTGCAAAATTATAGATGCAAAAAATAAATATATTTTTCCCGGCGTTATAGACGCCCATACCCATTTCGGTCTTAAAGCATATAGTTCAAAAACTTCGGATGATTTTTCAAGCGGTACAAAATCGGCTGCTTCCGGAGGAGTTACGACGGTTATTGATTATGCAATTCCCCGGACAAATGAGACGATGTTTGAATCGGTGACCCGCCGCAAGATTGAAGCCAAAAAATCTTATGTTGATTATTCTTTCCATTCGCAAATCGTCAACTGGAACAATCAGAGTCAAAGTGATTTTATAAAACTTGCCGCAGGTTCCGGCATTAAATCATTTAAGGTTTTTATGCCGAAAACAGAGGGCTGGGGCGTCGGCGATTACGAGTTGCTGAAAATTTTGGAGTTTTCAAAAAGATTTTCGGCGCTCGTAGAAGTTCATGCTGAAAGCAGTCCTCTTATAGACGGATTTACCAGAAGTTTTGTTGTTCGTCAAAAAACTGCCGTCTCAAATTTTTATTACACACGCCCTAACATTGCGGAAGAAGAAGCGGTAAACCGCGCGGTATTTCTTGCCGAGAAATCCGGCGGGAATCTTTATATCGTTCACACATCTGCCCAAGGCACGGTTCAAATTGCCGCAGAAGCACGGAAAAGGGGCGTCAATGTTATCGTTGAAACCTGTCCGCAGTATCTTGTTCTGAATAAAAATGTTTTTGAAAAAAAAGACGGTTATCTTTTTGCAACCTGTCCGCCGGTGAAATTGCCGTCGGATAATAAAGCGTTGTGGGAAGGGATTAAAAGCGGAATTGTAAAAACGGTTGCAACCGACCACTGCGCATTTTCAAAAAAAGATAAGCAAAAAGCAAAAAATGATTTCAGAAATTTAAGGTTCGGTATGCCGGGGGTTGAAACATCGTTTCCGATTTTATTTTCGGAAGGCGTAGTGAAAAAAAGAATAACGCTTGAAAAACTTGCCCGGGTGACATCTCAAAATCCCGCAAAAATTTTCGGGTTGTATCCTAAAAAGGGCTGCATAAAAATCGGAAGCGATGCTGATTTAACAATTTTTGACCCGAAGGTAAAGTGGAGGATTGATTACAGAAAACTTAATACTGATTGCGGCTGGAGTCCTTATCAGAATATGAAAATTACCGGCAAAACGGTTATGACGCTGCTTCGCGGGAAAATAATTTATGATAACGGCAAATTTACATCGGGCAGCGGTTACGGAAAATTTTTAAAAAGATAAAAGATGCGAGGGTTTGGGCGGGTTTTAACCCGGCCGTCTAAACCCGAAGCATCAAACCACAATGTAGTCCCGACCTTCAGGTCGGGATGAGCGAAGCGAAAAAGGAGAAAAAGATGGCTGAAAAATCTGTTTATGACGGGCTTTTTTTGACGGATGCGCAGTTGAAAAGTGAACTTGCGAAATGTGAGTTCTGCGAGGAAAAACCCTGCAAAGCGAAGTGTCCATGCGACTGTTCGGCGGCTGATTTTATTATGGCTGCCGGTGTTTTTAGCGATTCGGATATAAAAAGGTCCGCCGCCCAAATAATGAAAAAAAATCCGCTCGGCGGCATTTGCGGCATGGTTTGTCCCGACAGGTTTTGCGTCGCCGCCTGCGTTCATAAAAAATTTGATTCTGCGGTAAATATTCCTGCCGTTCAGGCGACAATTATAAAAAAAGCCAGAGAGTTGGGCGGCATCGCCGAATTTTCCAAGCCGAAATCAAACGGGAAAAAAGTTGCGATAATCGGTTCTGGACCCGCCGGTTTGGGCGCTGCGTCAGTGCTCGGTTCGCTCGGTTATAAAGTTGATATTTATGAGAAAGAAAATTCTGTCGGCGGAATGGCGAATTTAATCCCAGAATACCGGCTTGACAAAAAGATGCTTAAAGAGGATATAAAGTTCCTGACATCACTCGGCGATATAAACATAAAATTAAATTCAGAGATAGAAAACCCGGAATCACTTCTCACAAAATGTAGCCCCCGAATTCATTCTGGGGTGAGCAAAGCGAATAGTTATGATGCGGTTCTTTCGGCAACAGGTCTTACGGAGCCGATAAAGATGGCAATAGAGAATGAAAATCTGGCGCTCGTCGGGCTTGAGTATTTAAAAAATCCGAAAAAATATAAATTAAAATGTAGCCCCCGAATTTATTCGGGGGTGAGCAAAGCGAATAGTAAGGTTGCGGTTATCGGAGGCGGTGCGACTGCCGCAGACGCTGCGATGACAGCGAAATTGGTAAGCGGCGCATCAAATGTAGAAATGTTTGCTTTGGAAACTGTCGGAGAAATGCCGCTGACACTGAGAGAAATGACTGAACTTTTGGAAAATAATGTTGAAATAACAGGAAGGACACGGGTTACGGCAATTCTTAAAAAAGGCAAGTTGATTTCAGGCCTTGAGACGGTAAAAGTTTCGCTTCCCGAAGGCGTAAAATTTAATCTCAAGGATTTAAAAGAACTGCCCGGAACAAAGCAGGTCAGAAACGACATATCAACAGTAATAATTGCAATCGGTGCACGTTCTAAGAAGGAAAAATCGGTTCAACCGTCCATATTTTATGCCGGCGATTCCGTCCAGGGTCCGACTACCGTTGTGGAAGCGACCGCTGCGGGAAAAAATGCGGCAGCGGAAATTGACGCATTTATCAACGGGCTAAAAAAACCTGTTTTTGACAAAAAAATAAAAAGCGATATTACACTCAAAGGATACACCCATATCCCCGTCTCGCTTGAAACCGACTTTTTCGGCAGAAAAATTTCAACTCCGTTTTTGCTTTCCGCCGCGCCTCCTTCCGATGGTTACGATCAGATGAAAAAAGCGTACGAAGCGGGCTGGTCGGGCGGCGTAATGAAGACCTCGTTTGACAATGTTCCGATTCATATTCCTGGAGAATATATGCATGCTTTCAATGATTTGACTTACGGGAACTGCGACAATGTTTCGGGTCATCATCTTGACAGGGTATGCAGGGAAGTTCAAAAATTAATTAAAGAATATCCCGCTCGTCTCACAATGGCATCTACAGGTGGTCCAGTTACCGGCAACGATGAGAATGATAAAAGGGGCTGGCAGTCAAATACAAAAAAACTTGAGGCGGCCGGCGTAATGGGAATAGAATACTCGCTTTCATGTCCGCAGGGCGGCGACGGAACCGAGGGCGATATTGTTTCACAGAACGCCGCATTGACCGCAAAAATAATTGATTGGGTGATGGATGTAAGCAATCCTGAAATCCCAAAACTTTTCAAACTCACTGCGGCGGTTACATCCATAGTCCCGATTGTAAATGCCATCAAAAAAGTTTTTGCAAAGTATCCGAATAAAAAAGCGGGGATAACTCTGGCGAATACTTTCCCGACGCTCTATTTCAGACCGAGAAAAATGAATTTGCAAAATGAGGGATTTCAATCCCTCGTCAATGGAGCAAATTCACACCACAATGTAGCCGACACTTCAGTGTCGGTGAGTGAAGCGAATAGATGGGAAGAAGGCATTGTCGTCGGGATGAGCGGCGACGGAGTAACTCCGATAAGTTATCTTACGCTTGCAAGCGTATCTTCTCTTGGGGTAGCGGTTTCGGGAAATGGCGGTCCTATGGACTATAAAGCGGCGATGAATTTTTTGGCGCTTGGTGTCCAGACCGTCCAATTCTGCACGATTGTAACCAAACACGGTTACGGAGTTTTTGACGAACTTGTCAACGGCACCAGTTATCTGATGAAAGAGCGGGGAATAAAATCTATGAAGGAACTAATAGGAATTGCGCTT
>Ga0210051_1002179_pt1 | contig 19795 bp, 15 predicted proteins | sample CryGey092014_all_FD_185464 | JGI IMG/M metagenome (GOLD analysis project Ga0210051, IMG submission 185464) | Groundwater microbial communities from aquifer - Crystal Geyser CG23_combo_of_CG06-09_8/20/14_all (SPAdes) (version 2) | ecosystem: Environmental > Aquatic > Deep subsurface > Groundwater... | reverse complement strand
GCATCCTCGTCGGCGCAGCGGATGCCCCCGACTCCGACCAGGAAAAAGCGGAACTTGCCAACGAAATCGCCAGGGCCACCCTGCAACACGACGCGCAAATGGTCGCACTCGGCTTGCAGGAAACGCAAGCGCAGCTGACCGATGTCGCCGATGCGCGTGAACATGAAAATCGCTTACAGGAATCCGAACATGCCAGCGAACTGGCAAAGAACGTCCAGCCCATGCTCGCTATCGGCGTTATCGTGCTCACTTTCATTCTTTACATGATCGTCATCTATGGCAGCACCAAAGATGGCTTCCTCAAAGAAGGCACAAAAGACATCGTCATCTACATCCTCGGCGCGCTCACCACCGTTGCCACACAGGTCGTCTCCTATTATTTCGGTTCCAGTTCGGGCAGCAAGGACAAGAGCAATGCACTTAATTCGATCGCAAAAGGGAAATCCTGACCCGCAAAAAAGGCGACCGGTGGTCGCCTTTTTTACAGCAAAGTGACGCTTACCCCACCCACTTCCTCGCGTTCTGGAACATCTTCAGCCAGGCACCGTTTTCCTGCCAGTCCGATGGATGCCAGGAGTGCTGTACGGCGCGGAACACGCGTTCGGGGTGCGGCATCATGATACTGAAGCGTCCGTCCGGTGTGGTAAGACCCGTGATGCCTTGCGGTGAGCCGTTGGGGTTGAGCGGGTAGCTTTCGGTCGGTTTGCCGGTGTTGTCCACATAGCGCAGCGCGACCAGCGGCTGTGCGGCGGCAAGTTTTGCAGCATTGCCAAAGTCGGCATAGCCTTCGCCATGCGCCACGACCACCGGCATCCGGCTGCCCGCCATGCCGTCGAACAGGATAGCAGGCGACTGCTGCACCTCCACCATCACGAAGCGCGCCTCGAACTGTTCCGACTGGTTGCGCGAAAAATGCGCCCAATGTTCCGCCCCCGGAATGATTTCGTGCAGCTTGCTCATCATCTGGCAGCCGTTGCACACGCCCAGTGCGAACGTGTCGCAGCGTGTGAAGAAAGCCTCGAATTCGTCTCTGGCGCGCGAATTGAACAGGATGGATTTCGCCCAACCTTCGCCCGCACCCAGCACGTCGCCGTAGGAGAATCCACCACACGCCGCCACCCCCTTGAAGTCGGCAAGCGCAACCCGACCGTTGATGATGTCGCTCATATGCACGTCAACCGAAGCAAATCCGGCACGGTCGAACGCCGCCGCCATTTCCACCTGACCGTTCACGCCCTGCTCGCGCAGGATGGCCATTTTGGGGCGCATTTTCAGAATGGCTGGCGCGGCGTTGAGGTCGAAGCTCAGTTTTACATGCAAACCGGGATCGGCGACATCCAGCAGTCGGTCAAATTCCTGCTCGGCGCAGTCCGGGTTATCGCGCAATTTCTGCATCTGATAGGTCGTCTCCGACCAGATACGTTGCAGATTGACACGGCTGTCACCGAACACGCGCTCGCCGCCCCGGCTGATTTCCAGCCTATCCGTCCGGTTAAGAGTGGCGATGCGGTAGATATTTTTCAGCCCCGCGTCATGCCCCATTTGCAAGACATGCGCTACGTCACTGTTCTTGACCTGCACCAGCGCCCCCAGCTCCTCATTGAACAGATTACGCAGCGTATCGCCGTGCAGTTCGTCCAGATGAATATCCAGCCCCAGGTGAGAGGCAAAGGACATCTCGCACAAACTGACGAATGCGCCACCGTCCGACCGGTCATGGTAGGCGAGCAGCACGCCATCCGAATTAAGTGCTTGTATCAATTCAAAAAAAGCCTTGAGCATGGCAGCCGAATCCACATCCGGCGCGACATCGCCTACCTGTTTGTAAACCTGCGCCAAGGCTGAACCGCCCATGCGATTCTTGCCCTGCCCCAGATCAATCAGCAACACGGTAGTATCCAGCTCTGTGGAAAGTTGCGGCGTGAGCGTCAGGCGGGCATCCATGCAGGGCGCAAAAGCGGTGACGATGAGCGAGAGCGGCGAGGTCACGGACTTATTCTCGTCGCCGTCTTTCCAGGTGGACTTCATGCTCAACGAATCCTTGCCGACCGGAATGCTGATGCCCAACTCAGGGCACAGTTCCATGCCCACCGCCCGTACGGTGTCATACAGCGCGGCATCTTCGCCGTGATGTCCGGCGGCCGCCATCCAGTTCGCCGACAGCTTGATGTCGGCTATCTTCTCGATGCGCGTCGCCGCGATGTTGGTGAGCGCCTCGCCCACCGCCATGCGTCCCGAAGCTGGCGCGTTGACCAGCGCCAGCGGGGTGCGTTCGCCCAGCGCGAACGCCTCGGCCTTGCAGGTGTTAAAGCCCATCAGCGAGACCGCCGCATCCGCCACGGGGACTTGCCAGGGGCCTATCATCTGGTCGCGCGCGGTCATGCCGCCGACGGTGCGGTCGCCGATGGCAATCAAAAAGGTCTTGTTTGCCACGGCAGGCAGACGCAACACGCGTTCAACCGAACCCCGCAGCTCCAGTGTGCGGGTGTCGAAGGCGTGCAAATGTGGCGTTTCATGCAGCACGTTGCGCGTCATTTTGGGCGGTTTGCCGAGCAATACCGACAGCGGCATGTTGACCGGGGCATTGCCAAATTCGCTGTCATGCACGGTCAGGTGATCGTTTTCGGTTGCGACCCCCACCACCGCAAACGGGCAACGCTCTCGCTCGCAGAAGGCGCGGAACTGTTCCAGTCGTTCTGGCGCGATGGCCAACACATAACGCTCTTGCGACTCGTTGCACCAGATTTGTTTCGGCGACATGCCGGTCTCGTCCAGCGGAATGTCGCGCAACTCAAAAGCAGCACCGCGCCCGCCACCGTGTACCAGTTCCGGCAAGGCGTTAGACATGCCGCCCGCGCCCACGTCGTGGATGGATAGAATCGGATTGTTTTCGCCCAGTTGCCAGCAGCGGTCTATCACTTCCTGCGCGCGCCGTTCCATTTCCGGGTTGCCGCGCTGCACCGAATCGAAGTCCAGATTTTCGGCATTGCTGCCAGTGTCCATGCTGGATGCTGCCCCCCCACCGAGGCCGATCAACATGCCTGGGCCACCCAGATGCACCACCAGTGCGCCTGTCGGCAGCGCGTGTTTGTGGGTGTGAATGGCGGCAATATTGCCCACGCCGCCCGCCAGCATGATGGGTTTGTGGTAGCCGCGCATCTCGCCGCTGACGTTCTCCTCAAAGGTGCGGAAATAACCCGCCAGATTGGGACGACCGAATTCGTTGTTGAAAGCAGCCCCCCCCAGCGGCCCCTCCAGCATGACCTGCAAGGCCGTGACGATACGGGAAGGTTTGCCGTACCCCCCATCCCCACCCCTGCCCTCCCCTTGAGGGGGAAGGAGGGATTTTTCCCAAGGCTGCGCGAAACCAGGAATGTTCAGGTTGGAGACCGAAAAGCCCGTCAGCCCCGCCTTGGGGCGTGAACCCGTGCCGGTCGCACCTTCGTCGCGGATTTCGCCGCCTGAACCGGTCGCCGCGCCCGCAAACGGCGCAATTGCGGTGGGATGGTTGTGCGTCTCGACCTTCATCAAAGTGTGCGTCAGCTCCGCAGAGAACGCGTAGCTGCCATCCGCGCGCGGATAAAAACGTTCGACATTCGCCCCTTCGATAACCGAACAGTTATCGGAATAGGCGACCACCGTGCCTTGCGGACTGAGTTTATGGGTATTGCGTATCATGCCGAACAGCGACATGTCCTGCACTTTGCCGTCTATCACCCAGTCGGCATTGAAAATCTTGTGGCGGCAATGCTCCGAATTTGCCTGCGCAAACATCATCAGCTCGACATCGGTGGGATTGCGCTTCAACTTCTTGAAGTTTTCGACCAGATACTCGATCTCGTCCGCCGACAGTGCCAAGCCCATCTCGCGGTTGGCCGCTTCGAGTGCCGCGCCGCCCCCTTTCAATACATCCACCACAGCCAGCGGTTGCGGTGCGCCGTGCCGGAAAATTTGTTCTGCCGCACCGGCCAGCGTCGCCAGCACCGATTCGGTCATGCGGTCATGCAGCAACGGCAACACTGCCGCCTGTTGTTGCTGGCTCAAAGCCTTGCCGTTCGTGCTTGCCAGGTAATAAATCACCCCGCGCTCAATGCGCTGCACCCCGGTCAGCCCGCAATGCTGCGCGATGTCGGTAGCCTTGGTTGACCAGGGCGAAATCGTACCCAGGCGCGGCACGACCAGCACACCAAGCCACGCGCTATCCGGTGTTTTTGCCTGTGCGGGTTCACCTGCGGACTCGTCCAGCCCCAGCACCTTATCCAGTAAACCGGCTTGCGCCTTATCCAGCTTTGCCCCCTGCAAGGCGCTGAAATAACAATAGCGCGTATCGGTCAGCGTCATGGCGGGTGCGACGGCGTTAATCGCGGCGCGTAATTTTTCCAAACGGAAGGCGGATAAGGCGGAACTGCCGACAGAGACTTTAAACATGACGGTGAAGGTGTGAATAAAATTCGGGACGCGATTATACTATGCCGCACCACCTAGATATGCAGACCATTTCATGACCCCAGCGATTGCCACTCTCACCCAGCAACAGGTCGTAGACCTGTTGCCACCGCGCCCGCACGACAGCCATAAAGGCATGTTCGGCACCGTCACCGTCATTGGCGGCGCTTCCGGCATGGTCGGCGCGGCCTTGCTGGCGGCGCGCGCGGCGCTCAAGTTAGGCGCGGGTTGCGTGCATGTCGGGCTGCTGGCCGAAGCGGCACCGATAGTGGATTTCATTGAACCTGAACTGATGTTGCATTGGCTTAAAGCGCGCAATGAATCTCGCCACTACGATGACACGCAACCTCACGATAAAAGTATTTTAAGTTCAAATGTACTGGTACTCGGCTGCGGCATGGGTCGCAGCCGGACGGCGCAACAAATTTTGCACGATGCGCTAAACTATCCGGCCACGCTGGTACTGGATGCCGACGCGCTGAACCTGATAGCCCAATACGTTGGACTACGCCGACTGCTGACCCTGCGCGCAGCACCCGTCATACTCACGCCGCATCCGGGCGAAGCCGCGCGCTTACTGTCTTGCAGCACCCAAGAGGTACAGGCCGACCGTCTCGCAGCGGTAACAAAATTAGCCAGTACATTTTCCTGTTCGGTGGTGCTAAAAGGAGCAAACAGCCTGTGCGTCACCCATGACAAACGACACTTCGCAAACCCCACCGGCAACCCCGGCATGAGCGCGCCCGGCATGGGCGATGTGCTGGCTGGCATGATCGCCGCCTTCATCGCGCAAGGACTCAACGCCGACGATGCCCTGCTGCTGGCCGTCTATTTGCACGGTGCGGCGGGCGACGCACTGGCGAAGCATAGCGCTGTCGGCATGACTGCCTCGGAACTGACCGATCAGGCGCGACGACTTTTAAATATATGGATATCCCACTCGTAGGTCGGAAGCCCCCTTGCGGGGCGTTCCGACACGTTAACATTTGTCGGAACGCCTCCGGCTTCCGACCTACCACTCACCACTCACCACTCACCACTCACCACTCACCACTCACCACTCACCACTCACCACTCACCACTCACCACTCACCACTATAAATGACCACTCCCATAGACATCTCTGAAGCAGGCGGCGTGCGCTTTCTGCACTTTGGCTCTGAATGGGTGCAAGGCGCGATGCGCATTGCCCGCCCGTGGAACCTGGAACTGGAATACACCCGCGAAATGATGGCCGCGCTGCTGTTGCGCGACGCGGCGCGCTGGCCACGCAAAGTATTGCTGATCGGACTGGGCGCGGCATCGCTGACCAAATTCCTGTATCGCTACCGTCCCGAATCGCACTTGACCATCGTCGAAATCGAACCTGCCGTAGTCAGCGTCGCCCAACACTATTTCAAGCTGCCGGAAGATGACAAGCGCATCCATCTGGTCGTGGGGGATGGCGCGGAATTCGTACTCGGCACAGACAAAAAATTCGATTTGATACTGGTAGATGGGTTCGATGAGGACGCGCATCCCGGCCAGTTGAACACCCAGCCTTTCTATCAGGCCTGTCGCAGCTGTCTAAGCGACCAGGGCTTGCTGGCGGTCAATCTGATTGACATGCAGCACGGCGAGATGGGCGGATTTGCGCACATCCTCAGCGCGTTCGATGACCGCGCACTCACACTGCCCAGTTGCGAAAGCGGCAACACCATCGCCTTCGCCACGGATGGCGATCCCGTCGCTATTCCTCTGGACGACATGCAAGACAGGATTTTGGCGCTCAAAGAAGAAACCGGGATGGATCTGTCGCCCATGCTGGCACGCTTGCTTCTGTCGCAAACCTGCTTGAACCATACCTTCACGTTATGAACTCGATGCGTCATCCGTACCAACGATGCAGATGATGCGCAGCGCTGCCGTGACGGATAGCGCGATTCCCGCGCCAGAGTTCGCGGGCGGCGCAAGCCGCATGACCCTGCAAATCAACGGCACGATAGAATTGCTGTAATTTAGCGCCGCCAGAAATTCGGGCTGAACAAGATCAGTACGGTGAAAATTTCCAGCCGACCAACCAACATGCCAAACGTGCATACCCAGGTCTGAAAGCCGGTTAGTACCTGAAAATTGCTGGAAGGACCTACCACGCCCAGACCCGGACCAAAATTATTGAGGCAAGCGAGTACCGCAGAAAACGCCGAGATAAAGTCCATGCCGCTGATCAAAAGCAGAAAAGTCAAGCTGGCCGTCGTCATGAAATACAGATAGATAAACCCCAGCACGGCAAACACGATGTTGTTGGGTACCAGTTGACCCGCAATTTTCATCGGATCCACGATGGCCGGATGCAGCAGCTTGCGGAATTCGCGCCCGGACTGTTTGAACAACACCAGCGTGCGCATCATCTTGATACCGCCGCCGCTCGACCCCGAACTCGCCGCGATACAGGCCAGAAACATCATCCATATGGGCGCAAAAATTGGCCATTGGGCGTAATCCACGCTGGAAAAACCCGAACTGGTGGCAATCGAAACCACGTTAAAAGTGGCGTGACGTAAAGCTGTCCAGAACACCGGATAGACATCGTTCCACCACAGGAAAAAAGCAATCCCCACACAACTGCCGAGAATCAAAGACAGCGCAGCGATGGCTTCTGGATCTCTACGATAGGGAGCCAGACTGGTTTCACGCAAGGCCAGGAAGTGCGTGGCAAAGTTGAGTACCGCCAGCAACATGAAGACAATTAACACAAATTCAATCTGCGGCGAATTAAAGTAACCGACACTCGCATCATGCGTTGAAAAACCGCCCAGCCCCATCGTCGCAAAGGCGTGGCACACCGCATCCAGCCAATTCATCCCGGCCAGTTTCAACGAAAGGATGCACAACAAGGTGATGCCCAGATAAACCACCCACAGATTGCGCGCGGTATCAGCGATGCGCGGGGTCAGGGCAGCATCCTTCATCGGCCCAGGAGTCTCTGCCTTGAACAATTGCCGTCCGCCGATGCCGAGCAACGGCAACACAGCGACAGCCAGCACGATAACCCCCAACCCGCCCAGCCAGTTCAGTTCGTGTCGCCAGACATTGATCGCGGGCGGCAAGGCATCCAGTCCGACCAGCACCGTAGCACCGGTGGTGGTAATGCCCGACATCGTTTCAAAATAAGCATCGGTAAACGACAGGCCGGGAATGCTCATCAACAGGGGAATGGCGGCGAATGCCGGCATCGCCGTCCACATTGTCGTCACCAGCAAGTAACCGTGTCGAATGGACAGTTCGCGTTTAGAGCGACGCGTCAGCAGCCACATCAGCACCCCGGACAGAATCGTGAACACCATCGCCGACACGAAATCCAGCAACATCACATGGTCACCATAAATCAAAGCCGTCACCACCGGGATCAGGTATGCGCCGCTGAATACGACCAGCATCAAACCTAGCGCATGAATAACGGTTAGCGCGCGTCCCATATCAGAACAGCGCGCTAAGCAGCGAGGGCAGACAGATAAGCGGTTTTAGAAATATCATCGAATAACACATCCTTGGCAATTGGCGACCCGTTTTCGGCGCAAGATACTAACACCATCTGAAATAAGTTGGGTTTTTTAGTCCGGTTTTGCAACTTGTCAAAAAACAGGCAACCCGGTAAAAGTCCTTGCCAGACACAGCCTTAGCCGCTTAACCCACACAACAACCCACAACCTTATGCACAGATAATGTGGGCAAGTTGCACGTCGCCCCAAACGCTAAATTGTCAGCCTGACAGCGTTGCAGCACACCCTGATCAAGAATATAACCTATTGATTATTATAGATTATTTAATCCGTCAAAAAATAAGCACAGCACATAAAAACCCTTTTCAGACATAGGGTTAGCAGCACATCCCACATAATGCCCCACAAAGTTATCCACAGAATTTGTGGGTAAACAGAAATACCCTTTTGCCAGCATGACTTAGCGTCATCCCGTGCCATCAGGAATACTTTTTCAAACATCAGACAGCACCCTATGCGATAGCTCCATTCAAACAGGCGTAAAAAAGGACACCGCAGTGTCCTTTACGATTCCCTGCCGTAGCAAATTACTTGCGGCGCAGCATCATGCGTTGCATCAAACCATCTTTAGCAATGAACTGGTGCTTGATCGCCCCCAGCAGATGCACGATGACCAGCACGATCAATACCGTCACCAGCGTTTCATGTACCTCATGAGAGAACACCCCGGTAAATTTCTTCGGCAGCAAAGCTGGATCGTTAGAAAACAAAGCCCTGCCAACATCACTGGTAAGGATGGTCACGATACCGCTCAGTGGCAACACAAACAGCACCAAATACAAAAGGTGGTGGATACCCGTGGCGACTTTGTCCATCGGCGTATTGCCCATCGGGGCCGGCACACCATCCTTGCGCCGGAAAAACAGACGCGTGATAGTCAACAGCAAAATCGCTCCACCCACCACCGAATGCACGATGTAACCGAGAATTGTCGCCCCATCAGCGTGCCTTGCCTCATCCAGACTGTCCCCCAAAAACCAGGCCGCGACCAGCAGTGCCAAAGTCAGCCAGTGTGCGATTACCATGCGTTTACTGTATTGCGTCATCTCTATTCCCTTGAATTTTATGAAATCCGTCAGATAAATCTGTCCCGGATAAGTTCCATCGCCAAAAAATGCTCGCGCAATTTACCTGAAACGTGTCAAGCGTGCAGCGCTTTCTTGCTGGAATTGTGCCAATGCTTACGTTTGCCGCGCTATCGCGCTATGCTCGACACATCACAAGCGGGGAATGCACCAACATGAATGCCACTCAACAAGCCGCACCGCTCCCCGGGTTGACCTCGACACAGGCGCAGCAGCGCCTTGCGGAATCCGGCTATAACGAATTAACCCCGCCCCAGCCACGCCGTTTATATCAAATCGCCACCGAAATCCTGCAAGAACCGATGTTTCTGCTGCTGCTGGCGGCAGGTGGCATTTACCTGTTGCTGGGAAGCCGGGAGGACGCGCTGATGCTGCTGGGTTTCGTGGTCGTTATCATTGCCATAACGGTTTTTCAGGCGCAAAAAAGCGAGAAGGTGCTGGAAGCCTTGCGCGACTTGTCCAGTCCGCGCGCACGGGTCATGCGCGATGACCGGGTTCAGCACATCGCCGGACGTGAGGTCGTCACAGGAGATATGCTGTTGCTGGGCGAAGGAGATCGCGTCGCGGCGGATGCCGTGGTGCTCGGCTGCAACGATCTGTTTGCCGACGAGTCCATGCTGACGGGCGAATCCGCACCAGTACGCAAAAGCGTGGGCAATCCAGATACGCCCCCGCTCGAACCGGGCGGTGACGACCAACCCTTTGTCTATGCCGGGACGGTGCTGGTGCAAGGCAGCGGCATCGGACGGGTTATCGCCACAGGCCGTGCCAGCGCCATCGGTCAGATCGGCAAATCACTCGAAGACACGCGCACGGGCGACTCGCCCTTGCGCCGTCAGATCGGCCAGTGGGTGCGCCGACTGGCCGTCATCGCCATCGCGCTATGCATCGCGCTGGTACTGATTTTCGGGTTTACGCGCGGACACTGGCTGAACGCGCTGCTGGCTGGCATCAGTCTGGCAATGTCCACGCTGCCGGAAGAATTCCCGGTTATTCTGTCCATTTTCATGTCGCTCGGCGCATGGCGTATTTCGCAACGCGGCGTGCTGACACGCAGACTGGATGCCATCGAAACGCTGGGCGCGACCACGGTGCTGTGTACCGACAAGACGGGCACGCTGACCGAAAACCGCATGGTGATACGCAAGCTGTACGGTAACGGGCAGATGCTCGAAGTTCATGCGCTCACAGCGTTACCCGAGCCCTGGCATGAACTGGTGGAATTCGGCATTCTGGCCAGCGAAAAAGAACCGTTCGACCCGATGGAGCAGGCGCTGCACGCACTTGGCCGCCGCACGCTCACGGGCAGCGAACACCTGCATGAGGCATGGGAAATCGTCCACGAATACAGCCTGTCGCCCGAGATGCTGGCCATGTCCCACGTCTGGCAAGGCGACGATCAGGCACATCATCTGGTCGCCGCCAAAGGCGCACCGGAAGCCATCATAGACTTGTGCCACCTGCCCGAAGCCGAGGCACTGGCGTTAGCCCAGGTCGCCGGCGAAATGGCCGATGGAGGCTTGCGGGTGCTGGGTGTCGCACGCGCGAAATTATTACCGGATAACTTACCCGACAACTCGCCGGAAAACTCGCCAGCACAACGCTGGCCTGCGCGCCAGCACGACATCGAATTTTCCTTTGTCGGCCTGCTCGGCCTGCAAGACCCGCTACGCCCCGATGTCAAAGATGCCATCGCCCAATGCCAAGCCGCAGGCATTCGGGTGGTGATGGTCACCGGCGACCATGCCGGAACCGCGCAGGCTATCGCGCGGGAAATGGGTCTGCCCGCCGGGCGGGTGCTGACGGGGACTGAGCTGAAGCAACTCTCCGATGCCGAATTGCGCGCGCAACTGCGTGAGGTTCAGGTGTTTGCGCGCATCGTGCCGCAACAAAAATTGCGACTGGTCGAAGCCTGCAAAGCCAACCATGAGATCGTCGCGATGACCGGTGACGGCGTAAACGATGCGCCCGCCCTCAAGGCGGCACACATCGGCGTGGCGATGGGGCAACGCGGTACCGACGTGGCGCGCGAAGCGGCAGCACTGGTATTACTCAATGATGATTTCGCCTCGCTGGTCGCCTCGATACGCGTGGGACGACGCATTTACGACAACCTGCGCAGCGCCATGACTTACACGCTGGCAGTGCATATTCCCATCGTCGGAATAGCGATGTTGCCGGTGTTGTTGGGCGCACCGCTACTCTTGATGCCCGCCCACATCATGTTTCTGGAACTCATCATCGGCCCGGCCTGCTCGATCTTTTTTGAAGCCGAAGCCGAAGCAAAAGACCTCATGCAGCGCCCGCCCAGAGCGGCAAATGAAGCCCTGTTTGCAGGCCGACGGCTGACGCTCAGCCTGTTGCAAGGCAGCGCAGCACTCGCTGTTGTCGGCGTGGTTTACTGGGTGGCAAGGACGATGGGGCAGGATGAAAACACTACCCGCGCACTGGTATTCACGGCGATGGTGGCAGGCAACATCGCCTTGTTACTGGGCAACCGCACGCCAGGTGCGGAACGCACGGAAGCCAATCCGGCATTGCGCTGGATATTGCTGGGAACCGCTGCCGGTCTGACCCTGACACTGGTCATTCCGGCGCTGCGCGAACTGTTCCATTTTGCGGGAAACGTGCCGCTGATTCTGGCGATAGGCGTACTGGCGGCTGGCAGCGTCTCGCTGTTGGTCGCGGCAATCAAACTCGCCTCAGACCGAACGACCGATAGCCCCCCAGGCAGGATGCCCTGAACCAGGCCGCATTTTTCTGCGGCGCGCAACGATCATTGCGATGAAGGACACCCCGATCAGGTAAACCGTGCCAGGTTCGGGAACAGCGGTAGAAAGCGTCCAACCGACGGACTGCATCATCTGGTTTCCCAGCGAAGTCATGGTGTAAGTCGTGCCTGAAGACATGAAAGCGTTGAAGGGATCAATCGTCGCACCATTCAAATCCGCGCTATCCGAGGTAGGAGAAAAAACCGCCAGATCAGTTATGCCGCCATTGATGGAAAAACAGGCGGTGCTGCCGGAGGTACTGTTGAGAGTGGTACTCCCGCAGTTGTAACGAACCAGATCCAGCGGGGTGAGGAACGGCGTATTGGGTGCCACAAACTCATAGCTCACGCGTCCCAGAGCGTGAGTAATTTCATGCAGTGCGACACCGACGAAGTCGTAAGCACCCGCTGCGATACCGCCCGTTTGCGTATATTGCCAATTGAAGCCCCCGCCGAAACCGACATAGGCATTTGTCGCGCCAACACTGATGTCCGTCAGCGCGGCATAGACTGCCTCAGGCAGAAAAAATCCATTTGACCCGCCCGGATTGCTGACCGATACCGGCAAATGACTGACCACACTCGACATCACCGTATTAGACGGATGGCTGGCCGAATAAGCGGTCATCAAGGATTCTATGTAGCCTAACGGGCATGGAAATGTGACCACCCCTGATAATGAAACTTGCCATGCCCGTTAAGCCCGCGCCTCCGTCCGGTTTAGCCGTGGGTCGAACGCATCGCGCACGCTGTCTGCAAACAGGTTCGCTGCCAGCACCAGCACCAGCATGAAGCCGAACGCCGCCGCCAGTGCCCACCACACCATCGGCTCGCGCCCCATCTCCAGCCGCGCACCGTTGATCATTGTGCCGAAACTGATCATGGAAGGGTCCACCCCCACGCCGACGTAGGACAACACAGCTTCAGCCAGCACCAGCGATGAAAAGTCCATCACCAGCGAAATCAAGATAATGTGCATCAAATTCGGCATGACGTGGCGCGTCAGAATGCGCAAGCTGGACACGCCGAAGGATTGCGCCGCCTGGATATATTCCATTTCGCGCAGCTTGAGCGTCTCGCCGCGCAACAGGCGGCACAGTCCGGTCCAACTGGTCATGCCCAGAATCAGACAAAGCGCCACCAGCCGCAGGTCGGCGCGCGAGGCAGCGGTATCGAACCAGTCGGGATGCGTATCCAGGGTCACCTGCATCATCAGCACCGCCGCCGCAATCAACAGCACGCTGGGGATCGAACTCAGCACGGTGTAGAGGTACTGGATCACGTCATCCACCCAGCCCCGGAAATAGCCCGCCGCAACGCCCAAAAACAACGCCAGCGGCAGCGTCACCAGCGTAGTCAGCGTGCCGATAATCAGCCCGGTGCGGATGCTTTTCAACGCCTGATACAGCACGTCCTGCCCCACCTTGTCGGTACCCAGAACGTGATAGGCGGTGGCGAGATTGAAAGTTGCACCGATTAGCGCGGCAATAACGAATATCGCCATCAACAGATAAGGGGGGGGAAACTGCCCACCGTGCGATTTTTTCCGCATGGGCGAAAGACGCGCCCACGCAGCGCACGACAAACCGGCCAGCAGCAATCCTGCCAATGCGCCGACCGCCGCCCGCGTCAGAACATCACCGTCCCGCTGCGACGGGTAGGCCAGATGCGCCCCGCCGTATTGCAGCCTCGGATAATCGCGCACCAGACGGCCTTGCGCGTCGGTGAAACTCTCTTTGGCATACAGCGTCAGCGCCAGCGGCGCGGAATAGGTCTTTTCGCTATGCAGGCGCAGCGGTTCGACCAGCTTGTCAAACACGCTCAACACTTCCGGTGAATAGACCGTTTCACCGCCATTTTTATCGCTCAGGGCTGGCCGATAATGCAGCGTGTCCAGCCCGCCCACCAGCAGAAAAAGCGCCAGCACCAGCAGCGACACCACCGCCACGCCGCTCTGCCCGACGCGCCGCCACGGCAATAACAGATGCTCGTGGCGACGCACATACCAAGCCACCACGACACCCGCCGCCAGCAACAGGAACACCAGCGCATCGCTCCACAAAACAACGGGCATAAAATTCATGAGAGGCGCACCCGAGGATCCACCATCGTATAGGAAATGTCGGTCAAAATCAGCCCGATGACATACAGCAGCGACCCCAGGAAAACCATCGCCCGCACGACGGAAAAATCCTGCGCGTTGATCGCGTCTATGGTGTAGCTACCCAAGCCCGGAATGCCGAAGAACGATTCGGTCAACAAGCTGCCCATGAACAGCAGCGGGATCACGACTACCACGCCGGTCAGAATCGGAATCATCGCGTTTTTCAGCAGATGGCGGAACAGCACGGTCAGCTCGGACAAGCCTTTGGCGCGCGCGGTGCGCACATAATCCTTGCCGATTTCCTCCAGAAAAATAGTGCGATACCAGCGGCTACTCGACCCGATGCCGCCGACCACGCCGATGACGATGGGCAACACCACGAACTTGAAACCGCCCAAGCCACCGTCATAGCCGGAAATCGGCACGAGATGCCACAGTTTACTGACCACGAACTGCCCGCCGATGATGTAAAACAAACTGGAGACCGACATCAGCAGCACGCACAACGCCACCCCCGCCATGTCCAGCGCGGTGGCGCGAAACAAGGTCATCAACAGGGCAAAACTGACATAAATGACCAGACCTAACAGAAAAGTCGGCAACGCAATCGCCAGGCTCGGCATCATGCGTTGCGCGATTTCGCGGCTAATACTGCGCCCGTCGTCGGAAAAACCAAAGTCCAACACGAACATGCTGGCAGATTTCTGCCAGAAAATCGTATCCGTCAATTTATCCGAACCAGAAGACAATCTATTTATAAACAAAGGCTTGTCATAACCGCGCTGCTGCTTCCATTTCTCGATAGCCTCCGGCGTGACGCGCTTGATGCCCAACTGCATCCGCGCCATATCGTCCGGCGTATTCACCACAAAGAACAGCGCGAAGGTGAGCAGATTCACCCCGATCAAAATCGGGAGGGCATAAAGGGTGCGGCGGATGAGGTAGGCGATCATGGCGAGCGGTATTGTACGGGCAAACGCAGGATTGCCAAACCGGAAGTCCGCCGAAAATTCGCCGGATAGCCTGCTGCCAATCGAACGATGCACCCCTCTTCCCACAGAATAATGCTGTGAAGATTGCAACTTTCACGATAGTTCGATAGTCTCAGCCCCGTTGTTGAATAATCTGCTTAACTTTTAGGAGTCCTCTCATGCAATTCCCGAACCCAATCGCTACCTCCCTAGGTAGCGTCGCCACCGAACAACACAAGGTGTTGCGCAACACATACATGATGCTGGCAATGACCATGATCCCCACCGTCATCGGCGCGTTCATTGGCACCTCCATCAATTTCTCGTTCATGGCCGAACACCCGATCATGGGTTCGCTGCTGATGTTCGGCGCGATGATGGGTCTGCTGTTCGCCGTCACCGCACTGCGCAACAGCGTGTGGGGCATCGTCGCGCTGCTGGCCTTCACTTTCGTCGCAGGCGTGTTCCTGGGCCCCATCCTGCAAGCCGCGCTGCACCTGAAAAACGGCGCGCAACTGGTCGGCATGGCGGCGGGCGGCACAGGGCTGATTTTCTTCAGTCTGGCAAGCTACGCCACCGTGACCAAGAAGGATTTCGGCTTCATGGGCAAATTTCTGTTCATCGGTCTGATCATGCTGGTCATCGCTTCCCTGGCGAACCTCTTCTTCCAAGTGCCTGTGATGTCGCTGGTAATTTCCGCGATTGCCGTACTGATCTTCTCCGCCTACATCCTGTATGACGTGAGCCAGATCATCAACGGCGGCGAAACCAACTATGTGATGGCGACGATGGGACTGTATCTGGACATCTACAACATCTTCGTCAATCTGCTCAGCCTGTTGATGGCCTTCAGCGGCGAACGCGACTAACACCCGCAGCGGTAACAAATGGGCGGCCTCAGGGTCGCCTTTTTTATGCCCGCCAACCCTGAGTGCAGCTTGATGCATTGCCAGTTATTTAATGTAGGTTCGGCACAACACAGTTTGCAGACCTATTGGCTATGCTACATAATCGCCACAAACAAATTACAGGTAACTCATCGTGCCTATACTGTCCGTATTTTTCGGCATCATCGTCCGCATGTGGCACGACGATCATCCACCGCCCCATATACATGTCGAGTATCAGGGGTTTGAGGCGCTAATCAACATTCGTACGGGCGAAATCAGCCAGGGACGTTTGCCTAACAAAGCAGCAGCTATCGTCAAGGAATGGTGTTTACTTCATCAGCAGGAGCTGTTGAGCAACTGGCAACGCGGTCAAAACTTTGAACCAATGGAACGTATTCCGGGAGCAGATCAAGATGATTAAAGTAATTGACGCTCGTTATCTGGCTGATTTTCAGGTAGCGTTGAAATTCTCCGATGGCCGGGAAGGCACATTAGATGGCCGTCTCCTGTTAGCGCGAAGCGGTTCCTTACTGGAGCCGCTTCGAAATGAAAGCTACTTCCAGCGCCTATTTATTGATTCCGGCGCGCTGTGCTGGCCGAACGGCCTGGAACTCTCTCCGTCCAGACTGTATGAAACTTGCCACCTGCTGGAAACGGCTTAAGTAGAGCGAAAAAATCGTGTCCCCAATGCTGTGCGTACCGTGGAATAAAATTGACGTACAGTTTCCGCTGCAAAGGCTGGCGGCTTAAGGTACAAAACAAAAGAAAGAACACCCGAAACATGAAACCACTACTAACAATTGTCCAATTACAAACAGTTGCAGCCAAATTTGCCGAAATAGAAACAACATACAACGAGCCTTCACTCTATGGCGTAACCGATGGCAAAGCTGTTGGCACATATCTTGAACACAAATTTAAGGTCTATTTAGCCGAAAAATATGACTACCAACATGGCAATTCTGCGTCAGGAATTGATCTTCCCAGTCTTGATGTTGACATTAAAGTTACCAGCATCAAACAGCCGCAGTCATCATGTCCGTTTAAGTCAGCGTCCCAAAAAATTTTCGGGTTAGGGTACCACTTATTGATATTTGTCTACGAGAAATATGATGATCATGTAAACAAAACTGGCAGACTAAACATGCAGCACACAATCTTTGTTGACAAGGAATGTACTGCCGATTTTCAAACGACAAAAGGGTTACGAGAAATACTTAGCAGAGAAGGAAACAATGACGATATCGTTGCTTTTATTATCGAAAGGAATCTTCCCGTTGATGAAATCGGCGCACATCAGCTCGCGGATCAGGTTTTGCAAACAACACCTTTACAAGGCTATCTGACAATTTCAAATGCGCTTCAATGGAGGTTGCAATACAGCCGTGTCATTGAACAGGCCGGCACGGTCGCCGGAATATCCAGGGTTAGATGAAAAGTGGCAAAAAAAACTCTTGATAAATGGCAGTACGGTGACTTCCAAACACCTGACGAATTGGCGAGAAAAGTCGTCGCAACGCTCAAGCAAAACCACGGATTGAAACCATCAGTAATTATTGAATCAAGTTGCGGAAAAGGTGCATTCATTCGAGCCGCAGATGAAGGATTCAACGATTCAAAAATACTAGGTTTTGATATCAACAAAGACTATGTTGCGGACGCAAAAGCGTCAATTGCTTATCGTAAAAATGCAAATACTGTCAGCCTGCAAGAAGCGGATTTTTTTAATACCGATTGGGCTAAAATAATTGCCGAACAATCTGGTTACATTCTGATTATTGGCAATCCTCCTTGGGTTACAAGCAGTGAGCTTGGACTGCTAAACAGCGCGAATCTTCCAGAAAAATCAAATTTTCAAAATAGGCGGGGCATTGAAGCCATAACTGGCTCAGGAAATTTTGATATTTCAGAATGGATGCTACTACAGCACGTGAAATGGTTGTCTAAGCGCGAAGGTGCTATCGCTCTGCTTTGCAAATATTCTGTTGCTCGCAAAGTGATGCGCCAAGTAAGAAAAGAGTCTGGTCTGCGTTTCTTCGGTCACATATACCCAATTGATGCAAAAGCTTATTTTGGTGCTGCCGTAGAAGCCTGTCTTTTTGTTCTCACCACAGATAATGGCAATACAGATTACGAAGTTTATAAAAACCTGGATTCAAAGAAACCTTCTCACGTTATCGGCGAAAGAGCCGGTTTAATTGTTAGTGATGTAACTACATATGAGCGGTGGAAACACTTGTCTGGACAAGATGCTCGCTATGTCTGGCGCTCCGGTGTCAAGCATGATTGCGCTAAAGTAATGGAGCTTGAGCGGCTTAATGAGGCATATGTAAACGGATTGGGCGAAAGTGTTTATCTTGAGAACGATTACCTATATCCATTATTAAAAAGTTCTGATTTAGGAAATGGCAGAACCTGCTCTTACCGAAAAATAGTTCTGATAACACAGAAAACCGTTGGTGAAGACACGACCATTATTCAAAAAAACGCCCCTAAAACCTGGCAGTACCTAGCAAACCATCATAAACAATTAGCAAAAAGGAAAAGCTCGATTTATAAAAACAAGCCCCCTTATTCAATTTTTGGCATCGGCTCATATACATTCAAAAACTGGAAAATCGCAATTTCTGGCCTCTATAAAAAATTGCTGTTTAATTTAATCGGTCCTTTAGATGGTAAAACTGTGGTGTTTGATGACACCGTTAATTTTTTATCATTCGATACAGAAGCTGAAGCTAAATTTGTATTTAGTCTCATCACCTCAAAACCCTCTTTAGAATTCCTTAAGTCCATGATTTTTTGGGATGAAAAGAGGCCTATAACAACTGACATTCTCAGGAGAGTATCGCTAAAATTTGTTGCAAATGAGCTTGAAGTATTAGATCAGTATTTGTTTTGGGCAGAAGCAAATCAAGATACTGCCACTGGGCAGTTATCGTTAGGCATATCCGAGCATAAACCGCTCTACAAAGCACAAAAAACCGTTGAAAAATAAAATGTATGGCCTTCACCGTCGGCCTCAGCCGGTTTAATTCAGAAATAGCCCCATGCTGCCAACCATAGAACACCGTCTCGCCACCGAACTTTCCGCTAAACCTGCTCAAATTGCCGCCGCTGTCGCGCTGCTCGACGAAGGCGCGACCGTGCCTTTTATCTCGCGCTATCGCAAGGAGGCGACCGGCGGACTGGACGACATTCAGTTGCGCCTGCTGGCAGATCGCCTGAGCTATTTGCGCGAACTGGAAGCGCGGCGCGGCACCATCATCGCGACGATTGTCGAGCAGAACAAGATGACACCCGAACTGCTGGATGCGATCAGCCATGCGGCGGACAAGACGCTGCTGGAAGACCTGTATCTGCCCTTCAAGCTCAAGCGCCGCACCCGCTCGCAGATTGCGCGGGAAGCTGGGCTTGAAGCACTTGCCGATGCGCTGCTTGCCAACCCGTCATTAAACCCCGAACTGGAAGCCGACAAGTATTTGAAAGCCGCGTTCACCACCGAACAGGGCGACAATCCCGGTGTCGCGGACAGCAAAGCCGCTCTGGATGGCGCGCGTCAGATATTGATGGAACGCTTCGCGGAAGATGCGACCCTGCTGCAAGCGTTGCGGGAATGCTTGCAAGATCACGGCGTGGTGGAATCCCGCGTTATCGAAGAAAAAAAGGTGGTGGCGGCAAAATATGCCGATTATTTCGATTTCAGTGAATCCATCAAGACCCTCCCCTCGCACCGCACGCTGGCGATCTTGCGCGGTCGCCGCGAGGAACTGCTCAACGTGCAACTGCGTCTGGACACGGAGGCGGAAAAACCCGCCTGGCGTGCGCCGCTCAATCCCTGTGAGGCGCGCATCGCCGTCCGTTTCGGCATCAAAAATCTGGGGCGACCCGCCGACACCTGGCTGACAGAGACCGTGCGCTGGACTTGGCGGGTAAAGAGCTTTTTGCATCTGGAAACCGAGTTGATGGGCGGCTTGCGCGAACGCGCCG
>Ga0210051_1002174_pt1 | contig 19804 bp, 15 predicted proteins | sample CryGey092014_all_FD_185464 | JGI IMG/M metagenome (GOLD analysis project Ga0210051, IMG submission 185464) | Groundwater microbial communities from aquifer - Crystal Geyser CG23_combo_of_CG06-09_8/20/14_all (SPAdes) (version 2) | ecosystem: Environmental > Aquatic > Deep subsurface > Groundwater... | reverse complement strand
AAATTCAGAGTTAGGGTTTATACAATAGGTAAATTTGCAGCCAGTGTGCGTCTGGTCCCAATAATTCTTACCCTTGTCTCCAATTAAGTAGGTAGAGCTACCTGTATTGGTTTGTGTTTTTTCCCAGCCGAAAACCTTAGTGGTAGCCGTGCCTGGGATAACAGATTTAGTTACCAAATCTGTCCGAGCACCTTCGCTTGTTATCTTTTCAAGGTTGAGGGAAAATGATAGCCTGCCCATCTTATTCCCATAGTTCAGGATGTGGTGATAGGTATTGAACGAAGAGACCGAGCTTTTAACCTCAAAACCCTCTTTTTCAGGTGTTTTAGTGATAATATTTATCACACCACCCATTGCCTCTCCGCCGTAAAGGCTCGAAAATGGACCCTTGACTACCTCTATCCTTTGGATATTTCCAATTCCTAAGTTACACAAATATGTACCACCATTATATGGGTCTGTCAATGGTTGTCCATCAAGGAGTACCAGTGTTCTTTGACCGCCAGAAAACCCACGAAGTGTAACCCTACTCATTGTATCAGCGAATTTTGTTCGCTTCTGGCATGCCCCAGCCTCGTACTTAAGGGCTTCATCCACGAATGTAACCTTTCTCTTTTCCATTTCATTACTTGTAACCACCGAAGCACTCACCGGCACATCCTCAATCTTCTTCTCTCCCTTTGTTGCTGTAACCACAATCTCTTCGAGCTCTTCACCATAGACTGTAATGGTTGGTGTGCCGTTTGCAAAGGCAGACCCTACAAATCCCATAACCAAACCAAAAAACATCATTCCCTTCATCTCAAAAACCTCCTTTGTGTTACGATTTTTATAGGTATAACACAATAAAAATGAAATGTCAAGTACTTTTTTAGCACTTTTTTGAAATTCATGCTACTTAGTGTCTGTCATAAAATAAATGTGTCACATCGAGTCTGTTAATTCGCTCGTCCAGTAAGGCGCGCGACTTAAGACATAGTAAGCTATGCCGCAAGGATCTCTGGCTACGCTGGACGAGATAAAGCGGCAACCAAATACAGTTATTTTGTGATAGACCCTTAATATTCAATCTCTCGTATTTCCTTAAAAACAAAAAACCCCAACCTTCGACAAGAAGATTGGGGGGTTTTTGTTTTCCCTTTATTTCTTCCCTTTCTGCGTATGAATCTGTGTTCCTTTAACCTATAAACTCATCAACCTATCAACCTATCAACTTATGTGTTCTCCGTGGTGAATTAGTAGTTACGGCTAATTAATCACCTTCTCCCTTTCTCCTTTTTTACACAATTTCTGCCATAATGAGAATTGCTGAGAGTGACCAAAAACTGTTTGACAGAACAATGATTATATGATATGATATACAAATGTTAGGTAGGAATGTGTAACAAGGAAGCAGGTTGTATTTATGTTTCTTAAAAAAATAACAATTCTTGGATTTAAGTCCTTTGCAGAAAAGATAGAGTTTGAGTTTCAGAAGGGTATTGCAGCCATTGTTGGGCCAAATGGATGTGGGAAGAGTAATATTTCTGATGCATTGAAATGGGTTCTTGGTGAACAATCCCCATCTGTATTCAGGTGTAATTCCATGACTGATGTTATTTTTAATGGCTCAGAACACAGAAAGTCCCTTGGAATGGCTGAGGTAACTGTTACATTTGATAATAGCAGCCGACTGCTTCCATTAGATTTCGCAGAGATAACCATTACTCGAAGGCTCTTTCGTTCAGGTGAGTGTGAATATTATATCAATAAAACGGCTTGTCGTCTCAAAGATATTGTTGAGTTGTTTCTTGATACAGGTATTGGAAAACAATCATACTCTTTAATGGAGCAAAATAAGGTTGACTTTATCCTTAGCAGTAAGCCTGCAACCAGAAGGTTGTTGTTTGAAGAGGCTGCGGGTATCAGCAAGTATAAGGTACGAAAACATGAGGCAATAGGGAAACTTGAGAATACAGAACAGAATATGGTGCGAATTTCTGACTTGCTTCATGAGATTGGCAAGCAGGTAGAATCATTAAAAAGACAGGCAAACAAAGCTACTCGTTATCTACAGCTAAAAAAACAGATAGAATCCGAGGAGATTACCCTTCTGATAGCTGAATTTTTTGCCATGATGAATGCTCATGAAACTTGTGTTGACGAGTATGATCACCTTGTTAGCGAAATGGAGTCTTCTCGCACAGGATTAATTGACAGTGAAAAGGAAATAGATGTTGAAAAGGAAGGACTAAAGAGAGCTCAACAACAATTCCTTAGCCTTGAGGGTGATCTTCATCAATTAGAGCTACAGATCAAGGAAATAACAAGCCAGCAGTTTCGCCGTCAGGAAAAGAAGGGCTTTATATCTTCGCAGTTAGAGAATATTTCTCGTCAAACAAAAGAGAATCAAGAAAAAAAACATCAGCTGCATGATGAAACCATACTTGAAGAATCCAAAAGGGATACCGTAGGATATGAATTAAAAGAGATACGGGCGCAATTAATTGAAAAGGAGAATATTTATCAACTCCATCGCTCAGAACGCGACAAGACGACAAAGCATCTTGAACACCTGAAAACAGAAATTATTGAAAAATTAAATAATTTATCACATATTCGAAATCAAATTACCAGCTTAAGGGTGGAACATAAAAGCCTTGGTGCCCGTCAGGAAAGGATTGGGATAGATATAGAAAGGCACAGTATTAAAAAAAATGAAATGTCCCAATTAAGACAGACAAGAAATGAGGAGATGGCACAGAAGGAGACAGGGGTTTTAGCACTAAAGCAGGAGTTTGAGGAAAAGCAAAGGGAAAAGACCGGGGCAACTCAAAGGCTAAATGAAGTAGTTTCCGGGGTAACAAGGATAAACAAGGAGCAGAATACCCTCTCAGGCAGAATTCAAGTCTTGAAAAAACTTCAGGAATCATTTGAAGGATACTCCGATGGTGTCAAGGCTGTTTGTACGGCAAAACTAAAGGGCGTTCATGGTCTTATCTCAGGCATACTTAATATTCCAGAGGGCTATGAAAAAGCGGTTGAGGTTTGCCTTGGGGAATTCCTTCAAGCAGTAGTCGTTGAGGGCTGTGCTGATGCTGAAACTGTTGTATCTTACCTCTTGTCTAAAAAAGCAGAACGGGTTAATCTCCTGCTGTCTCAGCACATCAGGGGGAAAAATGGGAAAAATGGGAATGGGAAAAATGGGGACAGCGCCCTATTTTTAGAAGAAAAAATAGGGCGCTGTCCCCATTTTTCCCATTCCCATTTTTCCCATTTTTCCGATGGGGCAATTGGGTGGCTGGCAGATATGATTACGGTTGATACCCAATATCAAGGGATCATTGATTATTTAATAGGAAATACCCTTCTTGTGGATACCCTTCCCACTGCGATAGGAATAATCAAAGGGCATGAGGGTATATCGTCGGTTGTAACCCTTGATGGGCAACTTGTTACACCGGCTATGATCAGGGGTGGGAGTCCCAGACATAAGGGAGTTGAGATTATTGGACGGAAGGGTGAGATTATACGGCTTGAGGAAAAAACTCAGGAACTGGCTTTGGAATTGAATAATCTCCTGATGGTTAAGGCAGAGGATGAGAAAAAACTTTCCTCTTTAACTAATTGGATAAATAAGGCTAATGTTGAAATATATTCCTTAGAGATTGCTATTTCTAACCTGAAAAAACAAGCCTCGGAGATGGATAGGGAGGAGTCTTCCATCATAAAAATGCTTTCAAGTCTTGAGTCTGAGCTTTCAGGCATGGAAGAGGAAAGGGATGAAATAAATCAAAATATCCTTATCTTAAACGAAGAGGAGTTAGCCCTTTCAACAGAGGATAAACAACAGCGGGAGAATGTGACTGAAATTTCTCAAAAACTCGGGCAGATGAATCTTCACCTTGATCTTGTTCAGAAGGAGGTGACAGATTTGAGGGTTTCCTCTGCTCAAAAATCTCAAACCGAGGCGGGATTAAAGCTACAGATAAAAAGGCTTAAGGAATCTGTTCAGGAATTAGAGGGGAAGATACGCAAACTTGAGGCTGAATCTATTCGACTGAAAGAAGAGGGAAAACAAGATGCTCAAACTGAGGAAGATAAAAATAAACTCTCTGTACTCAAAATTCAAAGGGAAGAAGGACATGCCAAGTTAAATGAATTAAAGGAATCATGCCGGATAAAAGAACAAACGATAAAAGAAAAGGAACAAACAATTAAACAAAAAAGGGATTGCGTAGAACAACTGAGGGAGAAGACACACAAAATAGACCTGAATAAACAAGAGATTAAATTACAAATGGATGGGGTTATGTCCCGTCTTATTTCTGAATACAAGCAATCACCTGATCAGATTAAACCAGATACCACGCCCCTATCACAGGAAGCAAGAGGAAAGTTAATGGAGAATATTAACCGTAGAAAGGCAACTCTTGAGTCACTTGGCACAGTAAATCTGACTGCACCTGAGGAATATGAGGAATTGAAGACACGACATGACTTTCTTGTAGAGCAACAAAATGATTTGCAAACAGCCAAACAAGACTTAACCGGTCTTATTGGGCAGATTGATGAGACAACTGCTGCCATGTTTAAGGAGGCATTTAAGGCAATTAATAAAAATTTTTCCACTCTCTTCAGCCAGTTATTTGAGGGTGGATATGGAGAATTAAGACAAATAGGGGGTAGCGGAGACAGCCTTGATGAAATAGGGATTGAGGTTGTAGCCCAACCACCAGGGAAAAGGTTGTCCAGCGTTGCCCTCCTTTCTGGAGGGGAACGATCCCTTACGGCTATCTGCCTGTTGTTTGCAATATTTGACTTTAAGCCGAGCCCTTTTTCTATTTTAGATGAGGTTGATGCAGCGTTGGATGAGCCAAATGTTTTAAGATTAAACAAGTTTCTGATTGCTAATTCCAAACGATCTCAATTTTTCTTGATTACCCATAATCCAAGAACCATTGAATCAGCAAATACCTTGTACGGAATTACTATGGAAGAGGCAGGGGTTTCAAGGGTGGTAAGCGTTGCTTTGAAGAGGCATAAAGGGACAGGGTAATTGTGGCACAGAGGCACAGAGAAGATAGAGAAGGGACAAAACCCTTTTGTTAAGTTATTCGTAACTACTCACCACAAAGGCACGAAGACACAAAAAGTTGATAAGTTGAATAGTTGATGGGTTGGAAAGGGATAGGTTGATAGGTTGATGAGTTTATAGGTTTATAATCTGTGTTCCTTTAACCTATCAACCTATCAACTTATGTGTTCTCCGTGGTGAATTACTTTACCTGAGTAGTTACAGTTATTCATTGATTTTCATAAATTAAAATTGGAGGTGTTACGAAATGATTCCCATACCAACAAAGATGGCGATGACTTCTGGAGGGGCAGAGGGTTTAACCAAGCTGAATGCCTTTGACCATGCCTTGCTTGCTGCGGGCATAGGCAATATCAATCTGATTAAGGTGTCAAGCATTGTGCCGCCGGGTATTGAGCTTATAGAATTACCCAATATCCCTGGCGGCTCTTTGACCCCAATGGCTTATGCCACTATTACCAGTGATGTGCCCGGGGAGATGATTGCTGCCGCAGTGGCTGCTGGTTTTCACAAACCCGATCATTATGGGGTTATTATGGAGTATTCTGGAAAGTGTACAGCAAAAGAAGCTTCCAAGCGGGTTATCTCTATGGTAGAAGAGGCATTTGTTACCAGAGGAATTGTTCTGAATGATGTTAAAGTAACGAGTACTCAACATGTAGTGGTAAAGACAGGGAGTGTAATTGCAGCGGCTGTTTTGTTGTATTAAAAGTCGTGGGGAAAATGGGGGGAAAATAGGGCGCTGTCCCCATTTTCCCATTTTCTCCCCGTTTTCTCATTTTCTGCCCCGGTTTGAAAATGCAGGGATCAGTTGTCAGGGGAAAATAGATATTGGCTACTGTCCCTGTTAATTGTCAACTGATCCCTGTCAACTGATTTGGAGGTATGCTATGCATATTAAGAAATTTTTGGATTTTGAAGCACATTTGGACGAAGCTACGGTTGCCTTGCTTGGGGCACCGTTTGAATATAGTGTTCCAAGAACAGGTCTGGCTGATGGTCCACAGAACATTAGACACATGTCCCATCTCTTAGAAAGCTATAGCCCCAGATTGGATCGTAGCTTACAAGAAATGAAATTGTGTGATCTGGGAGGGGTAACCTTTGGTCGGGACATTATTGAATCCATGAGGCTTATTACCGAAGAGATAGGAACCATTAACAACAAAAAGGTAGTGGTTATTGGCGGCGAGCATACTGTTACAGTGGGTGTTGTTGAGGGATTAAAGGAAAAATATCCCGAACTGGTTATTATCCAGATGGATGCCCATGCAGACCTGAGGAATGAATATGAGGGTAAAAAATACTCTCATGCCTGCGTAATGCATCGTTGTTTGGAACTAGTTGGACCGGAAAGGATTTATCAATTGGGGATAAGATCCGGGGAAAAGGAAGAGTTTGAACTTGGCAGGCAGCAGTGCCATCTCTCTTCTCAATTAAGGCTTGATGAGGTTACTCTGAAAAAACTGCAAGGAATACCGATTTATCTAACCATTGACATTGATATTCTTGATCCAGCCTATGCACCTGGGGTAAGTGTTCCTGAGCCTTGTGGTGTTTCTCCGCATGAATTATTTGAGGCTATTTATTCTTTAAGCGGATTAAATATTATTGGTTTTGATATGGTTGAGGTTCTTCCATCTCACGACCCGGGGCAGATTACAGCGGCTATTGCAGCTAAAATTATCAGAGAGGCAATTTTAACATTCTGGGGGGGGGATAGGAGGCTCACACGGAGACACAGAGGACGCAGAGAGAGAAAAGAGGTGTAATACAATGATCAGAATCAGCGGCGGCATTGCTAAGGGTAAAAAAATAAAGGCATTGGATACCATGTCTACCCGTCCAACATTAAGCAGGGTAAAAACATCTTTATTTGATATGTTGGTTAATAGGGTTAAGGATGCTGTTATTCTGGATCTATACTCTGGCACAGGCAATATTGGTATAGAAGCCTTAAGCCGTGGGGCAAAACGAGTTATTTTTGTTGAAAATAATGTGGCACAGGCAAGGCTTATTAAGGAAAATTTAATGATTGTCAAATTTCTTGAACATGCCGATATAATAACATTAACCGTTTCTGAAGCAATCCAAATGCTGGATAAAAGAATGGCCAGAGATAAAAATATGACAGGATTTGATATTATTTATTTAGCTCCACCATTCTTAAAGGGACTTGTCTGGTCAACCATAGAGGCAATAGCTAAGAGCAATCTAATCTCTCCGGGCGGATTGGTTGGTGCAGAACACCATAAAAAGGAAGAGGTATTGCCTCTGGCTGAAGGGCTTTCTGCGACTGATCCATTAATTCACACAAAACAACGCAGATATGGGGATATTGTGATTTCATTTTACGAGAGGGGATGAAGGATGAAGAATTATCAAGATAATAATATTGATGAAATACTTGATGATAATTGTATTGATCCAACACAATTAGATGACATCTTTTCGCATCTTGGGGAATATTATGAAGAGATACTCCCAGAAGAGATAGAACCTGTGATTAAAAAAAAGAAAAAGGGTAAAAATAATATATCTGACTCACCCATGAAAGCATATCTTAAGGACATTAACCAGATTTCTCTTTTAGATGCTGATGAAGAAAGAGAATTAGCCATGGAAATGGAAAAAAAAAGAATAAAACTTAAGGAAATAGAGATACAGCTTGGCATGTCTGCAAAAAGGTTTCGCAAATGGATGGAACAAGGCACGGAGACAGAAAGGCACCAAGATACAGGAATAAAGGAAAAAACACAATATGCTCTTCCACACTCGTTAGCAAAATTCTCCATAGAAGAGATTAAGGATAGGTTTCATCAGGTAGATACGATTGAGGCAGAGATTGAAAATATAAAAAGAAGGTTTATAGAGGCAAACCTACGGCTGGTGGTCACAGTTGCTAAAAGATATATACAGGGCACTGTGATGAGTCTGCTTGATATTATCAATGAAGGCAATCTGGGGTTGGTTAAGGCTGTGGACAGGTATAACTATATGGAGGGCTATCGGTTCAACACCTATGCTATCTGGTGGATAAAACAATCTATCTTAAGAGCTATCTCTGACCAGTCAAGAACTATCAGGGTTCCAATCTATATGGTAGAGATAATTAATCGATGTATGCGAACCATTCAGTTGCTTTCTCAACAATTAGGAAGAGAGCCGGAATTAAAAGAAATAGCAGAAAAGATGAACCTGCCGGTGCAAAAGGTAATTGAGTTAATCAATGTTGCTCAAGAACCTATTTCCCTTGACTCACCTGTAGGCATTGATGGGGAAAGTCAATTTGGTGATTTAATTGAGGATAAAGAAACCCTTTCCCCTGCAAAAACTGCATTCCTACGAATGCTTCAGGAAAAAATTGATGTTATCCTTAATATGCTTCCAGAAAAGGAAAAAATGACGCTAAAGTTAAGATTTGGGCTGGATGGTATGGAACCTCATACCCTTGAAGAGGTTGGGAAGATTTTGGGGCTTACCAGAGAAAGAATAAGGCAAATAGAAAAGAATGTATTAGAAAAACTCCGCAGCATGAAACTAACTCAGGAGTTGCAGGATTTTTTGATAGAATGATCGCAAAAGGGGTCAGACCACTTACCAGCAATTTTCATTATGACATTTTTACCGCATAAACACATAACAACTCACCACAGAGACACGGAGACACAGAGGAAAATCGAAGGACAAATCTCTTATTTGAATGTGGCTGAACGCAGATTTTTGGAAATTTGAAGCATTATTCTGTGAATTTATAAAAATTTGCATTCCGTCAGCTTGTTTTTTAAATTATTCTCCGTGCCTCCGTGTCTCTGTGGTGAATCTGAAAATCCATAATGAGAATTGCTGGCCACTTACAAAAAGTGATTGACAAATAGGATTAACTCTGGTATAATTTATCAGATGATTGAGTGTCATAAAACAGGAGGGAATAAAAAAATGAAGTTTGATAAAAGATTTTTTTTGGTTTGTATGTATGTTCTTTTAGCAAGTACGGCAGGGGCGGAGATATTTCCCGGACCCATTACTTCATGGAATAAAACAGCTAAGGTGCCAAAGGTATCAGAAACAGCTTATGTCTCTCTAAATGCCTCAGTTATAGGGGAGGTATATATTGGGGATAATGTTTATATTGCCCCGGGTGCCTCTGTGCGAGGTGATGAGGGCGTACCTATCTATATCGGAAGCGGTACAAATATTCAGGATGGGGTTATTATTCATGCACTTAAGGATAAATTTGTTATGATTGAAGGAAAAAAATATGCAGTGTATATCGGCAAGGATGTTTGTGTTGCCCATGGGGCAATCATCCATGGTCCATGTGCAATAGGAGATGGAAGTTTCGTTGGGTTTAATTCAACTGTATTTAAGGCAATTGTTGGTAAAAATTGTGCTGTACTCCATCATAGTCTTGTAACCAATAATGTGAAAATACCTGATAATAAATGCGTTCCATCTGGAACAGTAATTGATTCCCAGCATCTGGCAAGTACCTTGGGAAATATTACTGAGGATGTTATCGAGCTAAAAAAAGAGGTTGTTGAGGTAAATAAGGAATTTGCAGCAGGATATTAAATAATGCGGAGTAACTACTCACCACAAAGGCACGAAGACACAAAAAGTTGATAAGTTGAATAGTTGATGGGTTGGAAAGGGATAGGTTGATAGGTTGATGAGTTTATAGGTTTATAATCTGTGTTCCTTTAACCTATCAACCTATCAACTTATCAACCTATCAACTTATGTGTTCTCCGTGGTGAATTACTTTACCTGAGTAGTTACAATGCGGGAGTAAAAGAGGGTTGAATATTGTTTATCGTAAGGGCAATCTCTTGCGGTTGTCCCTGTTTCAGAATTCTGAATTCCGCATTTTTTACAAGGAGTAAAATCATGAAAAGTATGACCGGTTATGGTAGGGCAACAAATGGCCCATTTACAGTAGAGATTCAATCGGTAAATCATAAGTTTTGTGAGATAAGTGTAAAAACGCCTGGAGTCATCCTCCCTATGGAAAATAAAATACGAGAATTTGTCAAGGCAAGGGTTAATCGGGGCAAGCTATATGTTATGCTAAATTACGATAGGACATTGTCAGCAGCAGGTAATACCTCTGTTGGAAACACTAGGTTAAATTATGATTCAGCGAGGGTAACACTTGAAGCATTGCAAGAACTTGGCCGCAATCTTGGACTTAAGGACGATATAACACTAAGCTCGTTTATGTCTTTTGATAGAAGTATCTGGCGTCAGGAAGAGTCTATTGATTTGGAAACACTCTGGATAGGGTTAGAGGCTTGTATTCTTGAGGCAATAAATGGTGTTTTATCTATGCGGGATACCGAAGGGAAAAAGACTAAGACAGAGATATTAGAAAGGATAACCCTGATAAAAGAGCATATGGTTGAGGTGGAAAAGAAGGCACCAACCGTGTCGTTAGAGTATGCAGAGGCTCTTAAAAAAAGGCTGAAAACCTTGCTTGGCAAAGAAAAGATTATGATGGATGAGACTCGTCTGGCACAGGAGATAGCTCTTTATGCTGATAAGTGTGATATTACAGAAGAGATTGTTAGAACAAAAAGCCATCTGGAGCAATTCTTACAGATTATTGACAAGCCTGAACCTGTTGGCCGTCCATTAGATTTTCTTACCCAGGAGTTGAATCGAGAGATAAATACCATTGGTTCAAAAGCTAATAATCTTTCCATAGTCAGGGCTGTTTTGCAGATAAAAAATGAGTTGGAAAAGATACGGGAACAAATACAGAATGTGGAATAAAAGGGGATATTTATGAAAAGTACTAGCTTGCTACTTGTTATTTCTGCTCCTTCTGGGGCTGGGAAAACTACGGTAACCCGAGGGGTGCTTAAAGCATTTCCGGAGATTCAATTCTCTGTTTCTATGTGTACCAGATCCAAAAGAGATAATGAAAGAGATGGAATTGATTATTTCTTTGTGTCTGAAGAAAACTTTAAGGATTGTATGGCAAGGGGAGATCTCGTAGAATGGACAAAGATTTATGATGATTATTATGGTACAACAAAGCGGGTTGTAGAGGATATGCTTTCTGCTGGTGTGAATGTTATATTTGATATTGATAGTAAGGGTGCCAGAGCCATAAAAGAGTTGTACCCTGATAATGCGGTTTTGATATTTATCCTTCCCCCATTTATGGAGGATTTAAGGATAAGATTATTAGGACGAATGACTGATTCTCAAGAGGAGATAGAAAAAAGATTGCAAGGGGCAGAGGAAGAATTGCGGGCTATTTCTATTTATGATTATTGGATTATCAATGAGGATGTGGATGTCAGCATAGAAAGATTAAAGACAATTATTATCGCTGAAAAAAGCCGATTAAAGAGAATGCCTCAGGTGATTAAAGAGAGATTTAATATCTTGCAGGAAAGTTAATATATGAAAACAATTGTTCTTGGTGTAACAGGGAGTATTGCAGCCTATAAGGCAGCGGGGTTAACTAATCAATTAATAAAGTTGGGATATGATGTCCATGTTGTGATGACTACGGCAGCAACTTCTTTTGTCTTGCCTCTTACCTTTCAAACACTATCCAGAAATCCAGTAATTACTTCTTTGTTCTCTTCAGATTCACAATTTGAGATTGAACATATATCTCTGGCAGAGAGGTGTGATCTTTTGTTGATTGCACCAGCAACAGCTAATATTATATCAAAGATTGCCTGTGGTATCGCAGATGATTTTCTTTCTACCTTTGCTCTGACAATGGGAAGTCAGATATTGATTGCACCAGCCATGAATACCCGCATGTGGCATAATCCTATCCTTCAGGAAAATATTCAGAGATTGGAACAAAGGGGCGTCCAATTTGTTACCCCGGAATATGGTTGTCTGGCATGTGGAGTAAAAGGAGATGGACGATTAGCTTCTTTTGAGAGGATTATTGATGCAGTGGGAATGACCTTATTGAAAGAGAATGTGCTGCAAGGAAAAACAGTATTGATTACCGCTGGACCCACACTGGAAATGATTGATCCGGTTAGATATATCAGCAACCCATCCTCAGGTAAGATGGGCTATAGCCTGGCAAGGGTGGCAAAAAGAATGGGGGCAAGGGTTGTCCTGATTAGTGGACCTGTTTGTCTGGATATACCATTTGGCGTGGAGATGCATGATGTTACCACTGCCTGCCAGATGAGGGATAAGGTTATGAAATATATTGAGTTAGCTGATATTTTCATCTCTGCCGCAGCAGTAAGTGATTATATGCCTGTGGAGGTGAGCAAGGAGAAGCTGAAAAAGGGTGCTGATGAGATAACCCTTTCACTTCAATCAACCCCTGATATTCTAAGAGAGGTTGCAGTTAATAAGGGTAATAAAATAATGGTTGGTTTTGCAGCAGAAAGCCATAATATAGTTGAGAATGCTGTCAAAAAATTAAAGGAAAAAAACCTTGATCTTATTGTGGCTAATGATATTAGTCGGGAAGATATTGGATTTGGGGCTGACCAGAATGAGGTTACTATTATTGATAAACGAGGTGGTCAGGAGAGAGTGCCGTTGCTTGCTAAGGAACAGGTGGCTGAATATATATTGAGACAAGTTGTTGGGGTAATACAAAAATGAAAGAGAGATTACAAAAAATCATAGCAAAATCAGGGATTACTTCCCGAAGAAAGGCTGAGGAATTGATTGAGCTTGGGTGCGTAACTGTTGATGGTAAAACAGTTAACAAGCTTGGTACCCGGGTTGATTCGAAGGCATCCTTGATACGGGTTTCCGGGAAACCAATACAATTAGAGGAGAAGGTTTATATCCTTTTTTATAAGCCAAAGGGATTCGTAACCACCCTTTGTGATGAGTTTAATCGTCCAACAGTTATGGATCTTTTGCGTGGTGTAAAGGAAAGGGTTTTTCCGGTGGGCAGGCTTGATTACGATACAGAAGGGTTGCTTCTCTTGACCAATGACGGTGATTATACCAATAAGCTCATTCATCCAAAGTTCAAGGTGCCGAAGGTTTATATTGCTAAATTAAAGGATAGGGTTGAACCAGAGAAGATAACTGTCTTAAGAAGAGGTATACGGCTTGAGGATGGTTGGACAAAGCCGGCTAAGGCAGTAATATTAAGCCAGACAAATGCCTTTACCGTGCTGAAGATTACTATTTATGAGGGAAGAAAACGGCAGGTAAAACGGATGGCAGATGCTATTGGCCACCCATTAATGGAGTTGAAAAGGATTCAGTTTGGTCCATATTCATTGGGTACGATGCAAAAAGGACAATGGCGGTATGTGAAACAATACGAGATTAGGAGTAACGGAACTACTCACCACGGAGACACTCAAGGCACGGAGAATATATGGAGATGATTACTTAAAATCTCCGTGAAACTCCATGTTCTTTGTGTCTTTCTGCGGTGAATAGGGGGGATAAAGATGAAAGCAATGATTGCCCTGGAGGATGGAAGAATATTTGAAGGCTCTGCCTTTGGAGCTATGGGTGAGGCAAGAGGTGAGATGGTTTTTAACACCAGTATGACCGGATATCAGGAGATATTAACCGACCCGTCATACAAGGGACAGATAGTGACCATGACCTACCCTTTAATTGGTAATTATGGGGTTAATGATGAAGATATGGAGTCTTTCAAGCCACATGCAGGTGGTTTAATCGTTAAGGAATATAGCCCTATTTACAGCAATTGGAGGGCAAAAAAAAGCCTGCATGAGTTCCTTGAGGAATATGGGATTATTGGAATAGAAGGGGTGGATACACGGGCACTAACCAAGCACATTCGAACCTGTGGGGCTATGAGGGCAGTTATTTCTACCAAGGACTTAGACTCAAGTAATCTGATTGCCAAAGCAAAAACCTCACCTAACTTGGTTGGCAAGGATTTGGTTAAAGAGGTTACCTGTGATAAGCCGTATCAATGGCAAAATAATCCACAGTCCACAGCCCACAGCTCACGGTTCACGGTTGTGGCTATGGATTTTGGGATTAAGCATAACATCTTGCGAATGCTTGAAAATGCTGGTTGTTGCGTTACTGTTGTGCCGGCAAACACTACAGCCGAGGAAATTCGTTCCTACAAGCCAGACGGCATTTTTTTATCCAATGGACCTGGGGATCCTGAGGGGGTTTCCTATGCTATTGAAACAGTCAAACAACTCATTTACCGATTACCAATTTTACCGATATTCGGTATTTGCTTAGGTCATCAAATATTGGGACTGGCTCTTGGTGGGAAAACATACAAACTTAAATTTGGCCACCGGGGTGGTAATCAGCCGGTAAAAGACCTGACTACAGGCAAGATAGACATTACCTCTCAAAATCATGGCTTTTGTGTAGATGGCAACTCAATGAACCCGGAAGAGATTGAAATTACCCACATCAATCCCAATGATCAAACGATAGAAGGAATGAGGCATAAAACCTTGCCCATCTTTTCAGTCCAATACCATCCTGAGGCATCCCCTGGTCCACATGATGCCGACTATTTGTTTGATAGGTTTGTAGGGATGATGAAGTAGTGTTGGGGGGAAACCGGGGACAGCGCCCGTTTTTTTATCATTGGTTTTCCCTGACCGATTACGAAATGTGCATTTTTCTTCTTGACATCAAATACCCTATATGATAAACTTAATCTATAATGAAGATAGCGATGCGAAGTTGTCAAAAAAACTGCCACAAAGTGGCTTAGTTCAAAACGGGTTGCAGACGACATTGCTCCGTTACGCGCCTGAACCCGACCGTTAGGCGTATAATATAATACGGGATGGTATTATCAAATATGAAAATTTATCTTGATAATTGTTGTTTCAATCGTCCATTTGACGATCAATCTCAAATTAGAATCAGGATTGAGACCGAAGCAAAGCTAAAAATTCAAGAAGAAATCCGAGCAGGAAAGATTCAATTGATCTGGTCATATATATTGGATTACGAGAACAACAGAAATCCATATATTGAACGAAATGTTCGAATAAGTGGCTGGAAGAAATATGCTATTCAGGATATTGAGGAAAATCCTGAAGTGCTCAAGACGGCTAATTTGCTGAATCAAATTGGAATTCAAAAAATTGATTCATTGCATATATCTTGTGCTGTTTTCTCAAAGTGTGATTATTTTCTGACCACGGATGATAAGATTTTACAACGGGCAGATCAAGTAGACTATATTAAGATCAATGACCCAATTGGTTTCATAAAGGAGGTTTTATCATGATAACTGATACAGAAATTAGACTAAGAGGGTTTCAAGTCCTTACCGAATATATAGGTGATGTCGAAACAGAACGGTTTGTTGCTCTGATTCAAAGAGAACCATTTGATTATACAAAATGGCGACAGGGTTTATATGAAGGCCTATCTATTGAAGAAATCAGCAAAAAGGCTATGGCGTTGAGAAGGCAGAGTATTGGGATGGACATTAGTTAGGAAAACCGGGGACAGCACCCGTTTTTTTATCATTTTCAAGGTCTTCCTATCGTTTTTGGTCTTAATGTTCGTCCCAATAATTCTTCTAACCTTGTCGCAAAGGTTTCATCTCCTGCAGGACGATCCGTAGAGGTACATTCCCTAATTCTATTCAATATCCATTCTTCTTCTGTAATATCAAGATATTTATCCCAATCATCTATTGTAATACTGAGAATACCGCATATGTACATATACTCAAGTGGGGCATAAATTGCGTTTTTCGCTGGTCTTAATCAACGATAGCTGTGTTGTTCAGGTTCGCAATAGCACACTATTGCTCACCTTGCGCGCCATTGCTCTCCTTGATTAATCCTCACCCCGAGAAAAATCGCAAATTATGCCCCACTTGAGTATAAATAAATATTATCATACAAATAGCATTTTGTCAATAAAAAAACGGGCGCTGTCCCCGGTTTTCCCCGGTTTTCCCAATTGACATTTGACAGCTTAGATAAAATATGGTATACTGATAGACATGGCAAGATATACTCACTGGCACAAAGGATATAATCATGAAAATTACTGGTATTGAAATAACTGAATCAGCAATAAGGCTATCTACGGTGCATCAGGGTTGGTCTTCATCTGTGGTAGAGGCATATATGGAAGAGGTTGTTCCTGCTGGAGAAACGAGCCAACACATCTTTTCCACTCTTGTTTCTCGATTTTCTTTATCTAAGGATATAGTTATGAATATCCCTCGGCGATATGTGTTTATGAAGATAATTGAGATGCCTTTACTAAAAGATGCTGACTTGAAAAAGGCATTGGAGTATGAGGTTGAGGAACATATTCCCTGTCCTATCCATGATGTAGTTTATGATTTTTGTGTCATTCAGCAGACAGAAAAAACAAGGATTTTGTTGGTTGCGGTTCCAAAGGCTGTGGTTGAGTCATATCTTGAGTCAATAAAAGGGATTTCCGTTGATAATATCTCTGTGTCTGTTTCATCCCTTGCCTTACTCAGCCTTTGTCTTTTGCAGGAGCAGAGAAAGGACTGGATGTTATGCCATCTGGAAAAAGGAGGTAGCACCTCTGGCAAATGTACGGAGATATTTGTGGTCAAAGATGGTTGCTTGAGCCTTGTCCAGATAATTCAGGGGCAGGAAGAAATAATTCAAGCAATAAGGGAATATTCTGCAGGAAAAATAATCCTCTCTGGTGAGGGTTCAAGGCAATTAAGGATTAAATTGGGTGAGACTGAGGTAGAGGAATTAGCTTTACCAGATTCCATCAGACTGGCACCACAAATCAAATATACATCCCCTGTACCCATTGCCCTTGCCTTAAACAATTTATCCTCTTTGGGATTAAAAATAAACCTTCACCCTGAAAAAGTGATGCAGGTAAAGAAAGAATTAAACAAGCAACTCAAAACCTTGATCCTTCTCTTGATCTTGGTAATATTCTGCATAAATCTGCTATTCCTGATAAATATAAAAAGAATGGAGAACGCATTGCAACTCACGAAGGCTGAGATTAACAGGATTCAACCCAAGGTTGCAGGCATTATAAACAACAAGACATCCCTTGAACAATTTACAAAAAATATGGAAAAATTAACTAAAGTAACTCTGGATACCCCATGTTATTTAGATATATTAAACAAACTGACCATAATCGTTCCCATAGGGACACAATTAGAACGAGTGAATATCCAGGGAAACCAGTGTCGGATTACAGGTTGGACGCCGTCTGTTACCGCTCTTCTTACAGCTATTGAAAAATCTTTTGCCTTTGAACAAGTAGAGATTGTGGGGGGGATTACCAGAGAAATGAACCTTGAACGATTTGAGATAAGGATGCTTTAGTATATACTCAAGTGGGGCATAAATTGCGTTTTTCGCTGGTCTTAATCAACGATAGCTGTGTTGTTCAGGTTCGCAATAGTACACTATTGCTCACCTTGCGCGCCATTGCTCTCCTTGATTAATCCTCACCCCGAGAAAAATCGCAATTTATGCCCCACTTGAGTATATGTCCAAAAGGTAATCGTTCAGCTGACAGAAGTGAAGTTGCGATTTACGAATGCCGAAGTACAAATTAAAAAGGAGCAAGCCATGAATATCGCTAAGGAAAAAATATTAGTCAATCTAATATCCGGAATGTTTGCCCGACAGATTCATCTGTTTGAGGAGGTGTCTTCAACCCAGGATATTCTTCGCACCCTGATTGTTTCTGGTTCACCAGAGGGCACAATAGTTATATCTGAGACTCAAACCGAGGGACGGGGGCAATTAGGTAGAGAGTGGATTTCACCTGAAGGAGGGTTGTGGTTTTCTATTGCCCTTATCCCGCCCTTTGGACCCGAGGTTGCACCCCAGATAACCTTACTGGCTGCTTTTAGTATTGTGCAGGCTATCTCAGATATTGTTGGTTTATCTGCCATGATTAAATGGCCTAATGATATATTTATCAATGGTAAAAAGGTTGCAGGAATACTGGGAGAGATGTCAAGTCATAGGGTAGCTATAAGGTATATTGCCCTTGGGATAGGGATTAATGTGAATATATTGTTGGAAAAACTGCCGCCTTATGCTACCTCCCTTCAGAACGAGGCTCAAAGGAAAATACCATTGGAGGAATTGTTAGCATCTATTCTCAATCATTTCGAGAATAATTATCGTATCTTCAAAGAGTCAAAGGATATGTCTCCATTTCAGGAAAAAATCAATGAAATGCTACTCTATAGGGGTGAAATGGTCAAGGTTACATCGTTACAAGAAATTATTCAGGGAACGGTTGTAGGGGTTTATCAGGATGGAAGGCTAATAATAAATACAGTGGCTGAACAAAAAATGTTAAGTAGTGGGGAGATTGTTGTTTGCTGTGGCTCTTCTCCTGAAGAGTATGGTAAATTTTAGAATAGTGACAGACTCTTACCCTAAGAAAGCCATAGCCGTACCAAAAAGCCATGCTAAAACAAGAAAGATTAGGATCCATGAAGAGTTATGATAAATATCATCCAAACAGGATGGTAGGCATTCTGCAAGATTATTCTGAGTTTTGCCAATCTTGATACTTTTTGTTTTACCAACCATGGTGACCATAAAGCATCCCTTATTATCATCCAGCTGTATCTTTTTTACCTGTAACCCATTGGTATCAAGAGAGGCATATCCTGTCTGAATCTTCTTGCCATTTACAAAAAGCGTACCATTATTCGTAGTTGCAGGGCTTGTCCCTGTCCCGGTTGCAGGGCTCGTTTTTGCTCCAATTGAAATAACCTTGCCTATCTCCCTATCAAACTTGAAATCCTTTAATGGGAATCTTCCTTGAATAATAGAAAAACCCTTTATCTCAGGCAATAATCTCATCTGTATTCTCAATTTGTTTTTTTTTGGAGAAAACTCAAGCAACCTTCCCGATGGAATCATCCCGAAGATTTCTGGCATTCCTTTTTCAGGGGACTCATTTTCTCGGCTAAGACTACAACCTTTTATCTTCAACCTGACCAGATCCATCATATTTAGCCTTATTCTTGAATCCCCTTCTCCATCCAACCCTATATCTATAGCGTTATTTCCTTTAAGCTTGAATGAAACCCTTGTCTTTTTCCCCTGCTGCAATTCAGCTATATCTATTTTATCACCTGTAATCTCAATGCTTGAATAATCCTCTACAGGTACCAGATGCATCCCAATTCCCCAACTGATCTCTTGTTTTTTTATATTACCTGCGGGCGTTATCTTTTTCCAGTAAAGACTTTGCGGTTTAATAACTGTTTCATTAAAATCTGTAATTTTGATTGTTTCAACAGGAATATTCTTTAATAGAATATTCCCATCCTGCTGAGGAAGGCTTACCTCATGGAACAAAAGTCTGAGTTCAATATTTGCCTCTTTTCTTGAAGACATAAAAAAAATAAGAATAAGACATGCAGTTATGGTTGGAAAAATACCGAAGAATATTCGATAGGAAGGAAATTTATTATTCATTGCCACAAAATTAGCACCTCTTTCTTACGCATTTCTGGGTAAGTAGCTGTCAACAAATAAACTCCTGCAAGCTTCTCTTTGTCATTCTGGCTTGTCCAGAATCCTTCTTTTTATCCTGCCACATCTGATGTGCTTAACAAAGAAGGATTCCCGACAAGCAGGAATGACAGATCGCAGAGAGCACGGACTTCTTGTCCATTCTGACTTAGCCTGTCCCCGCCTGTCAAGAATCGACAGGATCCTTCTTCTCTTTGTCATTCTGGCTTGTCCAGAATCCTTCTTCTTATCCGATCACATCTGTCGTACTTAACAAAGAAGGATTCCC
>Ga0210051_1002171_pt1 | contig 19805 bp, 17 predicted proteins | sample CryGey092014_all_FD_185464 | JGI IMG/M metagenome (GOLD analysis project Ga0210051, IMG submission 185464) | Groundwater microbial communities from aquifer - Crystal Geyser CG23_combo_of_CG06-09_8/20/14_all (SPAdes) (version 2) | ecosystem: Environmental > Aquatic > Deep subsurface > Groundwater... | reverse complement strand
AGCAACTGGCATCTGGCAACTGACTTCTGACTTGTCAACTTTTGACTACTGGTCACGTCATTCAGACTTTCCGAATCGGAGATTAAAAATTAAACAATCTACTGGGCAGATGGTGTTGACTGTTTTTCATCTGAATTCGCAGATACAATAGTTATTTTACTTGACGCTTCTCCCGTCTTGCCGTTGACATCTTTGGCTCTGACCGTCATGGTGTGCTCTCCTGAAACTTGCGCTGACAGCTTAAAATTTACTTGAAAAGGTGATGTTTCCAAAGTCTTGTAGAGTGTATTATCCCAAAAGAAATCCACTTTGGTGATGGCCACCGGGGATGTCGCCTCAACATCGGCGGTAAACTCTGAAGCCAATACTGCTCCGTTTTGGGGGCTTTTAATAGTAACTGAAGGACCATCTCTTCCCACCTCATAAGTCTGACAATGCTCGGTTGGAGGTTTTTGGAAGCCTCCTACGGCCTGTATCCAACCGTCGGTATATGGTTGCCAGGAATCATTTATTTCCTTAAGATAGGTGTAAGTTTTAGTTTCGGTCAAACCCAATTGTTTATGATAATCGGTTGCCAAAAAATCGGTTCCCTTACAAACTTCGACTTTAACATGAAAATCATCCTTTTCTGTGGGTTGTGTTCCTTTAATGAAGATCTCCCACTTCCTCTTGTCAGTCCCATCTCCCACTAGTTTGCCCGAAAGGGCATCAATTTCAAGCGAAATAAAGTCGTTTTCCGGTTTTTTAAACTCACCGCGATCTTTTCCATCCAACACTCTTTCCATAAAATAATGCCACAGAGGAGTAGCTCCGGTTGATCCCTGAATTCCGTTCATAGGATCATTATTATTGTTGCCTGTCCAAACGCCGGTTACTAAATTCGGAGCATAACCCACAGTCCAGGCATCTTTGTTATCGTTGGTCGTTCCGGTTTTGACCGCCACTTTCCAGTCACGTATTTGTAAGAGAGAACCGAATCCAAAAAGACGGGAGCGGGCCACATTATCGGATAAAATATTAGAAATAAGATAGGCATATTTTTCATCAAAGACCCGTTCGTCTTGAGATGGCTTGAATTCTTCCAAAATTTTGCCCTTAGAGTCCTCAACCTTGAGGATAGCCGTCGGAGAGTGCCTGACTCCGCTGGCGGCGAAAACCCCGAAAGCCGAGGTTAAATCCAAAAGTTTAACTTCGCCTCCGCCTAAAGTTAAGGCCAATCCATATTTCTCAGGCTCATTTAAAGTGGTAATTCCCATATTATGAGCCATTTTAAGCATCTCCGGAATTCCGACTAACTGCAACATCTTGACAGCCGGAACATTGCGGGAATTGGCCAAAGCGTCACGCACCAAAAGCGGTCCCCAAAAACGGCCATCTGATTCTTGAGGGGTATAAGGTCCGCCGCCTGAAGGCCAGGTGGTTTGAATGTCAGAAACAAATGTGGCGGCAGTATAGCCTTTGGTAAAAGCAGTTACATAAGTGATCGGTTTAATTGAAGACCCTGGCTGCCTTTCCGATAAAGTGACGTTAACATTGCCGTCGTTGGCGGTATCAAAATAGTCAATCGAACCTAGCATCGTTAAAATCTCTCCAGTTCTCGGATCAATAGCCACTAAAGCGGAGTTTTGCGCGTTAGCATTTTGACTATCCAAGCGGTCATGGTTAAATTTAGCTTCTTCCTCTGCTACCAGCTGCATATTGTAATCAAGAGTCGTGGTTACTTTTAATCCTCCCTGTTCAGCCATTTTATCGCCGTATTTTTCTGTTAAAATCGATTTAACATACATCACAAAATGAGGAGCCAGAATGTTTTTAATTTGGGGCGCATATTTTAATTCTTCTTTTCTAGCCGTATCAACTTGTTCTTGAGTTATAAAACCGTGTTTTTGCATCAGATAGAGAACGTATTCCTGTCTTCCTTTGGCATTTTCAGGATATGCACCAAAGGGTGAATAATAGCTCGGGCTTTGGGTCAAACCCGCCAAAAGAGCAGCTTCGACTAAAGATAAATCTTTAGGCTCTTTTCCAAAATAAGTGTTAGCCGCGGCTTTAACCCCGTAAGATTGACCACCATAAGGAACTTCATTTAAATACATCTGCAGAATCTCATCTTTGTTGTATCTTCTCTCTATCTGAATGGTTAAGATAAGCTCTTTTATTTTGCGGGTAATCGTTCGCTCAGGAGTCAAAAGAGTGTTTTTAACCAGCTGCTGGGTGATGGTTGAGCCTCCATATAATCCTTGATTGGTTAAATTTTTAAAAAAGGAGCGGGCAATCCCTTTAATATCAATCCCTTGGTGTTTATAAAAAGTCGGGTCCTCGGCGGCCAGAGTGGCATTAATCATATACTGCGAAACGTCCCCCAAATTGACTAAACTCCGATTTTCGTCGCCATAGATTTCGTAGAGTAATTTGTTGTTGCGGTCATAAATTCTGGTAGATTGGGCAATTTCGCGATTGGTAAGCTTGTAAGGTGAGGGAATCTCTTTTGAATACCAGATGACTATTCCGGCAAAAGAGAGTATTCCCAAAATAAAAAGAACGAAAAACAGACGGGCTAAAGTATAAATTAGTTTGGAAACGTTCTTACGCTTGCGTCTTGTATAATAACGGGCATAACCCGATATTTTCCCAGGCAAAAGGCTTTGAAAAAATCTTTTTAATCTGAACCTGTTTTTGCGAAAACTTCTTCTTGAAACCATAGTCAGAATTATATCATATACTTTCTCGGGAGTTTAGCTAAACCTAATGGTATAAAGCTTAAGGCGCAAAAATTAAAACTAAAACACAGCGGAAGTATTTTTAATGATATGTAAAATTTGACAAATATCCAAAATTTTGATAAAGATATAATCACAATCTTCTAAAAGCGACGAAAGAGAAAAAGTAGAAACTTTTTGGTAAACTTAATCAGAGAACAGATGGCGGTGCAAATCTGTAGCACAAAAAGTTTCGAAATACCCTCCGGAGCTTCCGCCTCAAAACGGCGGACGGCAGCGTCCGTAACCCATACGCTAGAGTGTCACTGCGTTATGCCAAGCACTCAAACAAGAGAGGTTTTAATCTTAAAGCAGGACACTCCTTTATCTTAAGGGGTGTTTTTTGGATTAAAACCTAAAGTAAGGTGGTACCGCGAGTCATTTTCAAAGACCCGTCCTTCAAATTTAAGGATTGGGTCTTTTTTCGTTTTTTGCACTTTAAAAACGCCGCTTAATAGACAGCCATCTATTAACTGGCTAACCAAGAAAGGAGGGATTATGGAGATCTTGACTGAAAGTAAGAAGGTGAACTTGATCGCCCCTTACGGCGGGAAGCTGGTCGACCTGCTGGCGCCGGCCGAGGCGTTGGTCGAGATCAAGACGTATGCCAGCCGGTTGCCCTCGATCCAGGTTTCTGAGCGGGTCGCCTGCGACCTGGAACTGTTGGCCACCGGGGCGTTCTCGCCCCTGGACCGCTTCATGGGCCAGGCGGACCACCAACGCGTGCTGGATGAGATGCGCCTGGCCGACGGGCATCTGTTCCCCATCCCGGTGACGCTGCCCGTGGAACAGAACACGACGATCAGCCTTGATCAAGATGTGGCGTTGTGCAACACCAAGAACGAGCTCCTGGCTGTGATGACCGTCGAGGAAATCTATGAGTGGAACCGAGTCGAGGTGGCGCAGAAAGTCTTCGGCACGCTGGACCTGCGCCATCCGCTCGTGGCCGAGATGCACCGTTGGGGCCGGCTCAACATCTCCGGCCACCTGCAAGTCTTGCAACTGCCACAGCACTACGACTTCCAGATGTTGCGTCTCACCCCCGCGCAGACGCGGGTCCGGCTGGAGACTTTCGGCCGCTCGAACGTCGTAGCCTTCCAGACCCGCAACCCGCTACACCGCGTCCACGAGGAGCTGACTAAGCGGGCCGTTCAGGAAGTAGACGGCGTGCTGTTGCTGCACCCAGTGGTGGGCCTGACCAAGCCCGGCGACGTGGACCACTTCACCCGTGTGCGCACCTATAAGGCGTTGGCCGAACGCTACTACGATCCCGACCGCATCCTGCTCTCGCTGCTGCCGCTGGCCATGCGGCTGGCCGGCCCACGCGAGGCAGTCTGGCACGCCATCATCCGCCACAACTACGGCGCCAACCACCTGATCGTGGGGCGCGATCACGCCGGCCCCGGTAACGATTCCACGGGCAAACCGTTCTATGGCCCCTACGACGCCCAAGAACTCGTCAGCAGGTACTCGAACGAGTTGGGCGTGAAGATGGTGCCGTTTCGCCAACTGGTCTACCTGCCCGAGGAGGGCCGCTACGAAGAGATCTCAAAGATTTCGCCGCAGACTCGCACGGCCGACATCTCCGGCACTCAGGTGCGCGAGGATTACCTCAATGCCGGGCGACAATTGCCGGCCTGGTTTACTCGGCCGGAAATAGCTGAGATTCTGACCGAAGCCTATCCGCCGCGCCACAAGCAGGGGGTGTGCATCTGGTTTACGGGTTTAAGCGGCTCCGGCAAGTCCACCACGGCCGAAGTGCTGACCCAACTGCTGCTGGAGCACGGCCGCCAGGTGACGATGCTCGACGGCGACGTGGTACGCACGCACCTGTCGAAGGGACTGGGGTTTAGCAAGGAGGACCGCGACATCAACATCCGGCGCATTGGCTTTGTGGCCGCGGAGATCCTGCGCCACCGCGGCACGGCGGTCTGCGCGGTCATCAGCCCCTATCGTGCCACACGCGACGAAGTGCGTAACAGGGTGGGCAAAGACAACTTCGTTGAGGTGTTTATGGATACCCCGCTTGAGGTATGTGAGGCACGCGACACCAAGGGGATGTACGCTAAAGCGCGGCGGGGTGAAATCAAGGACTTCACCGGGATTGACGATCCCTACGAACCGCCGCTTCATCCTGAACTCAGGCTAGACACGACGACTCATACCCCCGAAGAAAACGCACACCAGATTCTAGACCTGCTGATTCGGCACGGATTCGTCCGTTAATTTACGAAGGGAGAGTTTCAGATGGACACCAGAGGACTAACCAATTTCAATGACCTTTCCGGACTCAACGGCGTTTTGGTCGTTTTTGACAGCTGCCGGTATGACTCGGGGACTCTTGCAAAAACACCAAATCTCAACCAGGTGGGCCCGTTGATGAGAGCCTGGACGCTTTCGACCTATACACCCGCAGCGCATACAGCGATGTTTCTAGGGCATCTACCTTCGGTGGCCTTGCCGCTGGTACCTTACTACAACGAGGTCACCAAACAGCCATGGCGCATCACAACCGGTCCAGCCCGTGATGCTGAAAAAGGATGCGGCATACTCTTTGAGGGAAACAATGTTCTCGAAGGCTATCGCCGGCTGGGATTCTATGTCTTGGGAATTGGAGGAGTATCCCAATTTTCAAGTGGCAGTTTCTTGAGAGAAGCTTTCCCTTGGAGTGAGTTTGTCTACTATGGCCCGGACATGGATGAGGAGCCGTTGGCCGAACGGAAACCAGCGTCGTTTCCTTTAAACCATGTGACGGAAATCGTCGCTTTGCTTGCTGGTAAAGATCGGTGGTTTCTCTTTATCAACTGCCCGGAAACGCACTATCCCTATGACTGGGGTGAAGGAATTCCTGAAGAAGTAAGGGGTGTGTTCCCGCTGCTCGGCAAAGCTCTGAATCTGCGGTCCAATAGACTTGGACCTGTTGAGAGGCAACAATTGGCCATGCAGGCCCCTGGGATGCACCAAATGCAGATCAAGAGCTTGGAAGCCATGGATAGGAAGCTGGGAGATTTGTTTATCCAGCTTAAGTTGGTCTCTAAGAAAAACATCTATGTCTTTGTCTGTGGAGACCATGGAGAGAACTTTGGAGAGAGTGGCCTCTACGGCCACATGCATCCAACCGAAGAATGCCTTTCTGTCCCGCTTTGGATGGGCATTTTGTAAGAACGAGAAGAGACAAAGAAGGGTAGGCAATCGCCTACTAAGCTTATGTGCTTACCCTTCTTTTCAATTTTAACATAAATTTCTAAGAAATCTATGAAAACTGAAAAACAAAATGTCATTATAAAAATCCTAGGCACAGCCCAAGACGGGGGAATACCCCAAATCGGCTGCGCCTGCCATAATTGTCAAAATACCCAAAAAAACCTCACCAGAAAAAGGTTTATTACTTCATTGGCCTTAGTTATAAACGATAACTTTTTCTTATTCGACGCCACTCCAGATATCCGTGAACAAATAGCTCTCTTGGCTAAACGTTTCGATTGGGAAAAACCGCTTGAACATTTGGCAGGCATTTTCTTAACCCATGCTCATATCGGACATTACCTGGGGCTTGTACAACTCGGATTTGAAGCTGCTAATTTAAAAAATATTCCCCTTTTTTGCAGCCGCAAAATGGCTTTGTTTCTACAACAAAATAAACCCTGGTCAAAACTTCTTAAAGATAAAAATTTAATTGTTCAACAACTTTTTGTCCGAGGTAATTTAAATTTATCAGAAAATGTTACCACTTTTCCTTTTAAAATTCCTCATCGAAATGAATTTTCAGACACCCTTGGTTATTTTATAAAAGGTGCGTGCAAAAACCTCTTTTTTTTACCAGATTTTAAGTCCTGGGGAAAAATTAGCCATCGGGTTTTCAATTTTTTACATCAGGCAAAAATTATTTTGATTGACGGAACATTTTTCAATGGGAAAGAACTTAAAAGCCTGAATCGAGATGGCATAGAAAAAATTGGGCATCCTTCTATTGTCCAAAGTATTGAATTTTTTAATAATTTTTATCCAGAAAAACGACCATTAATTTTTTTCATTCACTTTAATCATTCCAATCCTGTTCTTTTGGCCGAAAGCCAAGAAAGAAAGTATCTGACCCAAAACGGATTTTTGATTGCTAAAGAAGGTTTGGAATTTCGAATTTAAATACACATCGGGAGTGTAACTTACGATGTGTGTCAAACTACTCTATCCTGATTCCTTTCAAAACGATAATTCAGCTGGAAAATAGATCTAAAAATTGCTATACTTAATTTCAATTAAATTGTAGATATGAACTACCACTCCTTGCGCCGTGGTATCCTTCCCGCCGAATCCCTGCCTCGCCGGCAGGCGGGGGCGGGTCGGCGAGTTTATTAATCATTCGATTCATCCCTGCCTCGCTTATCAGGCGGGCACGGGTAAAGTAGGTAGTCTTCTCGAATAATTATAAAGAATATGGACAAAATTGACGAAGTTTTAACCCGTGGGGTGGAACAAATTCTTCCTTCCCGTCAAGGGCTTGAAAATTTACTGCGCTCCAAAAAAAGAATCCGGCTCTACCTGGGTATTGATCCCACCGCCACCAGATTGCACCTGGGACATACCATTCCTTTGCGTAAACTGCAGGAATTTGCCGAGTTGGGACATGAGGCCATTTTACTTTTCGGAACCGGCACTGTTTTGGTGGGCGATCCTTCCGAACGAGATTCCGGGCGGCAGCTTATTACTCAAAAAGAGATTGAGGAAAATATCGCTACTTGGAAAGACCAGGTTAAAAATATCGTCGATTTCAAAAAAATCAAAATTAAATTCAATGGCGACTGGCTTACTAAGCTTACTCTGAAAGACATTATTCGAATCGGCTCCAAAATTTCGGCCATTCAGCTTTTTAAGCGCGACAATTTTACGAAACGCATTCAAAAAGGGGATACTGTCTACTTTCACGAAACCATGTATCCGCTGCTGCAAGGGTATGATTCGGTAGTCATGGACGTTGACCTTGAAATTGGCGGCACTGATCAGACTTTCAACATGCTTATGGGGCGCGAGCTTCAAAAAAAGATTCGCAATCGCGAAAAATACGTTTTAACTATGAAGATGATTTTGGGAACCGATGGCCACACCATGAGCAAAAGCAGCGGCAACTGTGTCTGGTTAACCGATACACCGCAGGATATATACGGCAAACTGATGCGGCTCCCGGATGAACTTATCCCGGACTATTTTGAAGTCTTTACGGCGTATACTACCTTTGAGATTAAAAAAATCAAAACGGAACTCCAAAAACCCGACATTAATCCCATGACTTATAAGAAAAAGCTGGCTTTTGAAATCACCTCTCAGTTGCACAGAAAAAAGCTGGCTGATGAGGCACAAAGAGAATTTGAAAAAGTCGTGCAAGAAAAAGCAATCCCTCACAATGCACGTCAGGTTGAACTGTTAAAAAGCCAGTGGAAAATAGTTGACCTTATCATGCGTTTTAGTCTGGCTGCCTCAAACTCCGAAGCCAAAAGACTAATAAGACAGGGTGGCGTATTGCTGGGCAACCGGAAAGTAACCAATCCACAAGAGATAATCAAAATTGAAAAAGATACGGTTTTGAAAGTGGGTAAACGGAATTTCTTAAAGATCAGAGTAATCTAAGGTTTGAATTTAGAATTTAGATTTCAGAATTTAGAAGGTAGATTTGGAGTGAAAAGCTTTTTTTATGAAAACTGAAATTGTCAAAATCAAAAATCCTGACGGTTTAAATTTGATCCTCGGCCAAAGCCATTTTATTAAAACAGTGGAGGATTTACATGAAGCGCTTGTCAATACAGTCCCAGGAATAAAATTCGGATTGGCTTTTTGTGAATCTTCTCTTCCCGCTTTAATCCGTTTTTCCGGCACCGACAAGAAACTGGTTGAGCTGGCCAAGGACAACGCCTTGGCTCTTTCCGCAGGACATGTTTTTATTATCTTTCTCAAAGACTCTTTTCCCATTAACGTTTTAAATGCGGTCAAAATGGTCCCGGAAGTGGCACGGATTTTTTGCGCCACCGCCAATCGCTTGGAAGTTATTGTTGCCGAAACACAACAGGGCAGGGGAGTGCTTGGAATCATTGACGGCGCCAAAAGTCGCGGCGTCGAAACCAAAAAAGATCAAACAGAACGGCACCAATTTTTACGAAAGATAGGGTATAAACTTTAAACCTGATAAAAGGACAAACTTATGAACTTTTTCCGTAAACACCAAACATTGTGGAAAATTGTTATCTTTTTTGCTTCTCTAAGCCTGATTATATTTTCTCTGCTGCCGCTTTTTACGAGTTTGCGTTGAAATCCATGGACTTAAAAACCCCGGTTGCAAAATTAAATTTTATCGGTACGGCGTATGAAAAAAGGCTTAAAAAGCTTGAGATTAAAACCATTTACGACTTAATCTATCATTTCCCCTTTCGTTACGAAGACTACTCCCAATTTACTCTGATTGCTCAAAGCACGCTTGATCAGCCAGTCTGCCTGCAGGGTGAAATTTTAGCCATCCAAAACATCTACACCAAAAATCGTAAACATCTCACCAAAGCGGTGGTAGCCGATTCCAGCGGGCAAATTGAAGTTGTCTGGTTCAATCAGCCCTTCTTATCCAAAACCTTAAAAGCAGGCTATAGAGTAAATTTAGCCGGCAAGACTGAGCTTTTCAATCACCAAAAAGTTCTACTCTCTCCGGAATATGAAATTTTAAAAGACAAAGAAACTATCCATACCGGCCGAATTGTCCCTATTTATCCTGAAACATACGGTATTTCATCAAAATGGTTGAGATCAAGAATTGCTCCTCTCTTAAAAAGTGCGATTCTCCAAATCGAAGATTTTTTACCGCAGGATATTTTACAAAAATACGAATTGCTTGCTTTAGAAAAGGCTCTCTGCCAGATTCATTTTCCTGAAAATCTGACCCTGGCAAAAAAAGCACGCGAAAGGTTGGCTTTCGATGAGCTTTTTTTGCTACAATTGGCTAATCTCAAACGCAGGCTTGAGTGGCAAAGCTTTAAACTTAAAACGCCTTTTTTGATCAATCAAGACGATGTGTTGCAATTTATCTCGTCCTTACCTTTTAATTTAACGCAGGCTCAAAAAAGATGTATCAAAGAAATCTTGGGTGATTTGGAAAAGCCGACTCCCATGAATCGCTTGCTAGAAGGAGATGTGGGTTCAGGTAAAACCGTAGTAGCAGCCTGCGCTGTCTTTATTGCCTTTAAAAACGGTTTCCAGTCAGCCTTTATGGCTCCCACCGAAATCTTGGCCGAGCAACACTTTAATAACTTAAATCAGATTCTCGGACTATTGGGTATGAAAATTGTTCTTTTGACGGGATCAAAAAAACCAAAAAATAAAGATCCTTTTGATTTGGTGGTGGGAACCCATGCTCTGATCAGTAAAAAGTCCAGTTTTGAAAATCTAAGTCTGGTGGTGATTGACGAACAGCATCGTTTTGGAGTCGAACAGCGTGCCCTGCTTTCTGAAAAGGGCAACACTCCGCATGTTCTAACCATGACCGCCACTCCCATTCCCAGAACTTTAGCACTTACTCTTTACGGCGACCTTGACCTTTCTGTTTTAGATGAAATGCCCGAAGGCAGGCTTAAAGTCAAAACCTTTGTGGTGCCTCCCCAAAAAAGAGCCGCCGCTTATGTTTGGATTGAAAAACAAATTCGCGAGTCAAACTTCAAACAACAGGCTTTCGTCATCTGTCCGTTTATTGAAGAGTCTGAAAGCATGCAAACCGTCAAAGCCGCCACTGTGGAGTTTGAAAAATTGCAAAAAACAATCTTTCCCGGTCTCTTGTTGGGACTTTTGCATGGAAAGTTAAAGTCAAAAGAAAAAAATGCAACTCTGGAAAGATTTCGCCAACAAAAGAATCACATTTTGGTGGCTACGCCGGTGGTGGAAGTGGGAATTGATGTCCCCAGCGCCACTATCATAGTAGTAGAAGGAGCAGACCGATTCGGTCTTGCCCAACTCCATCAACTTCGCGGCAGAGTAGGGAGGGGAAAAATTCAATCTTATTGTTTTCTTTTTAGCGAATCTCGAAGTTATCATACAATCAAAAGGCTAAAAGCCATGGAAACAGAAAATTCTGGCATAAAACTGGCTGAGATTGACCTTAGGTTGCGCGGACCCGGTGAAATCTTTGGCGCCAAGCAACATGGGATTCCAAGCCTCAAAGTGGCGGCCTTAAATGATTTAGAACTCATTCACAAAACTAAATTGGCGGCTTCTGAAATTTTCCAAAAAGACCCCTTGTTGGTGCAAAATCCTGGTATTTCTGATAAACTTAATACAACTATAGTTCAAATTCAGCAACCGAATTGAGCGTGGGTCTCATAATTATAGACAAACTTATGCCCGAATTACTTCATTTTGAAACATTTTTTAAAAGAATGTTAGTAATTCGGGGAATACTCAACTACAACTTTTGCATTTTTAAGGAAGTTGAGTATATTAGAAAACATACTTATGGTATGTCTGTCCGCCAGCTGGCGGAGGCGGATCTATACGCTAAACCAATTAAGGTTTTTTAGAAATGAAGACACCTAAATTGTAATTGGTTTATCTATAGCACGCTCATCCTGAGCGAGCGTAACGAGTCGAAGGATCTCATATGCATGTTTCTTCAGGCAAAGCTTACGGTCATCAATTATTTACATCTCCGATTAAAAATCTCAATCCCGTAACTACGGTTGTCAGAAAACCCCTTTTTGATGCGATAGCGGATAAAATCATCGGTAAAAGGGTCTTGGACCTCTTTGCGGGAACCGGTTCTTTGGGAATCGAAGCTTTGAGCCGAGGCGCAACTTTTGCTTATTTTGTTGACCATAGCCAACAAAGCTGTAACCTGATTAAAAAAAATCTAAATCATAGCTTTCTGCTTGGAAAATACCGCCTATTTTGTCAAGATGTCTTTAGTTTTTTAGAATCAAACTATGAAAAATTTGATCTTGTCTTTGCTGACCCCCCAATGAATTTTTTAGATCTCAGGGCAGTTTTGGAGCAACTTAAGAAAAACCTTAATGACGGCGGACTGATTGTCTTAAGAAATCCTGTCATGCCGGATTTAAATACACTAGTAACATATAAGCTCGTACGCGAAACAAATTATCTTAATGAAAAATTTATCCTGTTAACATATAGCCGATTAAAAACAAAGTGTCGGGTTTGACAAACAAGCGTATTTACACCTTCGAGGTGTAGCCGCAGGCGCAACACCACCTCGAAGGTGTTTGCAACGAAACTGTCATTTTGTTTTGCGGTTGCTATATATTCATAAAAATGAACTACCGTTGCTAAGGTTGTAGTTGTCGCGCTTCGAAAATGAATCTTAGGTGAAGTAAAATTAAGCAGTATCTTTTTTCGCTCGCTTCGCTCGCAAAATAAATTCTCTGCATTAGGTTGACAAACCGCAAACGGAGTGCCATAATTGCGAAGCAATTTCAAACGGAGTGCCATAATTGCGAAGCAATTGCAAACGGAGTGCACTAATTGCGATTTGTATATTATAGATTCCCACAGGCTTTACGCCGTGGTACTCTGAAATCGCAGGTTCCCGCCGAATCGGCGGGCGACTTCGTCGAATATTTTTGAAGGATTCACCCACGGGTAAACCCGTGGTTCTCTCCTGCGATTATAGACAAACGTATTTAAAAATAGACATAAGGTATGTCTAGCATGAGAAACTTTTGTTTTTAACAATGATTGGAGTTAAATATGACACCTCTTCCAAAAAAGAAAATGAGTCGTAGTCGTAGTTTAAAACGTAAAGGCAGCGCAAAAACTCGACTTCCGAATCTTTTCCCGTGTTCACAATGCAAAAAACTTATCTTACCGCATATTGCGTGTCCGTATTGTGGAAGTTATAAATCCCACTCTGTTGTCGATTTGGCTATCAAATCAAAAACGCGGATCGTGAAAGAGGGGAGGTAAGTCAAAGTTGAAAGTTAAAACTGACCCAAGACATATTGCGCGGCAACTTTGTTTGCAATCATTGTTTGCCTGGAGTCTTCTCTCAAATGATCCGCAAGAAATTGTTAAACAGGTTATTGACGAAACGCAACCTCAAAAATGGGATAACGAGTTATTTCAAAAAATATTAAAAGATGTTATTGAAAATTTGGACAGAATTGATAAACTGATAGAAATTTCAGCTCCCGAGTGGCCTTTGGATCAGGTTTCGAAAATTGATTTAACGATTCTGAGAATTGCTTCGGCTGAGCTCGCTTACAACCTGCAAGTGCCACCTAAAGTGGCTATTGACGAAGCAATTGAACTAGCTAAAGAATTTGGATCTGAAAGTTCAGCTAAATTTGTGAATGGTGTTTTAGGTACAATTGTCAAAAATCTTAATCGTCAAACAACTTAAAGGTCGATCCGCCAGTTGGTGGACAAAAGTCAAAAAATGGATACAACAGTAAAAGATAAAATTTACCAGATTATTGCCCGCCAACTAGGAATAGATTTGGGGGGATTAAAACCAGAGATGGAACTAATTTCTGATTTGAATATTGCTCCTTTAGATTTAGTTGATTTAATTGCGTTTTTAGAGGAACAATTTAAAATGGAGATTCCAGCCGAAGAAGTGAAAAAGCTTAAAACATTAGGTGATCTTGAAATATTAATTGATGAGAAAGTAAATGAAATATGAACTTCAGTGAGCTTGAAAAAGAACTTTCTCTAGTTTTCAAAAACAAAGAGATTTTAAAAACGGCTTTTGTTCATCGTTCTTTCTTAAACGAAAATCACGATTATACACTTTCATCTAACGAAAGATTAGAATTCTTGGGCGATGCGGTCCTAGAATTTATTGTTTCCAAATTTCTTTATGAACATTTTACTGAAAAAAAAGAGGGCGATTTAACCGCCTTTCGCTCAGCTCTGGTTTGCACTGAAACATTAAGCAAAATCTCGCTGAAGTTAGGATTTGGGAAATATCTCTTTTTGAGTAAAGGGGAGGAGGCAACCGGAGGCAGGGAAAGACCTTATATCTTGGCTAATACTTTCGAGGCTTTTTTAGGAGCAATCTTTTTGGATTCGGGAATTGTTAAAGCCCGTGATTTCGTAAAAAGATTTTTACTCCCTGAGCTTAATGCCATCATTTCAAATGGAAGCTTCAAAGACGCAAAAAGCCGCTTACAAGAGATTGCCCAGGAAAAAGTTAACGTCACTCCTCATTACGAAGTATTATCTGAGGAAGGACCGGATCATGATAAATGCTTTTTAGTGGGCGTCTTTTTGGCAAATAAAAAGATTGCAGAAGGAAGGGGCAAAAGTAAACAGAAAGCTGAACAAGAATCAGCGATCAATGCTCTTAAAAAATGGAGCGCTTGAAATATTCATAATATCTGGTATAAAAAGAATTATTTAAGAAAGAGGTTTTTTATGGCAGTAAAAATTCGTTTAAGTCGCATAGGAGGGAAAAATAAACCTTACTATCGAATTGTTGTAAAAAGCGAAAGAAGCAACCGCGATGGAAATTCCTTAGAAATTCTTGGATTTTACAATCCACTGAGTAAAGAAATAAAAGTAAAACTTGAAAGGGTTGATTATTGGCTTTCAAAAGGAGCAAAAACTACCCCGGTTATCGATCGTCTTTTAAAAATTGGAGGGAAAAGAGGATCTGTGAAGAGCTCTACTGTCAAGGAAAAGGCAGATACTAACTTGGATAACAATCAAAAAAAAGTAACGCCACCCGAAGAAAGTAAACCAAAATCATGAAGAAATTAGCTTTATTGTTAGTTCAAACTATTGTATCTCATCCTGAGGATGTTAGTGTTTCGGAAGAGATCTCCCAAGATGGATTAATCAGTCTAAGACTTAAAGTTAATCCGGAGGACATGGGAGAAGTGATCGGAAAAAGTGGCAAGATAATCAAAGCTGTTCGTTCTCTTGTAAAAACATCTGCTCTGAAAAACGGCAAACATATCACTTTGGATCTTGTGGACAATAATCTTACCTGAAGGGATTCTCTTTCCCCGGATCCTTATAAATTGGAACCAAGGGATAATCTTTCATTTGTTGAATCGTTTCCAAAATTTTATTCTCATCCTCACTCAACCCGGATACAACTGTACCTCCCGAGCTAAGTTCAGTTGAAGAAGAGGATTGAGTATAAAAAGTTAAATTAAATGAAAAGTTAATTGTTGATTCTCCCTTTTGCGCTTTATTAAACTTTAAAGATGAAAGTGAGTTTAAAGGCAAGAGGTTCTCAAACCCTTGCATAAATGCAATGATTGTTGAATAATCAGCCTCTGTCGACATGGTGAATTGAGTTTTTCCACTTGCCTCACCACTTTTGGAGTTTGCTTGGGTCGGAGACGTCCCAGCTGTCTTTGGAGCGGTAAAAGCAATTCCTTTAAGATCAACACTATATGCTTTCCCGAATTTCTCGAGGGTATTCATTAAAGCCAATGAGTTTGTCTCCTGCGGTAAAGCCATGATTATTAGTTTAAAATCCTCTTCTAATATTTGCGGGTCCTGCTCCGAAAGTATCGTACTTTTAGGTTTCAGAACACCCTCTATAACTGATTTTTCATCCGCAGTTTTCCGCTTTAAATCGAAAGAGCTTGTAATCCAAGGTATAGTCAGAAAGATAACGCTCAAAACACAGGCAATTAATATCAAACCAAAGGTTAAATAGGGAAGTATCTCCCGCATAGAAATTTTATTGGGCATTATAGGCTCCCTCCTCAGCAGTAAAGTTCACACTAAAAGTAATATCATAAGTAGATTCGTTCCGACCCACAGATGTCAGCTCCACTTTGGTAAACAAAACTTCGCTATCTGCCGGTTGAGTAAGACCTAATTGCTCCCATTCTCCTGAAAGAGCCTTTAAAAATCCAAAGAGTTCGTCATAGCTCGGACAATTTCCGGTTAAACTTACTAAATCGTCATCATCGACCGTCAGGGAGTTATAAATGATTTTGCGCGGTGTGATCTTTTCCAAATTGCTCAATAAATTTAAATATTCTTTACGGCTATCCAGAATCGACTGAACCTTACCCACCCTTTGTTTTACCTCGCTTAATTGAATTTCAACTGATTCATATTGTTTTAAGAGGGCTTTTTGAGTGGCTGATTCCTTCTGGATATTTTCATATCCCTTTTCAACAATACTCTTATAAAAAAAGGCTCCGATCAAAATCAAAAGAGTAAGAACCAAAAGTCCGATGGCGCTAAAATTCAGAATCACTAAAAGTTTCTTGCGTTTTTCCTTTTCTTTACCAAGCTGAGGTAAAAGATTGATATCGATGGCCATATTCGAAAACTCCTTTCTTCTTAATTGGTTTATTGTATAGGCAAAACTTTTCCTTACTTTCTCACACGCCTGTTTTCATTTTATCTTAGATCTCGGATCACCGCAATATACCTATAATCGTTCGATTCACCCCTGCCTCGCCGGCAGGCAGGCACGGTTAAAGTAGGTGGTCTTCTAGAATGATTATAATCCGCGCATGGCTAACCCAACTGCAACCCCAAAGGAAGGTGCATCCGGCTCAAGTTTTTCTTCGATTGCCTTGCTCGGTTTCTTTATGTTTTCCCAAGGGTCTCCTATTTGAACTTCAAAGTCTAAAACATTAGTGAGATAAACCGCAACTCCGGGTAGCTTAGCTGTCCCTCCGCACAAAACTGCCCTTTTGATAGGATCTGTTGGAAAACGTGAGCGATAGGATAACACCGCCCTCTCGATTTCGGAAATAATAACATCGAAAATAGGTTTAATTATTTCTTGAATTTTGCCTTCTAACTGATCTCCCAAAAGACCGTAAGCTTTTTTATATTCTTCAGCCTGGTCCATCTCAAAACCGAGTTCTTGCGCAATAGCTTTGGCAAGTGCCCGTCCACCACTGGCAATACTGCGCGTAAAAGCGATAATCCCTTTACTCATAATACATAAATCAGTTGTTTGTGAACCAATGCTGATAATGAGAGTAGTTGGCGAAAGACCGGAGAGGGAAACAAAAGGACGGGTAAGAGCAATAATTTCTGTTTCGAAAGCTTCGGCTTCTAATCCAGCCGCATTCGTAATTTCTAGATATCTATCAATGGCGGTCGTTGGAACGGCCACCAGCAACACCATCATTTTGTCTTCACCTTCACGCGGGCGACGCAAAACTTCATAGTCTAATTTAACTTCCTTGAGAGGAACCGGAATATATTGTTCAGCTTCCCAATGGATTGCGGTAGCCAGCTCTTTATCCGACATAGTTGGAATTTCAACCACTCTGGTAAAAACTGATGATTCTGGAAAAGCAGTTACGACTTTTTTAGTATCAATTTTGGCTAGCTTCTGTAAGTCCTTAATAGCTTGACCCAAATCAGCGATGACTTCCTTTGAACCCGAAATAGCTGCTCCTGGAATGCTCGGAGCTATTCCAAAAGCTTTTAGTAATAGAGAGTTGCCTTCTTTTTTCAGTTCAACTGCTTTTAGAGTAGCGGAACCGATATCAAGGCCAAAAAAAGCTTCATTCATAAGAAAATTTTGGTCTTTAGACTATTGGTATTTTAAGCGTAACACAAAAAATAAAAAAATCAAAGTCGTTTGAGATCCTTCGACTCCCCTTCGATCCGCCAATTACTCACCCCAGATGTAATTATGGATACCCAGAAGATCGTCCGATGACAATTCAAAAAAGTACTTGGGAACAGCCACCACTTGTTCCGAGGGTCGCAAAAGGTTGTGAGCCACTGATTCACGCTTGAATTGAATTTTCCCTGCTGAACCTAAGGCGCCGAAAATCCAGAGCTTGTTTCTTAAAGCTTCTGAATATTCGGGTTCCTCCTCGTTGGCTAGGACATTCCAACCGTCATGAAATCCGAGGTCACTAAAGAAAAATCCATAGATATTTGTGACTTCGGGGTCAACCTTAATTTCTCCTTTGACGATAAACATAAGGGACGGCGTAAAAAGATTGAGATATTTAGTGCCATTGACATCGCAATTTTCTCCCTCTTCGTCACATTCGGCTGGAAAACTTTCCTGCGGCACAAAATTTTGATCGATAGTCAAGTCGCCGTTGACAAAAATTACTGCTTGACGCGACCTGTCTTTTATGTCTTGCATAATATTTCCCAAAACAAGATTATTGTTATATAAAAATCGACAATTGGTTTTGTTCTGGCAAGATGAGTTTGCTAAAGCATTCAGCAGTTCGGCTGGAGATGAATGCGATAATTCTTTTATATTTTCGCTGTAATTCTCCATAAACCAACCGTATGAGTAACTGTCGCTATTGAGGGGATGAATTACCCCATAATTTCTAGCCATCCAACCTTCGCTACTCCCTCTTTCCGAAGCCGCCCTTCCGGATCCGTAACTGATTCCACCTGCCGAAGATACGAATCCGCCGCGTTTGTCAGTTCCTTCATAAGAATAATTTGTGTCTGAAGAATCTGAAACCATCACGTTTTGGGGAGAAACCGGGGAAGATAGGATTGTTGAGTTGGAATGGATATGGCCATCAGTTACCTGAAACCAAGGAGTACCAAAATTGAGCTGGTCGCCGCACCAGGGAGAATATTTACCCGTTCCTTCACACACACTATTTTCATCAATTTTCCCGCAAAATTGATCACTTGATGTTAATGTTCCGCCCAAATTAGGACGGCTCCAATTGCCGGCTTTATCTAAAATTCTCATTCTAACATAATAGGATTTTGTCTCATCCAACTCACTGACAGCAAAGGTAGTTTGGGGGAAAGATTCAATGATTGAATTGGGAGAAGACGAGAGAGGAGCGCATTTTTCATAAACTACTTTCCAGAAGTCGCTGTCTTCATTCTCGCTGGTATCACATTCTCCTGGTTGACAATCGTCACTTTCGCAACAATTGGTGTCAGAAGTTGTGGCCGTGTCCACACACAAACGGCAAGATGGATTTATATCTTCGGCGGACGAACCACACACATCTTCATCCTGGTAATAGCCGGGGTCTTCTAGCCCCCGTCGCTTGACACATTTTTCTACCTCGTACCAGCGCACTCCCGAATCACTATCACCGGAATCAGCATTTTTCCCCCAATCAATGACAAATTGCATTTTGTCAATTGCGTGCGGATAAAGTTTAATATCACAAGTGGGCGGTGTTTCATCTTTGTAGACATGTCCTGTTTGAACCTGACTATTGCCTCCCGAACTTGTTCCCGTGACAAATTGCCCTATCGACGAATTCGAAAGTTTATAAGAATTTAGATAACAGACTCCTCCGCCGCCGGAATCAAAAAGAGTATCTTCCCTGTAAATTGAAGAAGAAAAACAATCACCGGCAGGACAATCTGCAGACGCGTGGGCTAGACTACACGCATCGGCAAGATTTGGCCGACTATCCATAAACAGGCTACAGACTGCAGGCCCTGTACATTCATAATGTTGACATTGCGAATTATTGGTACACTGATCTAACCCTGCGCCAATCTCATCTTTACAAATGCCAGCCACACATTCTTTATGTGTCACTGGAGGACAGCTTCTTTTCATAAACACTTCTGGCCCCCAGTCGCCTAGCGACCAATCCTTTCCTACTTTATGCTTAAGATAATCTGACGGCCAAGCACAACAACCACCGTTGGGTGCCACCATACAACCCCAATAATTATTATTGCAACATCCGCCGTCAGGATTGGTTGGATAAGCAGGATCGGTGCAGAAAATTTCACAGGAAGAGGAACCGAAGGCTTGGGTGGCATAGCGAGTTTCAATATTACAAGAACTTGGATAGTGAAGATGATAGGAAAAAGTCGCTGACAAAGTAACCCCGGGATTTTTGGTGCAAAAATCGCTCTTCTCTAAATAATCCTTGAGATCAAAGGTTAAGGAAGTATTGCTACTTTGATTACCGCGAATCTCCGCCAGGGCTTTGGAAAAATCATTGACATTCCAAACATAAATCACATGGCTATCGGCTCCTTTTTCATCATCACGATCAAGATACTGGCTCTCATACGGAATAGGAATCTGATAAGTACATTTCGTATCGCCTTGCTCATCTTTAGAATCACAAGTCATGGTTCCTGCCCGCGGAAGAGGATTTTTAG
>Ga0210051_1002170_pt1 | contig 19808 bp, 18 predicted proteins | sample CryGey092014_all_FD_185464 | JGI IMG/M metagenome (GOLD analysis project Ga0210051, IMG submission 185464) | Groundwater microbial communities from aquifer - Crystal Geyser CG23_combo_of_CG06-09_8/20/14_all (SPAdes) (version 2) | ecosystem: Environmental > Aquatic > Deep subsurface > Groundwater... | reverse complement strand
AGAGTTTATTCTTTCGGACGGTTATATACCCATTAAACGGTCAAAGGGTTGTCCTTTCGGATACGCCCTTTTGTTTCGCAAAGGGCGTAATCCTCAATGGCAACCCTTTATACATTAGCTCAATTTTACCGCCCGCCTCCTTTTAAAACAATCTTGATTGTTCTTAAAATGATGCTTAAGTCCAGAACCAGAGAACGGTGCTTGATATAATAGAGCTCGTATTGGAGCTTTTCAATGCTGTCTTGGACCGAAGCGCCGTAATGGAAATTAACTTGAGCCCAGCCGGTCAGGCCCGGTTTGACGATATGACGGATTTGGTAATAGGGAATTTCTTTTTCCAGTCGCTGGACAAATTCAATTCTTTCCGGCCTTGGACCGATAAAGCTCATCTGGCCGATAAAGATATTCCAAAGCTGGGGCAGCTCGTCCAAACGGGTTTTCCGCAGAAAATTGCCCGCCCGGGTGATGCGATGGTCTTGCTGGTCGGCCCATTGGGCGCCATTTTTTTCGGCTTCTTCAATCATTGAACGGAATTTTAGGACTTTAAAAATCTGGCCGTCTTGGCTGATTCTTCGCTGGGTGAAAAAAACAGGCCCTCGGCTGTCCAGTTTTATAACCAAGGCAATCAGAGGATAAAAAATCAAGCCAACCGAACCAAAAACAAATGAACCGAGCATATCAAGAATTCTTTTAGTCGCCTCGTAAAAATTCTTTTGGCTCTCGGTCAGGTTTTCCAGAAACCAGACCTGGCCGATGCTGGAAATAGGCACTTTGCCCAATATTTTTTCATAAAAAGAAGGCAGGTCGCTGAAACTGATTTTCAGAGGAAGGCATTGGTATAAGCTTTGGACCAATTTTGAATCCTGATGAGGGTCAATGGCCGTGATAATTGTTTTAATATTCTTTTGACTGGCCATTTCCAGCAAGTCAAAGGGAGTTTGGATTTCTTTGGTTTTGATTTTCTTGATTATCCGATAACCCAATTGAGGGTTATTTCTAATAATTTGGCTTATCTGCCTGATTTCTTTATTCTTGTCATCTTTTCCGATAATTAAAACATTGTTCAGCAGAGCGGAACTTTTGAGCAAATAGTTATAGATTTGCCGCCAGCCGGAGAATAGTAAAGTCAGAATGACTAAATTCAGGAATAAATTTGTTTTCGGAGTAATACCGAAATAGGGAATAAAATAAAAGAAAGCGATGGCCAGGCCGGCGTTAATCGCCAGGCCGCGGGAAAGAGTGGAATAAAAACTGATATTGTTTCTGGCCAAAGTTAATTCGTAAAGGCCGGCGATATAAAAAACAATCAGCCAAAGGAGATAAATAATCGTCAAAGGCCAAAAATGCTGCTGCCAGCGTTGGAAATCAAAATTTGTCCCGTAGCGAATTAGCAGGGTCAGCCAGAGGGACAGATAAAGAATAACGATGTCTCCTAAAAGCAGAATGGTTTTTTTGAAATTGGGCATCAATTTAATTTTATCATTCTGACTTGATAAATCAAGCTGAATAATTTATAATAACTTTCAATGAATCATTCAACAAAAAATAAAAAGATTGGCGTTATGGGCGTCGGCATGGTCGGAGGGGCTTTAGCGAAAACTTTCTCGCGGCCGTTGCTCTATGATAAGTATAAAAAAATCGGCTCGCCGAAAGAAATTAATCAAGCAGAAATCATTTTTATTTGTGTTCCAACGCCCTATGCCGGAAAAAATGAATTTGATTTATCTTTTGTCCAAGACGCTTTTAAATTAATCAAAGGCAATAAAGTTATTGTCATTAAATCAACTGTTTTACCGGGGACCACAGAAATGTTCCAGAAAAAATATCCCCGACATAAAATTTTATTCAATCCTGAATTTCTAACTCAAGAATCAGCTGACCAGGATATGAAATATCCCGATAGACAGATTATTGGCTACACTAAAAAAAGCTATCATCTGTCCAAAGATATTATGCAGATTTTACCATTAGCTCCTTTTGAAAGAATTATTCCGGCGGCTGAAGCGGAAATGGTTAAATATTTTGGCAATTGTTGGTTTTCTGCCAAAGTGATTTATGCTAATCAAATCTACGACCTTTGCCAAAAGCTAGGTATTGATTATGAACAAGTTAAAGAATGCGCCTCGGCTGACAAAAGAATCGGTCCAAGTCATTTAGAAATTTTCCATAAAGGTTACCGGGGTTACGGCGGAGCTTGTCTGCCCAAAGATACTCAGGCCTTAATTCAATTCGGCGATAAATTAGGAGTTGATTTGGAATTGCTTAAAACCGCTGAAAGAATTAATCAATCTTTAAGAAGAGAGGGAGATAGATGAAAAAAATTTCCATCTTATTAATTCTCGGAGGTTTTTTTATTTTAGCCGGCGGCGTTCAGGCGGCTTCTTTAGGCGAACAGGTTAATTTTTATGTTGATTCTGACTATGACGCGACTGGCCGCAGTCAATTGTCGGCGACTTTACAAACAATTGGCCAGAATATTTATTTTTACGTGGAAGATGATTATTGGCAGTTATTAAATAAAGCCAACCAAAATAAATTAAAGGGTATCTTAGAAAATTTGGCCGATGAGTTTGACCAAGTGATTTATCCTAAAGAAAGAGCCGTTTTTGGTTCGGAATGGAATCCGGGCATTGACAACGATAAAAGGATTACCGTTTTGGTTACTCAACTGGTTAAGAATGCCGGCGGTTATATCAATACTTACGATGAATATCCGCAATCGCAAATTCCTAATTCCAATCAAAGAGAAATGATTTATCTGAATACGCTAAGTATCGCTGATGCCAATAATAAGGCCTATCTGGCTCACGAATTCCAGCATTTGATTACTTTTTATCAAAAGACCGTTCTCTACGGCCTGGAAGAAGAAGTTTGGTTAAATGAAGCGCGTTCCGAGTACGCGCCGACCGTCTGCGGCTATAACGATGTTTACTCGGGCAGTTATTTGGCCAGCCGGGTAGATACTTTTTTGGACGAACCATCCGATTCTTTGACTGAATGGAAAAATAAATCAAGCGATTACGGAGCGGCCAGTTTATTTCTGCATTATTTAGCCGACCATTACGGCCAAGAGATTTTAACCCGGATGATTTTGAATAATCAAGTCGGACTGGCCAGCATTGAGCAGGCCTTGGCTGATTTGGAGCATCCGGAAACTTTTTCCGATGTTTTTGCCAATTGGGCAATAGCTAATTATTTAAATGATTGCCAGATTTCTCCGGGAAACAAATATTGCTATCTCAATGCTCATTTGACCTATCAGCGCCTCCATGTCGATTATTCGGCCAGTTACAGCGGTTTTCCAAATCTAATTGTTTCGCGGAGCAGTTCCGTCAAGGATTGGGCGCCTTATTGGTATCAATTCAGACAGGGGACTCCTCAAGCGACCGACCGAGATACTCTGAAATTGGAGTTTAATGGTTCAACCAGCCAAGGCGATTTTCAGGTGCCCTATATTGTTTTTGACCAGGATTATCAGCCAGCGGTCCAGTTTATTTCTTTGGATAATCAACAGCAGGGCACGATCTACATTCCTAATTTTACCAGCCAGAATAAATCGGTCGTCCTTATCCCCATTAATCAGTATAAAAAAAGCGGCTTTGGCGGCAACGAACCGACCAGCTTATTCTCCTTTACCGCTTCAAGCGTGGCGGCAACGCCGCCGATCGTCAACGGCCTTTCGCCAAACAGCGGTCCGGTTAACGGCGGCTTGGCAATAACCGTTCAAGGAGAAAATTTATCTTCGGTTAGTCGGATTATTTTCGGCCAGGCAGAAATTACCGATTTTGACATAATTGATGACCAGACAATTACTTTTATCGCGCCGGCTCATTCGGCCGGGCCGGTTGATATTACTTTGTTCAATAGCGATGGCGAACAAAACAGCTTGGCTAGCGCTTTTACCTATCTAAATGTTTATCCGGAAGGCAGTTTGGTTCGGGCCCGCGGCGACTACCGGGTTTATATTGTCAAGGATGGTTATCGACGTTGGATCCAGAGCGCGGAAATTTTTAACGCCTACGGCCATTTGCGCTGGGAAAATGTTATTGAAATAAGCTTGGAAGAATTGAACAATTATCAGGAGGCCTGGCTGATTCGGGCTGACAACGATTCTCGGGTTTACGAGGTTAACGCCGATGGGACGAAGCACTGGCTGAATATGACCGCCGAAGAATTTGTCATCAGCGGTCATTTCTGGGAAATGGTTTATATTGTTAATTCTTTTGAAAGAGATTTTTACCGGACCGGCTTCGATGTTTTGTTTCAATAAAAATTAGAGATATCCACAATGAATTAGTTGACAGCGCTATTGATGGTGTGGTAAGATAATACCACAATTGTTGATATTAAATTTAAAAAACATATGTCTAAAAATCTAAAAAAATTTGGCAGAATCTTAAAAGAGTTGCGTATCCAAAAAGGTTTGACCTTAAGAAAGGCCTCTCGTTTGGCTGATTATGACCCAAGCAATTGGAGTAAAATAGAAAGAGGGGAGATTTCACCGCCTGCTGATGAAAAAATTTTGCGAAAATGGACAAATGTTTTAGGAATTTCTAGAGATGTTAAAAAAAACCAAGAGTTTATTGATAAGGCAAAAATAGCCCGGGGTATAATTCCTCAAGATATTTTGTCTCAAAAAAACGCAGTTGAATACTTACCTGCTTTTTTCAGGACTGCCCGAAATAAAAAACCTACCAGAGAAGAGATAGATAAATTAATAGAATTAATTAGGGGTTCTTAAAATGGATTATAGAAAGATTAGGGTTTCCTTTTTAGATAATAAAGAAATAAACAAAAACGCAGATTTATTTAGAAAGAAACACTTGAACAAATTGGTTCCGGTTGATATGGAAGAAATTATAGAGATAAAATTAAAAATTAGTCTTGCCCCTATACCAAATTTACAGAATTCTTTTGGGGTAGATGCGTTTATCACATCAAATTGGCAGTTAATTTATGTTGATAGAGTTAGTTATTTAGATGAGCGGTTTCAGAATCGTTTAAGATTTTCTTTAGCCCACGAAATTGGGCATTTTGTTTTACATAAAAATATTTATAGTGGTTTTAATATTAAAAAAGTAGAGGATTTTTATAAATTATTTAAAGATATTCCTCAAGAACAATATGGTTATCTTGAAACTCAAGCTAATAAATTCGCTAATTATCTATTAGTGCCAAGAGATAGATTAGTTATTGAAAGGGAAAAAGTATTAGAAATGATGAAGCGCCAATCTGTTCAAATAGAAGAACTGGATAAGCAGACATTAAACTCTTACATGGCTATACCGGTTTCAAAAACTTTTGGTGTTTCTGATGAAGTCGTCCAAATTGCTCTAAACGATCTTAATAATAGAGAGTGAAAAATGATTCAGGCCCAAAGAGATATTTCTTTAGCTCAATACACCACTTTTAAGATTGGCGGGCCGGCCAGATATTTTTTTGCCGCCAAAACTAAAGAAGATATCATTAAGGCAGTTGGTTTTGCCCAAAGCAAAAAACTGCCTTATTTTATTTTAGGCGGCGGGAGCAATCTTTTGGTTAGCGATAAAGGGTTCAAAGGCTTGGTTATTAAAATAAATAATAAACAAATAAAGGCAGACGGCAATAATATTTTTGCCCAAGCCGGTGTTTCGTTAAGCGACTTAATCAAACTTTCGTTGGAAAAAAGCTTGACCGGTTTAGAATGGGCCGCGGGCATTCCCGGGACAATCGGCGGAGCCATTTACGGCAATGCCGGCAGCCAAAGGGGCGGCCCCAGCATCAGCGATATTGTTGAAGAAGTAATTCTGTTAAATCCCGACGGTCAATTGATAACGGTTGATAAAAAATGGTTCAAATTTGATTACCGGCGGAGCCGTTTGAAAAATATTCCCGAAGGAGAAAGGCCGGTTATTTTATCGGCTGTTTTGAGATTAAGAAAAGGGAACGCTCAAGAAATAAGAAGAACAATTAAAGAACGTTTAGTTATTCGGAAAAAACATATTCCTGAGGAACCCTCGGCCGGTTGTATTTTCAAGAATCCGCCTAACCAATCGGCTCGCCAGCTGATTGAGCAGGCCGGTTTGAAAGAAAAGCGAATTGGTCAGGCAAGAATTTCTGAAAAGCAGGCCAACTTTATTATTAACCTGGGCGGCGCTCGAGCGAAAGATGTTCTTCGGTTAATTGAATTAATCAAAAAGACAATCAGGGAAAAGTTTAAAATAGAATTAGAGGAGGAGATTCAATATCTCGGTTTTTAATTTGCCAAAGGGCGTTTGCCAAAGGGCATGCCTCTCGACCACGTCCTCGCCAAAGGCGAGGGCGTGGAATCTCGATGCACGCCCTTAATTTAAGAAAAAATAAAAAGGGTGTCCTTTTAAGGGACGCCCTTATGTGTTAAAATGTTTATATGAAAATAATTATTAAAGGAACCAATCTTAAGCTTTCGCCGAGCATCAAACAATACATTGAAGAAAAAATTGGCGGCTTAAGAAAGTTTTTTAAAAAAACTAATCCAGAATTGGTTGAAGCGCAAGTAGAAGTAGGCAAGATTACTCGCGGCCAGCGGCAAGGCGATATTTTTAGAGCGGAAGTAAATTTAACTATTAACGGACAGCTTCTTCAGGTTGAAGAATCAGCCGAATCTTTAATGGCGGCCATTGATTTGGTTAAAGACGATTTAGCCAGAGAAATAAGAAAAGATAAAAACAAAAGGATGACTATGTCTCTTCGCGGAGCTCGCTCCTGGAAAAAGTTTTGGCAAATAAATCCCTTGGCTCGCTTCCGGAGTTCTAAATTAAAAAAACTAATTAAAAGAAAATAGATTTTTTTAAAATTTTCACCAAATTAAGTTTTCCACATTACAAATGTTGACAATAAGAGTATAATTATAAATGGAAGGTAGAATTTTATTTTTCTTTTTCGAGGAAATTAAACTTAAAATAATTTTTTATTTATGGCCTTTTTGGATAAATTCTTGGGCGACGCTAATGAGCGGAAGTTAAAAAAACTCCAGCCATTGGTTGAAAAAATCAATCAACTCGAACCGCAGTTCGAGTCTTTTTCTAATGAACAATTAAAAGAAAAGACAGAAGAATTTAAAGAACGACTGAAAAAAGGAGAGACGCTTGATGATTTGTTGGTTGAAACTTTTGCTTTGGTCCGGGAGGCGGCCAAAAGGACTTTAGGCCAGCGCCATTTTGATGTTCAGCTGATTGGCGGCTTTATTCTGCATCAAGGCCAGATTGCTGAAATGAAAACCGGCGAGGGAAAAACCTTGGCGGCCACTTTGGCTATTTACTTAAACGCTCTTAGCGGACAAGGCGTTCATGTTGTCACGGTCAATGACTACTTGGCTCGCCGCGACGCTAATTGGATGGGACCGGTTTACTATTTGCTTGGTCTTTCTTGCGCTTGTCTTAATCACGAAAAATCCTATTGTTATGAGCCCCAGATTGAGCCGGACCGAAACGAGGTTACCGTAGAAATGGAAAATCTCAAAGAGGTTTCCCGCCGGGAGGCCTATCAAGCTGATATCACTTACGGCACCAACAATGAATTTGGTTTTGATTATTTAAGAGACAATATGGCGCCGAATTTAGAAATGATGGTTCAGCGTCAGCCCAATTTTGCCATTATTGACGAAGTTGACAGTATTTTGATTGACGAAGCGAGAACACCTTTAATCATTTCCATGCCCGATGCCGAATCGACTAAACTTTACGAACAATTCAGCCGGCTTGTTCCTCGCCTTAAAGAAAACGCCGATTACAATATTGATGAAAAAATGAGGGCGGTTACCTTAACCGAAGAAGGCATTGCTAAGGTGGAAAAAATATTAGGCCTGGATAATATTTATCAAGAAGGCGGCATCCGTTACGTTCATCATTTAGAGCAGGCCTTGCGAGCCCAGGTTTTATTTAAAAAAGACAGAGATTATGTCGTCAGGGACGGTCAGGTAATCATTGTTGATGATTTTACCGGTCGGCTCATGCCCGGTCGCCGTTATTCCGAAGGACTTCACCAGGCCTTGGAAGCGAAAGAGGGCGTCTTAGTCCAGCAAGAAAGCCGTACTCTGGCCTCAATCACTTTTCAAAATTATTTTCGGCAATATCCCAAATTATCCGGGATGACCGGAACAGCTCTTACTTCAGCTGAGGAATTCCACAAGGTCTATAATTTAGAAGTAGTTGTCGCGCCGACCAACAAGCCAATGATTCGAAAGGATTTGCCCGATAGTATTTATAAGACTAAAAACGGCAAATTCCAGGCGATTGTCCGGGAAATTAAAAAAAGACACCAACAAGGCCAGCCCGTTTTAGTCGGCACTGTTTCCATTGAAAAAAACGAATTGCTTTCTGCCTTGCTTAAAAAAGAAGGCGTTGTCCATCAAGTTCTTAATGCCAAAAATCATGAACAGGAAGCTCAGATTATTGCCCAGGCCGGTCAGCCGGGCGCCGTCACTGTGGCGACCAATATGGCCGGTCGAGGAGTGGATATTATTTTAGGAGGAAGGATGGAAGAAGAATCCGGGAATATGCCGGAAGCCAAGGGCGTACCTTCTGATTCCGCGTCTCTCAAAACAGGATGGCAGCAACAGCATAATCAGGCGGTCCAATCAGGCGGTCTTTACGTCATTGGCACTGAACGGCACGAAGCCCGGCGGATTGATAATCAGTTGCGCGGTCGGGCCGGCCGGCAAGGCGATCCCGGCTCCAGCCAGTTCTTTGTTTCTTTGGAAGATGATTTAATGCGGATATTCGGCGGCGACCGGGTTAAGTCAATGATGGAAATGCTCAAAGTGCCCGAAGACCAACCGATTGAGAACAGATTGATTTCTAAAGCTATTGAATCCGCTCAAGCCAGAATTGAAGGTTATAATTTTGACATTAGAAAACATGTTTTGGAATACGACGATGTCATGAACAAACAACGGGAGAATATTTATAAAAAACGATGGGAAGTTTTGAGCAAAAAGAATCTTAAACCGGATATTTTGGAAACAATCGGCGAGGAGATTAAAAAAATAGTTCAATTCCATACCCAAGGGCCAGCCGATAACTGGCATTGCCGGGAAATAGCCGAGATAGCCAAAAGTATTTTTCCGGTACCCGGCGATATTGAAACGACCTTAAGGAATTTTAAAACCACGGAAGAAATATCCGAATATTTAATTAAATTAGCCGAAACCGCCTACGAACAAAAAGAAAAAGAATTGGAGGCCAAAAATATGCGCCAGATAGAAAAATTCGTTTTTTTGCGAAGCATTGACGCTCTCTGGATGGACCACTTGGAAAATATGGATTATCTGCGCGACAGCGTCCGCTTGCGCGCCTATGGCCAGAAAGATCCTTTGGTTGAGTATAAGAACGAGGGGATAAAATTATTCCAAAGGTTATTAGCGGCTATCCAATCAACAATGGTTAATACAATTTACAAAGTCGCTTTAGCCCCGGCTGGTCAGAATTATTCCAGACAAAGTCCTTTAGGGCAAAACAAAAGGCCTGATGGGGGAAAACGCAAAATCGGCCGCAATGACCCCTGTCCTTGCGGGTCAGGCTTGAAATTCAAGAAGTGCCATGGGCAATGAGAGAATAAAACCATGAGAAATAAAGCCAAATTATCATACCTTCAGTTCGTAAATGAGCTGGAACAAAATCAGAACCGCAAGCATGACGCGGAAGAAAAGTATTACCATAAATATGAGGGTTATAAATCATACGGCATACGAAATCCTAAATTTAATGCGATTCTAAAGAAATACAGAAAAAGCTTTAGAGAATTAGAGGCGAGAGAAGTATTTGAATTAGCAACACCTCTATATTCTTCTCATATTGCAGAGCAGATGCATGCTGGAAATTATCTTATCAGACTGCATATAAAGTTAATCACGCCGCAAAAACTTAACTTTCTAGACAGAGTAGCCGATTATTTTAATAGCTGGTCAATAGTTGATGATTTCTGTATTAATGTATTATAACCTGTACTTCTGGAATATCCAAAAGAGATAATAGGTCTACTGAAGAAATGGAATAAATCAAAAAGTATATGGAAGCGTCGTGCTGGCGTAGTAGCATTTGTTCGAAAGATTGGTGAGAGCGGAAAATTTACTGATATTGTTTTAAGGTTATGCAATAATTTAGTTCGGGACAAGGAAGATTTAGTTCAGAAAGGAGCTGGTTGGGCATTAAAAGATAACATGCGTGGAAATAAATCGAGAGTATTAAATTATGTAAAAGGTTTACACAGAAAAAGAGTGAATTCTATAATTATTTTGTACGCAATCCGAGATTTAAGAGGAAGAGAACGAAAGGAAGTTTTAAGCATAGTTTCAGAGAAATGACTAAAAACAAAAGCCCCGCAAAAGCGAGACTTCTGCCTGATCTCAACGTAATACGAGAATCAGGATTATCACCTGATTGTATTATAGCAAACCAGTATATCCTGTCAATAGTTTTGGGTGTGAATATCTTTAGGCGGTGGAGGTGCGGGGAATCGCACCCCGGAGATCATGGGTGATAATCCTGAACTCGCACTACGCCACCCCCACCGCAAATTCAGAATAACATAAAGCGATAAAATATAGAATCCCCGCGGTTAGCCGTTGAAGTTCAAGAAATGCTGTGGTAGATAAAAAAACCACCATAAGAAGGTGGCGCAGGATGAGTATGAGGCATAGTATATCTATACAATTTGCCAAACGAGGGGATAAAATTATTCCAAAGGTTATTAGCGGCTATCCAATCAACAATGGTTAATACAATTTACAAAGTCGCTTTAGCCCCGGCTGGGAGTATTGCTGCCCGACCGGCCAGACCGGCTGTTGTTGAAAAACTGCCAACGGGCAAAAAAATCGGCCGCAATGACCCCTGTCCTTGCGGGAAAATTAATCCTAAAACAGGCAAGCCGATGAAATATAAGAAATGCCACGGCATTTCTTATATTTCCGTCGCTCGGCCATCACGAAAACAAGTTTTCGCGTGGCCTCGCTAGGAAATGTGAACTACCTCTTGGCTAAAGACCAAGTGGCTTCTCGTTTCATAGACTTGACTAATGTCAACGCCTCACCGAGTTTTTGTTTAATGTCCGATTGCATTCCAAAACCAGACAATTATATTTTATCACATTGGCTAATTCATCGCAACGGCTAAAGACCATTGCGTTTTCTTAGCCAGGATCTATAAAAATTGCTGCTATCCCAAATATGGTCGATAAAAAAAGGGACCACTGATGGTCCCTGATGAAGGCTCATATTCTTGTTCTGGCCGTTTGTGAGTTTTCCTAGGCTGATATTCTCTGTACTTCACTCACAAGATAATCTAACATCCTCCTTGCTTCGAGGAAAGGCACCCTGGCCTTTCGACAATGGGCGATAAATTCCTTTTTTATCAGTTTTGGGGCAACCTCTTTTCTCAACCGACTAATTGTCCAAGAATTGACTATTAGTCTAAAGAAAATTTGAACCTTTTCCCGGTTCTCTAATTCATTCTGTTCCCGAGTTTTCTTCATAAGACTCCCCTCCTTTTAAGGTAAGAACTATATCAACAGATTACCGCTTATTTCTGAATTTGTCAATACTAAAATGACAAATCCAAAACCCAAAATCCTCACTTACCAAAATTATTTACAAATGATTAAAAATAGTCAGGGCAGTCCGATGTTCCGGCGGCTTTATGTTTTAGAAAATAATCAAAAAAGAGATATCTTAAAGAACGGCGAACTTTCCTGCGCTTATTACGTCTCTTCAATTTTAAAAATCTTTGATTTGATTTCTCAACCGCACGCTACAGTTAGAAGCGCTCTTGGAGATATGCTTAAGAACGGCTGGCGGCCGACTAAAAACCTGAAACCCGGCAGTATTTTAGTTTGGCAAGAGAAAAAATTTTCTAGTGGGATAATCCATAAGCATCTTGGATTTTATCTGGACCAGAAGAAAGCAATCAGCAACGATTATAAAAAAGGCGCTCCGGCAATTCATCATTTCACTTATGGCCAAACCAAAACCGGCCGGCCAAAAAGAAAAATTGTTCAAATCTTGACTCATCCGATAATAAAATGATTGTGACATCCGATGTCGCAAGATATTTATGTTTTTGAAAGAGCCGAAAAATACCAAGGAGATTTATTGGACGCGGCACGTCAAAGAAAAGATGCGTTATTATGCTTTAAGCGAGGGACGGTTGCGCCGTATTTTGAAAAGCTCTCAACGTCGGGAAAGGGGAATCGCGCCGGAGACAATTGCTCTGATGCAGTCGGCCGGCACTAAAAAGCCGACTGAAATCTGGTTGATGTATCAACAAATCGGCCGGAAGAAAAGAATGATTTCGGCTTGGCGTTATCCGGGGGTTAGTCCCAAAGGCGAACCGATTCCTATTCCGGAAGACATTCTTGAGGAATTGAAAAAGGAATTAAGAATTTAAAATCAGGGTTTTGACAAAAAGGAGAAATTAAATTAAATTAAGAGCAATGGGAATTTTTACCAAAAAAGCGAGCGAAGCTCCGCAAAGAAGAAAGAACAGCAAGATTCGCTGGACTGTTTTTTTTATTTTCCTAATCAGCTTCTTGGCCGCTTTCTTAGATGCTCCGTTTTTTTGGGATAAAGGAGTTGATTGGCTTAATCAACGAGCCGGTTTTGATTTCTTACCCCATTTTTATCAACGGCCGTTTAAATTAGGCCTTGATTTGCAGGGCGGGACTCACTTGGTTTATCAAGCCGACCTGGCCAATATTGAGCAGGACAATGCTCTGGATTCAATGCAGGGAGTCCGCGACGTTATTGAGCGAAGAGTAAACCTCTTTGGCGTAGCCGAGCCGGTTGTCCAGATTAATAAGGCCGGTTCAGATTACCGTTTAATCGTTGAACTGGCCGGCATTAAAGATGTTCAAGAAGCGATTAAGATGATTGGCCAAACGCCTGCTTTGGATTTTCGAGAGAAAAAAGACGAAGCGGAGATGGAAAGCATTTTAGCCGACCAGAAAGAAATTCAGGAAAAAATAAACCAAGGGATGGAAATAACCGCCGAAGAACAAATCCGCCTATTCGAAGACCCCTATTTTAAACCAACTCAGTTGACCGGCCGCTATCTCAAAGAAGCCCAATTGATTCAGGACCAACAGACCTATCAGTGGCAAGTCAGCCTTCGATTTGACGACCAAGGCAGTCAGATTTTTGAAGAATTAACCAGAAAGAATGTTGGTCAACCATTGGCGATTTATTTGGACGAAGCGCCGATTAGCGTGCCGGTCGTTCAAGAGGCCATTTCCGGCGGCAAGGCCCAAATTACCGGCGATTTCACATTGACCGAAGCCAAAGAATTGGTCCAGCGGCTTAATGCCGGCGCTCTGCCGGTGCCGATAAAATTAATTAGTCAGCAGACCGTCGGAGCCAGCCTGGGCCGTCTTTCTTTGGAACAGTCCTTAAAAGCGGCTGTTTGGGGATTTATCGCCGTTTTAATTTTTATTATTTTTTATTATCGTTTGCCCGGCCTGCTGGCCGGTTTGGCTCTTTTAATCTATATCGCTTTGGTCTTGGCTGTTTTTAAATTAATTCCGGTTACCTTGACTTTGGCCGGTATTGCCGGTTTTATTCTGTCAATCGGCATGGCCGTTGACGCCAATATTCTCATTTTTGAGAGATTTAAAGAGGAGTTTAAATCAGGCAAAAGTTTGGGCGGCAGTATTAACGAAGGATTTAATCGGGCTTGGCCGGCGATTCGCGACGGCAATCTTTCGACAATCATCACTTGTCTTATTTTATACATTTTCGCGACCGGCTTGGTTAAGGGGTTTGCTTTGACCTTGGGCATTGGCGTTTTGATGAGCATGTTTTCAGCGATTATTGTCACGAAAAGTTTTTTAAGATGGTTTGCCGGCGGTCGGCTGGAAAATTGGCCATCGCTCTGGAAATAAATAGGAGCTTAGGAGCTAACTTAGGAGCTTTGCTCCTTAATCTTTGAGGAGCAAAGCTCCTAAGTTAGAGCTCCTAAGTTACCTAAGTTACATGCAAATAGTTCAGCGTCGTAAAATATATTTCTCTATTTCTATCTTGCTGGTTTTAGCCAGCTTAGTCAGCTTGTTAATTTGGAAGTTAAATCTGGGCATTGATTTTACCGGCGGAACTTTGATGGAGATAGAGTTTAAAGAAACCCGGCTGACTCATCAGGAAGTTAAGGAGAAATTGGCTGAATTGGCCTTGGGACAAATTAATCTTCAGTCAACCGATGGGCCAGGTCTGATTCTGCGCTTAAAAGACATTGACGAGGAAACTCATCAAAAGATTTTAGAAAAGCTCGGTTGGGAAAAAATTGATGAAAAAAGATTTGAATCGGTCGGCTCCTTAATTGGCCAAGAGCTAAAAAAGAAAGCCGCTTGGGCCGTATTTTTGGCTTTGGCGGCCATCATTCTCTATATTGCCTGGGCCTTTCGGAAAATCGCCAAGCCGGTTGCTTCTTGGCAATACGGCTTGGTGGCCATTATCGCCTTATTCCATGACATCTTGATTACCTTGGGAGTTTTTTCAGTTCTGGGCTACTATCAGAACGTTGAAATCGGTTTGCCTTTAGTGGCCGCTTTTTTGACTATTCTTGGTTATTCGGTTAATAACAGCATTGTTATCTTTGACCGTTCTCGGGAAAATATTCTGAAAGTTAGTTGGACCGATTTTGAAGAAGTCATTAATCAAAGCGTTAATCAAAGCTTAACTCGCTGTTTCAATACGGCCCTAACCACTCTTTTCGTTCTTTCGGCCATCTTTTTCTTAGGCGGTCCAAGTATTAAATATTTCGCCTTGGCTTTAATTGTCGGTATAATTATCGGCACTTATTCGTCCGTCTTTCTGGTGAGCTCTTTGATTGTCGCCTGGAAGAATTGGGGGAAAAAGTTGACGTCTATATAATAGTGTGTTAAATTAAAGATAAGAGCATGACCAACAAATTATCTTTATTAAGATATGAACAATTGGTTTCTCAAGCGGTTGAAAAAATCAATAATCAACGGACTCGAGAAATCATTAATTTCCGTTTTGGTTTAAATGACGGCCAACGCCAAACCTTGGAAGCGATTGGCCAAAGATACGGAATTACCAGAGAGCGGGTTCGCCAAGTGGAGGATGCCGCTTTTTCTGATTTCAGAAAAAAAACTTTACTTGCTTTGTTTGAACCGGCTTTTAAATCAATCAACAATTTCTTTCATCAAGAAGGGAGTTTGGTTAAAGAAGAGAGATTGCTTGTTTCTTTAACCGGCCAGGAAAATCCTCATCCCAGCCGAGGGGCTCTTTTATTTGTTCTAACCCTGGGCCAGCCGTATCGGCGTTTTGTCGAATCGGATAGATTTTATTCTTTTTGGACTAATTACTTAACTGCCCTTGACAAGGCCGACTGGCTCATCAGTCATTTAGTCAAGGAATTGGAAAGCAAGCAAGAGACAATTTCTTTAGATAACATTCTTCATTTTCTTAAACAAAAAAATTTCTCTTTGACCAAAAACGCTCTCCTTTCTTATATAGACGCAACCAAGCAAATTGGCCAAGACAATTTCGGCAATTTCGGTTTGAACAAATGGTCTCAAGTTAATCCGCGGGGCGTTAAGGACAAGGCCTATATCATTTTCAAGGAAGCCGGCCGGCCTCTGCATTTCAGGGAAGTCGCCGAATTAATCAATCAAAGCAGTTTCAACTCTCCTCTGGCCAGTTTTGGTTTTGCTTCGGCCAAACAGGCGCGTCCGCAAACTGTTCATAACGAATTGATTAAAGACAGCCGTTTTGTTTTAGTCGGCCGAGGAACTTATGCTTTAGGAGAATGGGGCTATCAACCGGGGACGGTTCGTCAACTTTTAATTCAAATATTAGAAAAAAGCGGCTCTTTGACCAAGGAAGAGATTTTAAAACAAGTTTTAAAAAGTCGCTTGGTTAAACCAAATACTGTTCTAATTAATCTGCAAAATCGGGAATATTTTAATCGAGAAAAAACAGGCAAATATACTTTAGCTAAATAAATTACGAGAACCGTTCTCGTACTATGCTTATGCCTACACCTTTGCAGATTATCTTTGCTTTCTTGACGGCGCTTTATCGCATCGGAGGGTTTTTATTATCTCTTTGGTGGATTTATTGCCCGCTGATTCTTTTCTTTTTAGCCAAAGGGCTTTGGCTCAAGGCCGCTCGCCAAAAATTTATTCAAAGGATAGACTGGCTCATTTTAGAAATTAAACCGCCGGCCGAAATCAAGAAAACGCCTCGGGCTATGGAACAATTCTTTGCCGGGCTTCATGGTACTCAAAGAACGCCTAACTGGAAGGAAAGAAATATCGGTGGCGAAGTTCAGGAATGGTTCAGTTTGGAAATGGTCAGTCAGAGCGGCGAAATACATTTTCTTATTCGGCTGCCGAAAATGTACCGAGATTTGGTCGAAGCCCAAATCTATGCTCAATATCCCGAAACGGAAATTGAACAGGTCAGCGATTACGTTCAATCGGTTCCGGTCGACATGGCCAATTCGGATTATGATTTGTGGGGCACAGAATTAGTCCTGACCAAAGAAGACGCTTATCCTATTCGGACTTATACCGCCTTTGAAAAGGATATTCTTTTAGAAGAACAGCGCATTGACCCGGTTGCCTCTTTATTAGAAGTGATGAGCAAATTAAAAGAAGGCGAAAACATTTGGATTCAGACATTGGTTCGGCCGGTTATGAGCGAATGGAGAAAGTCCTGCGAGAAATTAAGAGACAAAATACTCAATCGGGCTGTTGCCCGAGCCCCCGGCGAGTTAAAAAAAGAAGCTCTCGCCTGGAAGGATGAAAGCAGGAACCAGCTTCATTTCTTGTTAGCCGGTCCTTCATCAACCAGTCCGGCTGTGGAAGAAAGGAAAATTAATCCATTAGATTGGATGACTAAATCAGAAAAAGATGTTCTGACCGCTCTGGAAGAAAATATCAACAAGATTGCTTTTGAAATAATAATTAGATTTGTTTATTCGGCGCCGTCCGATATTTTTTCTAAATCCAATGTGTCGGCCGTTATTGGCTGCTATAAACAATTTAGCACGGAAAATCTTAATGGTTTTAAACCGAATAAAAAAGTAACTCCTAAAATTGATTACCGAGTCCAATTAAAAAAGCCGCGAGAAAATTATCGCAAGAGGAAAATATTGGCCGCTTATCGAAAAAGGGAATTTATTCAATATTCCACGGCGATCCCATATCTTAAAACTTTTTTCTTTGAACGTCTGCCGATTCTCAATTGGTTTTTTATCCGCAGCCAGCCATTTGTTTTTAATATTGAAGAACTGGCCACTGTTTATCATTATCCGGGAGAAATGGTCAAAGCGCCTTTGACTCCTAAGGTAGAAGCCAAAAAAGGAGAGCCGCCCATGAGGCTTCCCGTTAAGTAAATGAAGGAGTTTTTTAATTTTTATGGATGAGATTAATCTTTTTGCTAAAACTAATTTCCGTGGCCAGGAGAAAACTTTCGGGATAAAGATACATGATCGGCGGCAGCATATGTATGTAATTGGAAAAACCGGCGTTGGGAAAACAGCTCTCCTGAAGAACATGGCCTTGCAAGATATTGAGGCTGGTCGGGGGATCGGCATTGTTGACCCGCACGGTGAATTTGTTGAAGAGGTCTTGGAAAAGATTCCTTCCCATCGGATTAACGATGTGGTTTATTTCAACCCGGCTGATGCGGAGTATCCGGTTGGTTTTAATATTCTCCAAGCGTCTGACCCAAAATATAAACACTTGGTTGCTTCTGATTTAATGGGGGTGTTTACCAAAATCTGGGCCAATGTCTGGTCGGCCCGCATGGAATATATTTTGAATAATTGCGTTTTAGCTCTTTTAGATACTCCCGGGGCGACTCTCTTGGGCATCTTGAGAATTTTAGTTGATAAAGATTACCGCCAAAAGGTAGTTGATAATGTGAGGGACCCTGTGGTTAGAGCTTTCTGGGTTAATGAATATGCCAGTTGGCGAGACCAGTTCAGAAATGAAGCGATTGCTCCGATTCAAAACAAAGTTGGTCAATTTCTTTCAACTTATTTGATTCGCAATATTGTTGGCCAAAGCAAGAGCACCATTAATATTCCCGAGATAATGAATACTAATAAAATTCTCTTGGTTAACGTGTCTAAAGGAAGAGTCGGCGAAGATAATTCGGCTCTTTTGGGAGCCATGCTTATTACTAAAATTCAGTTGGCGGCTATGGAAAGAGTTAGAATTCCCGAAGAGGAACGAAAAGATTTTTATCTCTATGTTGATGAGTTTCAAAACTTTGCCACCGAATCGTTCGCCGGTATTTTGTCGGAAGCCAGAAAATACCGTCTTAATTTAATCATCGCCCACCAATATGTTGGTCAATTAGTTACTGAAACAACTACCAAGGTCAGGGACGCTGTCTTCGGCAATGTCGGAACTTTGATTACTTTTAGAATTGGCGCGGCCGATGCGGAATTTTTGGAAAAAGAATTTACTCCGGAATTTGTTATCCAAGACTTAGTCAACTTAGAAAATTATAATATCTATTTGCGGCTAATGATTGACGGCGTAACCAGCCGTCCTTTTTCAGCGACTACTTTGCCGCCTACGGCCATCGGCAAGATTACTGGCCAAAGAGATAAAATAATTAAGACTTCTCGGGAAAGACATGCTAATTCGCGAGAAGAGGTTGAGGCAAAAATTGCCAAATGGAGCGGTATGGTCCCGAAAGAAGAGAAAAGATTTGCTAAAAGCGAAGAAGGAAAGAGAAGACCGCCTCTGGCCAGGCATAAAACTATTTGTTGGGCTTGCGGCCAGGAAACGGACGTCAGTTTTAAACCGGATGGGCGAAGACCAATTTATTGTCAAAAATGTTTAGAGAAATTAAGAAAAGGCCAGGAGGTGCCTTTGCGTTTTAAGCAAATAACAGAAAGAAGCGTAAATGAACCAGAGAGGTCCGAACTGAAAGAATTAGGCATAGAGTTTGGAGGTGATTCTGGTTCTAGAACTTCCGATGAAGACAAAACGAAGAAACCGGGGGTAGCTGTTGAAGAGAAAAAAAGAGAACCCTCGCCAGCTATTTCCCTAAAAGACGCTCTTAAAAAAGAGCCAGTCCCTTTTAGAAGAAAGCGAAAAGAAGTTAATCTTAAGGATTTGAGAAAGACCATAGAAGAAGCGATAAATAAAAAGGAATAGTTAAGAGGAGCTGTCCTGATGATTTGATATCTTTAAACGAGGGCGTAGTCGAAAGGCGCGCCCTTGTCTTGATTAAATCTATGACCAAAACCAAAATCTGCCAGAACTGTCATAAGAAGTTTACCATAGAACCGGAGGATTTTGAGTTTTACAAGAAGATTGAAGTACCCGAACCGACTTTCTGTCCGGAGTGTCGGGCACAGAGAAGATTTGCTTTTTGTAATCTGATGGAGCTTTATAAGCGCAAATGTGATTTTTCTAATAAAGATATTATATCCATTTATCGTTCTGATAGCCCTTTTAAGATTTACCATTCAAAAATCTGGTGGTCCGATAAATGGGACCCAATGGATTATGGAAGAAATTATGATTTCAAACAACCGTTTCTTGAACAGTTTAAACGGTTAATGCTGGATGTTCCCCGGCCGCATAATTTTAATCTCGGCTCGGTTAATTGTGATTATTGCGCCGGCGTATATAATTGTAAAAACTGCTATATGTGCGTTGGCAACAGGTCCGAAGATTGTCTCTATTCGTTTGTTGGTTTAAGCAGGAATTGTCTTGATAGTTTTTTGCCATAGAAAGTGAAAACTGTTACGAGAATATTTTTTGTCATAAAAATTACAATCTTTATTTTAGCCAGTTCACGGATAATTGTATTG
>Ga0210051_1002165_pt1 | contig 19847 bp, 20 predicted proteins | sample CryGey092014_all_FD_185464 | JGI IMG/M metagenome (GOLD analysis project Ga0210051, IMG submission 185464) | Groundwater microbial communities from aquifer - Crystal Geyser CG23_combo_of_CG06-09_8/20/14_all (SPAdes) (version 2) | ecosystem: Environmental > Aquatic > Deep subsurface > Groundwater... | reverse complement strand
GAGAAAGTGTTTCTTAACTTGTTTATTAGTTCAGGATTATTAGTTATCAACTTTTGTCATGCCTCTGCGTAAAATTTTCACTACCCATAAATGACAAAAATTCACTTATAAATCTTTCTGTAAAAGATTCTGTTAACCTAACGCTGATGTATATTTTGAGAAAAGTTCCAGCAAAACATTTATATATATGTTAAATACATATAGAATAGAGGTGATATACATGGTGCAGGCTATGATAAAAATATCTGAAAATGCCAATCAAATACTGAATATTGTGAAAGCCAGATTTAATCTTAAAGATAAATCTGAAGCTATAGAAAAAGTAGTCATAGAATACGGGGAGGATATGTTAGAACCAGAGTTAAGACCTGAATTTATTAATACAATAAAGCGCATTGAGAAAGAGAAAGGAATTAAATTTAAAAACGTGCAGGAACTAAGAGCAATGATAGAGAATGACTAATTTTGAAATAAAACCAGCTTTTCAAAAAATATTGAAAAAATTGTCAAAAAAAGACAAGGATGCTTACGAAGAAATTATAAGAAAAATTGATGAAATTATAAAATGTGCGGACATAAATCATTATAAGAATTTAAAAAAACCCTTGCAGCACCTTAAACGTGTTCACATCAAAAAATCATTTGTTCTGGTTTTCAATTACAGCAAATCCGAAAACAAAATTAGTTTTATTTACTACGCTCATCATGATAATATTTATGCAATGCCCAAAACTCAATTATAAATTTTTTTAGATTAATTCTTTTCCCTCTTCCTCCTTGTACATATTGTACAAGTACTCGTCTATTTCTATTTTTTTGCCTGCACTGTTCCTGTACTCCTCATCATTCAAGGCATTCTCAATCTCGTTCACCACATCTTCAACAGTGCTCCACCTGTTCGTGTAACCCCCTCCAGTTTCTATACTTCTTATCATTGCCCACACGTTTTCCAAACCAACACTTTTCATTAATTTCTGGCCAAAATCCAAATGGTCTGAAGGAGGTTTGTTTCTGAATTCTTTGTAATTTTTTAATACGTAACTTAAAAGTTCCAGTTTTCCATTATGATCAGAACGCGTAAAAGTATTATACATCTCAGTTTTTCTTAATTCTTCAAATATTTCAGAATCTTTAATTACTTTAATCATTAATAATCCAAACTTGTTTTAATTTTAAAACATTGTTCACTTTTCTTTAGTGGTAACTGCTGATTCATATTAATTCTTTCTTTATGTATTGTATTGAATTTGCCTCGTCAGGATTCTTGTCATCCCTGAACCTCACAAGGCGCGGGAACCTTAACGCGTAGCCGCTCTTGTAAGTGGGGCTTTTCTGAATCTCCTCGTAGCGCACTTCAACAACTATTTTCGGCGACAATACCACTCTCTCATTATTCTCCTCAACAACGTATTTTTTCAATTTCTCATTAATCTCGCTTAACTGCTTGTCAGAAAAACCTGTGCCCAATTTGCCGATAGTCAAATACTCGCCATTATCCTTATCATAGCATGAGAGCGTGAAACTCCCGAACCACTTGCTCCTCCTGCCCTTCCCGTAATACGCTTCAGTAATTACCAAGTCCAGTTCTTTCATGTGGCTTTTGAGCTTTACGCCGTAGCCAACCCTGCTTCCTGCCTTATACTTGGCTTTAATATTCTTGAACATCACACCTTCCTGCTCCTTAATCCCTTTCCTGAATAATTTCTCCGCCTCTGCCTCGCTGCTAGTCTTAATGCCTTCAGCCATCATTATGTGTCCACTATTCTTCACAATGCTTGCAAGCAAGTCATGCCTCACTTCAAAATCCTTATTCAAGTAAGACTCGCCTTTCAGCATTAGCAAATCAAAGCAGAATAGTTTAACAGGAATCTCCTTTTCCATGCCTTTAATGTCATACTTTCTCTTCACCCTCCTGCTGAGCTTCTGGAAAGGCAGGGGCTTGTCAGTTTTCGGGTTGAACCCTACCATTTCGCACTCAAAAATTATTTCATCAGATTTCACATTATCATTAACGTATTCCACTGCGTCAGGAAATTGGTTAGTAACTTCATCAAGGTTCCTCGTAAAAATCCTGACAATTTTCCCTTTTTTATGAATCTGCGCTCTCATACCGTCATACTTGATTTCAATAATTGCAGGCTTCCCAACCTTTTCAAAAGCCTCCTTTGCGCTGTCAACTTTCTGGAACAGCATTTCATTAATTGGTGTGAACAATGTAATATTAATATTCTTCAAATCCTTGGGATTCTTGCATAAAACTTCGGCAACTAATGAGTAATCAGTGCATAAATTGTAAGCTTTCTCCACATCTTTAGCGTCAGCATTGAAGGCTTTTGCCAGCGCGTCCCTTACAGTGCCCTTGCCAATGCCTGTGCGCATATTCCCTAATATGATGCGCGTAATGTATAATGCTTCATCACTGCTTGCAGAGTTCAGCAGCTTGCTTATAATGCTTAATTTTTTGTCAACGCTTCCCTTGCCTGTAATATTTGCAATCTTCCTCAAATCATCCTTTAAAACGTTCATGCTCAAATCCTCTGATGCAAGGGTTCTCTGCTTCTTATTGCTGATTAAGAATTTTGCAGTCTCGCCCAAGTCACCGGTTTCCCGCCACTTCTTCATAACATCCTGTTTGTCAATTCCTGACGCCCTTGCCAGAGCATCAATTATTATGCTGTTTGCAATGCCCAATTCTTTCTCTTCATTCTTCGGAAAAATTTTGCCCATGCTTAATAATACCACGAAGCCAATATCCCCACACTTGGTATTTTTCAGAAAATCAGCCAAGTAATCAGTCATTTCCAGGCGTTTAGAAGTTGCGGATAATTTTTTGAATAATTCTGCCAGTTTGCTGAACATCATAAATAATTTAAAATCTCGTGTTGATTAAATAAATTATGGATTTGCTTGAAGTAATAAAAAAGAGAAGAAGCGTCAGGGATTTTAAAATCCAGAAAGTTGAAAAGAATAAAATTTTCAAAATTCTTGAAGCCGGAAGGTGGAGCCCTTCAAGCGGGAACGTGCAGAACTGGAGATTCATAGTGGTAAATGTTGCAAGCATTAAAATGGATTTGGCAGAGGCATGCCTGGGGCAGTACTGGCTGACAAACGCGCCTTTATTAATAGTTGTTGCAAGCGATGACAGCAAGTTAAGAATGCTTTACGGCGACAGGGGCGAAAGCACTTACTCAGTTCAGAATTGCAGCGTGGCAATGATGAACATGATGCTGGAAGCTGAGAGTTTAGGGCTTGCCACCAGCTGGGTTGGAGCGTATGATGAGGATAAAATATTAAGGGTGCTGAAAGTTGAAGACCCTAATATCAGCGTGAGGGGATTAATCGCTCTCGGGTATGCAAAGAATACTCCTCAGGCGCCGAGGAGACTGGACCTGGACAAATTAGTAAATTTTAACACTTACGGCAACAGCATATTCAAAGAATAATTTTTTATTCAGCGTGCAGTTCAACGCTTCCCAATTTGTTGCTTACAATAATGTGAATCCTGTTAACCGCATTGTCATAATCACTGCTTTTTAATCCTATATTGTTTTCAATTGAGCCGAGCGAATTAGTTGTTTCAATAAAGTAGGAAGCGTCCTCGTCAACGTAAATTTCAACATTGCTGAACGAAGAGTCAATGTCAAGCAATGATTCGCCTGTTAATGCTCCTGTGTGTATGATAGTGTTTGCAAAATTAGAAACAACGTACAAGTTTTCGAACGAGCCGGAATTATACAGCCTCATGTTTGCAAAATTATTATTCAGGCTCATTGAAGAATTAGTGCCGTCCAAGTACATGAAATTAATGTAAGCATCCCCGAAATTATTATTAAGTGAGTAATCCTCTCCGTTAATGAAGTTAGTGCTGTTCTCACCGTCAGTGTAATTGAAAAAGAAGTAATTACTTCCTGCTGTAACAGTCAAGTCATTAAAGTTTGACACGAAATTATTGCCCTCAATTGAAAGCAAGGGCTCAGCATCGTTAAAATTATTCATGAAAAGTGACGGAGTGAACAGTTTTGAAAAGAATGCCCCAATATTAACCAATATAATCAGCAGCAGCAATAAACTTAGTATTGTCTTAAGAACCCTGCCAAAACTTCCAAAGTCAGCATAATGCAGGAATAGTTGCACTAATCCAATAATGATTAATGATAAAGGCAGCATTGTTGGCTGCAAAAATATTGTCAAGTCCACAAGTCCTGACTGGAGTAAAAGGATAAAAATTCCAATAATAATCATCCAATACGCTGCTTCTGAACCCATTAGACTTCTACAATGATTGGAATATTAATAAACTTTATTAATATGCATTAACTATTATGAATTCATGGCTGATAATAAATTGTACAGAAGCAGAAAAGACAGGATATTGTTTGGAGTGTGCGGGGGGATAGCAGAATATTTCGGCACTGACTCAACCCTTGTAAGGGTATTAACTGTTGTTTTATTCCTCCTGAACGGGAGCTTCATAGTATTATACTTATTGCTGGCGATTATAATTCCTGAAAATCTTTCCCAGAAGAAAGAGAAACCAGTTGTCAAGCTGGAGAATAATTCATACTTAATAGGTGCAGGTTTTGTCATTATAGGCATTGTGCTTCTTCTCAGGGAATACAACATTATTAACTGGAGCCAAATCTGGCCTTCACTGCTTATAATGCTTGGAGTGTTCATATTATGGCAAAACCAGAAAAAGTAAATTATTGGGAAGTAAGTTTAGGATTATCATTATTAGCAATAGGATTAATTTTCTTCCTTGAAGATTTAGGAATAATAAATTTTGAGCCCTCGTACATTATCGTAGTCATAGGTGTATTATTCCTTATTGGTTATTCAAAATCAGAGAATTGGGGATTGATTATACCAGGAGTGATATTGACACTGTCAGGCTTCACGCTCCTGCTGGATTTAGAAGCTTATTATTTCATCTGGCCCGCAATAGTAGGGATTGCATTTTTGACAGTTTACATGACAAAACAGAAATTAACTCAGTGGGCAATTATTCCCGGATTAATATTAGCAAGCATTGCAATAATGAGCTCTTTCGAATACTTCACGAATATCAGCATACTGCCATTATTGCTGATAATTGCAGGATTCTACTTAATACTTAACAAGAAAAAATAAGTCTGGAAAATTTTCCAGCCCAATCATAATACGCTGAGAGGGCTGGCATTTTCCTTCCTTTAACTAAGAAAAAAAATTTTGTGTGAACAAAAATTTTTTTCAGGGGGAGTGAAAAATAAGTTATTGTTCACACAAGAGTATTACATCATTTTAATGCCTAGCGAGTCAGCACAAACTGCTTTATTTTCCGAGTGCGCACTCTTGCTCTGCGGGCCTACAACGTAAGGACTTTGGATTCCTGTTATTATGCTCATAATCCTTATCTTCCCGTTCATGCTCTCGTCAATACGCGCTCCCCATATCACGTTAGCATCTTCGCTTAATGACTGGGTGATTAATTCAGCAGCCTTGCTTGCTTCTTCCAGAGTCATGTCAGTCCCGCCAGTTATGTGAATAAGCGCTCCGTCAGCACCTGCGTAATTCACGTCCAGCAAAGGATTGTTCAAAGCCCTGTTAACAGCTTCTTCAACTTTTTTGTCAGAACCGCTTTCCCCTATTCCCATCACGCATAATCCACCCATTTTCATAATTGAGCGCACGTCAGCGTAGTCAAGGTTTATCAGGCTTGGCAATGCAATTGTTTCAACAATTCCTTTAATCATTGTCGCGATTAATTCATTTGCAACAGCGAATGCCTGATTCATAGGCAGGTTTCCTGCAATTTCAACTAATTTGTTGTTGTCAATCACAATCACGGAATCGCACTGCTCTTTCAATAATTGCAGCCCGAATTCTGCCTTGTCAATCCTTGCCCTTTCAACCTCGAAAGGCATGGTTACAACGCCAATCACAATAGCGCCCATTTCCTTAGCCATTTTGGCAACTAATGGTGCTCCTCCTGTTCCTGTGCCTCCTCCGCATCCTGCGCACACGAATAATAAGTCAGTATCTTTTACTAATTGTTTTATCTCGTGCTGGCTTTCCTCAGCAGCCCGTGCTCCGACTTCAGGGTAGCCTCCGCATCCCAAGCCGCGAGTTAATTCCTTGCCAATCAGAACCTTCTGGTCAGCACTACTTGCATTCAAATGTTGCGCATCAGTATTAATTAATATAGTTTCAGCGCCTTCCACTCCTTTCCGGTACAGCCATGAAACCATGTTACCTCCTGCACCTCCGCAGCCGATTACTTTAATATTTGCCTGTCCGGCAATACCTTCACTTATATTTTGTTTCATCTGCTCCTGAGTTTTCAGGGCATTCTCAACCAAAAATTCCATTTTCACATCACACTCCCCATATATTTTTTTTTTGAAGCGGTAGCCGATATACATCTCCAAAAAGTATTTAAATCTGGAGCGTTATTACTACCATTAAGAAGAATTTTTTTCGCCAAAAATTCGAATACTACAATCGCCAAATTGTAACCAGTCGTTCGCCAAAACGATTCGTTCGAATTCTTAATTTTATTATAATGTATGCTTATTTATATACTTGTATGTCATTTTAAAATATATATCGCAATATTATTGATTAATTTTTTAATAACCTGAATCATCTTTTTATTCTAATGAAATTCAAGAAAGCAGAAATAAGGAAGCATGTTCTTAAGAATGCAGTAATGCATAACGGGAAAGCGCAGGCTAACGCGATTATACCCAAAATATTAGGCGAATATCCTGAAATGAAAACTAAAATTAAGGATTTAATGCCTGAAATCAAGAAGGCAGTGAGCGAAGTTAACAAGTTATCAGTTAAGAAGCAGGGGAGTGAATTGTTAAAAATTGACAAGCACGCATTGGACAAGAGAGAGGAAAGGCATGAACTGCCCGAAATCAAGGGCATAAAAATTGGCAAGTGCTCATTCCGCCTGCCGCCAGGGCCTGAGAAGGAGCTTCACATAGGGCATGCATTATCATACTTGCTGAACAATTATTATGCGAAGAAGTACAAAGGCAAATTAATACTCCGCTTTGAGGATACTAATCCCGAGAAGTGCGAGCAAAGATTCGTGAACGGCAACAAGGAAGACCTGAAATCATTGGGTATCACATGGGATGAGGAGTATTATTTAAGTGATAATTTAGCAGAGTATTACAATTTATGCGAGAAGCTGCTCAAATCTGGCGACGCGTACTCATGCAATTGCCCGAGCGAAAAAATGAGTAATAACCGGAAGAAAAGGATTAGATGCCCTTGCGCTGACAAGAAACTGAATAATAATTTAAGGGACTGGAATAAGATGAAATACGGCACTTACCATGAAGGAGTGTGCGTAATCCGCTTAAAGGCAGACATGAAAAGCAAGAACAGCGTAATGTGGGACCCGGTAATTTTCCGCATCAACAAAGCAAAGCATTACAGGCAGGGAACACAATTTAATGTGTGGCCATTGTACGATTTCACAGCAGCAATTGAGGACGCGAAAATTACTCACGTGTTAAGGGATGCTAACTGGACCCAGAGGATAGAATTGCAGGACTTCATCCGCAAAAAATTAGGGTTCAGGAATAATCCAGTGAACATATTATACTCCCGCTACCAAGTTGAAGGAGGAGTCACGCAGGGAAGAACAATAAGGGAATTAGTTGAAAACAAAACAGTTGAAGGATATGATGACATCAGGTTGGCAACAGTGAAAGGATTGCTGAGGAAAGGTTTCCTTCCTGAAACTTTCATGGAATTACTGAAAGAAGCGGGCATCACGAAATCAAAAACAACTATTCCTTTGGAGAAATTGAACACTATTAACAGGAGAATGCTTGACAAGAAAGTTAACCATTACTTCTTCGTGGAAAATCCAGTCCTATTATTGGTTGCCAAAGCTCCTGAAAAGATTGTAAAAATCCCGTTAAACCCCTACACTAATAAGGCGCGCGAAGTAAAGGTTAATGGAAAATTTCACATCAGCAGGAGTGACGTGGTGAAAGGCTTAATCCGACTGAAGCACGCGTATAATGTCAAAATTATGAAGACAGGAGGGGATGAAGCCATTGGGGAATACGTTGAGGAGAACATTATCAAGAACGTTCCAATAATCCAATGGGTTAAAGGGGATGAAGGAGTTAATGTTATTGTCAGGGAAGCGCTTCCATTATTTGACAATAAAGGCAATCTGAACAAAGAGTCAATAATTGAGCATAGGGGTATGGCTGAGAATGCAGTTCTTGACCTGCCAATCGGGAGCCAAATCCAGTTTGAACGCTTCGGATTCGTTAAAAAAGAAGCAAATAGTTGGATATTAACCCATAATTAATTCCATAAATTCCTTGAATAAATGAGGGGAATTTTTAATTGTTTATCCGCGCCAGCAGAATCATATTCCGCGATTAATCCATTAATGAATTCATCGCTCGTTTCTGCAGGGAATTTGACAACAGGTACTTTAATATTCCTGAAATCCAATACAGTTCTTGCAGGAATCTCAGCTCTGGCTAAGTCAGGATTGTCAGTTAGTATTGATTCTATAATTTCAACATCACTCTTCTTCACAGGCACCAAGCATTTAATCCTCAGACCAGCAGCGCCGTCTTGCCTGATAATATTCACTGCCTTCATCACAATTTCTGAATTGTTCAGTTTTTCGGAGAAGTATTTAATTTTGGAATTCCTGTTATAATTTGACAAGTCAGCACCCTTATTGTAATCCTTGTTAGTATTGCACAGGCAGGGATTGGAGTATTCGCCGGTTTTTCCTGTGCTGTGATTATCACTTAATCTGCAGTATTTTTTAGGGATGCAGAAAACATTAGTTAATTTTTTAAAACTAATATCCGGAACTTCTTTCCCAACAAGATTTTCCAGATTCTCGTAAGTTTTTATTATTATCACAACGGTAATAATGCTGAACTTTCAGTCAATAAAAATGTTATGAAAAACTATTAAAAATAATGGATTGTTCAATCTTATTATGTATTCACGGAAAGTGCTGAAATTTCTTGAAAAGAATAAAATTAGATTAAATGATAAAGCAAAAATTATTACTCTTGATGATGAAATTGAAGGCATACTATTGAATCGTCCTGATTACCTGGAAGATGACACTTTAATTATTAAGTTAAGCAACGGCTACAATATAGGAATTAATTTAAGGAATATTAAAAGCATTAAAGTCATCAGCAAAACCAAACCAGTAAAAACAATCAATTCAAAGGACAAAATTCCGAAGAAGCCGTTCATCAGCATACTGCACACTGGAGGCACAATAGCAAGCAAAGTTGACTACAGGACAGGAGGGGTTGTGTCAAGATTCAGCCCTGATGAATTAATTAAAATGTTCCCTGATTTGAAAAATTACGGCGGCATTCACAGCGTATTCTTAGGCAACATGTTCAGCGATGACATGCGCTTCAGCCATTACAAGAAAATGGCGGAAGCAGTGAAGGCAGAAATTAGCAAAGGCAGCAAAGGAGTAATAATCACGCACGGCACTGACACTTTGGGTTACACTAGTGCAGCGCTCAGCTTCATGCTTGAAAATGTTCCAATCCCAGTAATATTAGTTGGGGCGCAGAGAAGCAGCGACAGGGGAAGCAGTGACGCGGGAATGAATCTTATCTGCGCAGTGAAATTCATCAAAAAAACTAGTTTCAAAGGAGTCGGCATCTGCATGCACGAAAATAATAATGATGAAGCGTGCGTAATATTATCAGGAGTGAACGCGCGCAAGATGCACACAAGCAGGAGGGGCGCGTTTAAAACAATAAATAATGACTTGATTGCAAGGGTTGAATATGAGGGCAACGGCATTACTTTCCTGTCAGAGCATCATAATAAGTCAGGCAAATTTAAGGCAATGACTGGGATGAGTGATAAAGTCGGCATTGTCAAAATTCACACCAATTTCAGCGCTGAACAAATCAGTTTTTTCGAGGAGAAGAAATACAAGGGATTGATTATTGAAGGCACTGGCTTGGGACACGCGCCCATAAGCGAGACTGACAAATTAACCAAGGAGCATTCAAGAATCAGGAAAGCAATAAAGAGCTTAATTGATTCAGGATGCGTAGTGGTTATGTGCTCGCAGGCGATTAACGGCAGGGTTAACATGAATGTTTACAGTCCTGGCAGGGACTTATTGAATATGGGAGTGGTTAGTGGCGATACAATGATTAGCGAGACAGCATTCGTGAAACTTGCCTGGCTGTTGGGCAATTACAAAAAAGAGGAAGCCAAGCGCTTGATGAATGAGAATCTCAGGGGCGAGATTAAGAAGAGGCTATTATTATGAAGTGCGGATTAGAACTTCACATGCAGGTGAACACTGGAAAACTTTTCTGCAGATGCCCCAATAATTTAGTGCAGACTGAGAAGCCTGACTTTGTTATTGTGAGGAAACTGCGCGCAGTTGCAGGCGAAACCGGAAAAGTTGACATTGCAGCGAAAGCAGAGCAGGAAAAAAATAAGGCAATAAATTACGAGTGCTACAATGAAAACACCTGCTTGGTTGAACTTGACGAGGAGCCGCCGCTGCCAATTGACAAGCACGCGTTCAGGGCAGCATTAGAGATTGCGTTACTGCTGAACATGCGCCCTGTTGACGAATTCCACATTATGAGGAAATTAATAATTGACGGGAGCGCTGTGAGCGGGTTCCAGAGAACAGGGTTACTGGCAAGGAACGGTTACATTAAGACAAGCATGGGTGATGTGAGGATTAGCACTTTGAGTTTGGAGGAGGACAGTGCAAGAAGGATTGATGATAATACTTTCTCACTTGACAGGATGGGAATACCCTTGATTGAAGTGGTTACCGAGCCTGACATTGTCAATCCCCAGCACGCGCGAGAGGTTGCAGAAAAGATAGGAACACTTGCCAAGTTCACGGGAAAATTAATTAGAGGCATCGGCACCATAAGGCAGGACGTTAACGTGAGCATTCCTGACGGTGCAAGGGTTGAAATTAAGGGAGTTCAAGACTTGAGATTAATGGATACTTTCGTGGAATTGGAAGTTGAAAGGCAGGAAAAATTATTAGAAATTAAAAAAATGATTAATGTGAAATTAAGTGCTTATTCTGATTTGTCCGAAATTTTCAGGAACACGAAGTGCTCCTTCCTGAATAACCAGACAGTTTACGGGATGAAATTAAGCAAAGGCAAAGGATTACTAGGATTTAAAGTTCAGAATAATAAGACGTTCGGCAAGGAAATAGCAGATTACGTTAAAGTAATAACAGGTATTAAGGGCATACTGCACACTGATGAACTGCCTGCTTACGGCATAACAGAGGAGGAAGTAATAATGGTGAGGAAGTCTTTGAATTGTTCTGATACTGACGGTTTCATACTAGTCGCGTGCGATGACGAGATTAAAAAAGTTCATGAAGTAATCAATAAGAGGCTGGTGCAGGCAGTGAAGGGAGTGCCTGAGGAAGTGAGGGCGCCGAATCATGCTGACGGGACAACGAATTATCTTCGCCCGTTGCCCGGAGGCACTAGAATGTACCCTGAAACTGACGTGCCAATAATAAGATTAAAGAGCGGATTAATCAGCGAAATTATCAGCAATTTAAGCAAAACTCCAGACGAGAAGTATGATTGGCTGAAAAATACTGGCTTGAATGACGAGTTAAGCAGCCAGTTAATGCGCAATAACAAGAAGCTTGCATTGTACGAGTTAATAACTGACAAGACGAATGCTGATAATAAATTGACAGCCTCATTAATCCTTGAAAACCCTGCTGAGAAAGTGAAACCAGAACATTTGATTCTTATTTTTTCAAAAATTGAAAATAATGAATTAGTCAAGGAAGCAGTCCCTGAAATAATCCAGTCATTAATAAAAAAGCATGATTTCAGTAAAATCCTGAAAAAATACGCGCCATTAAACACCAAAGAATTGAATAGTAAGGTTCAGCGCGTGATTGCGAAGAACAGGAAATTATTAAATCACCCCAACAAGTTCGGCTTATTAATGAATGAATTAATGAAAAGTTTAAGAGGAAGGGCTGATGCTGGTTTAATCAGCAAAGTGTTAAAGAAGGAATTGATGAAACATGAACGGGCTGCTGGTAACAGGTGAATCAATAAGCAGGGATAAGTCTGTGAAATTATTATGGGACTTAATGGATGTTATAGGGCACCGCTTCGTAATAATTGCTGAGAACAAGACAAAAGGGAAAGTGGATTATAATTATCCTGACAAATCTGAAAAACTGAACAATTTACTAATTTTTAACTGCGCTTCTGAAAATAATTTCACATTATTAATTGCAATATTAAGCGAGCACTGCATTACTGAATTCTTCATCACAATTAATTCATTATTCGACAACATCATAAAGGCAATAAAGGAGAATGGTTTGAACAAAGAATTCAACAGTGAAAAATACATGTCATTATTCCCGAGGACTATTCATGTGAAAGAGGATGAATTCTTTGTTGATTTCAGCACTTTCAAGGAGCATGTTTACCAGCTGAAAAGGGCGGCGTCGAGGTATTTGAAATGAACAAGAAGCAGTTAGAGATTGAATTGTCAAAATTGAAGGATTACACTAATAAGAAGCCGAGCCTGGAGCAGTATACAACCCCTTCAAGCATTGCAGCATCACTGTTATGGCGCGCGTTCATGAACAATGACATTAAGGATAAGGTTGTTCTTGATGCCGGGTGCGGCAACGGCGTTCTCGGAATCGGCGCATTATTATTAGGGGCGAAGAGAGTCATCTTCGTTGACGTTGACGCGAAAGCCATTGACGTTGTGAAGGAGAACTGCACTGATTCTGGATTGACAAATTTTGAATTGATTAATGCGAACATTGTTGACGTTGACATTAAGGCTGACATTGTTGTGATGAATCCGCCGTTCGGGGTTCAGACGCCGCTGCTGGACATCATGTTTTTGAAGCAGAGCGTCAAATTAGGCAGCAAAGTTTACTTGATTTATAAGAGTGACGGCTTGAAAATTATAGAAAAAGAATTATTTAATTATAAGGCAATTATTCTTGAAAAAGCAAAACTGCCCATTAAGCGCCAATTCTCATACCATACGAAGAATAAGAATAATACTGGCGTGATTCTTGTGCAGATTTTATAACCTGAATGTTTCGCTCAATTTGGAATATTCTCCCTTGAAATCACTGCTCCATTCTTTTGAATTATAGGTTGAAAAGTATGAAACTTTCCCGTATTCTTTCATATCTATTCTTTTGTTCATGATTTCCCTCAAATTTTCATTCCTTGAGTAAGCTTTATTTTCTAATAAGTATCCTGTTACTGATTCAAGCCCTTCTTTGTTAATATTCCTAATGCTTGCAAGGATTATTTCCTTTTCTTCTGAATATTTCCTGACAAGTAATAAAGTGTTTGCAGTCAAAGGCGTTGCTTCTTTTAATACTCCTTTTTCTTCAAAAATGTCCAGATTGTTGAAGACAATGTCAACAAGAGTCATGCATTATGGGATAATTATTCTATTATTTAAGCATTATTCGTCACTGATGAGTGATATTAATATTAAAGAAAAATAAAAATGCTGAAATATTAGTTCAATGCACAAGGCAAAGAAGCTAGTATTTCAGCAATAGAAAATAACGAAATATGTCTTAATAAATGTTGCTATTTGAATATTTTTTGTATAAACAGTGAAAATTATGTGCAAAAAAGTATTTGCCTATTTTTTAAAGTACCAAGCAGATAAAATTAAAATTATTGCAATTAAGATTAACCAAGAATAAATATTCCAATTAATCATTGCCGTAAACAATAATAATATTATTGAAATAGCAGTTACGATTTTATCTTTGCTTAATTTGTTCATATTATTCGTACACTTTCCTGCCCCATTTTTCCAATGCTATTTTTAATTCCTTGTGAGTTTCCGCGTACTCGTCCAATGTTTTGCATTTTAAGTAAGCGTCAATGCTCTGCCTGACTGCCACTGCACCGTCATGTGTGCCGTTCGGGTGCCCGTGTATTCCCCCTCCGACTTGTATGCAAATATTCGTGCCCAGCAAGTCCATTAACGGCTTTAATATTCCCACATGCAGTCCTCCGCTTCCCACGCTTAAAGTTTTCTTCATCCCATGCCAATTCTGCGCCAGCATGTCTTCTTTTTCCTTATTCTCATTTAATGAGCATTTTTCATAATTATTCCTGACTTCTTCCTTATCCCCTGCTAATTTGCCCAAACCCCCAATATGCAATTGGTCTGCGCCCTGCAACCGCGCTATTGAACATAATACTTTCATGCTCACCCCGTGCAAAGGATTCCTGTCAAATGCGGAGTGGAATGCGCGGTGAAAATGCATTATTATTTTTTCTTCCATTGCCTTATTGCAAATGGTTTGCGTTGCTGCCCAGCCAGCAGTTAAAGTGTCTATCATTGCGTACTCATTCCCGTAGTCCTTCACCATTTTCAAGCGTTTCAGCATTTCATTAGTTTCTGCAGTAATATTAATCAAATAGCTCTTCTTCTCGCCGGTTTCTTTCTCTGCCCTGTCCCTCATTTTCATGCACAATTTTAATCGTTTCTCGAAAGGGTTGAATTTCTGGCTGCTTAAATTCTCATCATCCTTTAACAAGTCAACTCCTCCTGTCCATGCATCGTAGCCTATTCTTGCATGCTCTTCACTATAATAGCCCACTTTTGGCTTGGGCACAGTGGCAATAAGCGGGCGGTTACTTATTTTGAACAATTTTTGCACGCCTTTTATGCCGAAATTCGGGCCTTTGAATCCTTTCATCATCTTACCCGGCCATTGCACGTCTTCCAATCTTAATCCTTTGACTGCTTTCATGCCAAAAATGTTCCCTGCAATGCTTGACAAAATCTGGCTCATATTATTAGTCTCGAACAATTCAGAAGGATAAGCAATCCTCACCAAATCCTTGTTTATTTTGTAAACTTTTGCCTTTAATTTTAATAAGTGCTTCGGCACTTTCAAGTCGCTCCATGTGCCGTTGCTGCTCTCAGCAGCCACGCGAATAGCACTATTTTTAACATTGAATCCTTTGTCAGGCGTAATCCTGAACAAGCACACCAAGTCGTTGCTTGCAGGCTTATACTTTAAATCCAGAAAATCCTCATACTTCACAACAAATTATAATATGCCTGTATTTTATAATAATTACTGAAAAAATAATTCATCATAATAAGAATATTTTCTCATCCTCTTTGCTTTCGGCTTTTTAATTGAATCCTCCAATTTTTTAAGATTCTTGTAATTCTCCAGCGCTCCCGGGTTCTTCTTCTTTATTTCATTCTTCTTTTTCATGTCATAAACTTTTTTTAATGATTCGCTGTAAGTATTCATTCCAATAAAATAGGACACTAATTCAAAAAAGTATAAAGGACTGTTTACTGACAGATTGTTCAGTAAAACAGCAAATGAGCCTGCTGCCAATACAGGCAAAAATAATGCTGAGTACATTTTGGGCGGCATTTCAAATTTTTTCATTTCCTGTTTATCCAATAAATTGTGGATTTTATGCTTTAATCCGCTGTATATGTGCGGCACTTTGCTTGTCAAATCCTTCAACTGCTTATACTCAAAATCAAGCAATTTTTGCTCCAATCCTTTGTTGAACAATTCATTAATCCTGCCCAATTCGTATTCCAATAATGAGTTGTCCGTGACTGACAATAATCTTATTGCTTTTTCAAAATCATTTTTCTTCAAGTATTCTTTCATCAGTTCCTTCAATTTCCTGTGCTTCTGCATTTCCCTTGGCAATTTAATATTGTAATTGTTCAGATTGGATAATTTGATTAATTTATCTAATTCTTTTTCATCAATCCATCTTAGTTTCTTAATTATGCACTGTTCTATTGCTTCTTTTATTCCTGATTCATAATTAAATTCTATTTTTATTTCATTTTCTTTAATCTTTGTTAATAATTTTTCAATTGCGTAAATACTGCCTTGATTTATTAAAAATTTCAGTTCTTTTTCGTAAATTTTTGAGTCCTTTGAGAATGGAATGTCATATTTTTCAAATAATTCCAGAGTGCTTAATAAGTCATACACATTACTTGATAAATATACTCCCAGGTCCTTGGGTATTGGAGCATCACTTTTTTTAAGGGTTTCCAGGAAGTATTCCAAAGTGTTTGTTGTATACTCTGATTTTTCATTGCTCATTATTTTCCTTATTTTATTCTCAATTAATTCTTCATTCTTCGGGAATTCAACTTCGTAATTATTCATTATTTCCAGTAATTTTTTAATGCGGTTGTGCTTTTTTGCGTCAATATTTTTTAATGCTTTCTCATACACTTTTACTTCTTTCGGCATTATTTCTTGTCTTTCTTCTTTGCTGAAAAGTTTCAGCAATTTAACCGCTTTTTTTGTTTCATTATTAATTAAATAATCTTTTATTATCTGTTTAAACATGGACTTATTTTTGCCGTTAATTTGCAATTTTTTTATTATTTTCTTTTTCAATGACTGGTTTATCATTTTCTTGTTCGGGTATTTGCATATTATGCTTTGCAGGTTTTGCCTTATAATTTTCCTTAAATTATCATACCCGTTATTAATATACTGTTTATCAAAAGTGTTCATTAAATAATAAGCCAATACTGGCTTATTTATTCCTGAAATGTCTTCCTTTAATCCTGCCAAGTTTGTCAGCACGCTGCTGAAATCCATCTGCAGGGCGAATTTGTACATTAACGCATTCTCATATTCTTCTTCATGTTTAATCCTGTTTATGCCTTTAATGTAAGTGTTGAATTCATTTATTTTTTCAACTGATTTGCCAAGTATTAATTCAAGCCTTGCCTCCTGCTCTTCCTTGAATTCTTTCAGGCGGTTTCCTGATGCTTCTTGTATTGCTGTATTCAAGTGAGGTATTACCTGGAATACTGTTGAATTATTAGTATCTTTGTTTATCATATTGAAGTAATTCACTAATGTGTATAATGCGCCTATTATGCCGTATTCTCTTCCAGTATTGCATGGGTGTTTAAATTTTTTAATGCTCACTTCGTTTATGTCTTCTGCTGAGAATCCGTGCAAATTGAAATTATTATTTTCAATTGATAAGCCCAGCCCTGCCACTGCTTCTTTATTATCTTCAGTTGTGTAAGCGCCCTGCGGTATTAATAAATAATTTGTTCCTTTCTTTTCTATAATGTAGTGTTCAAATCTTTCCTTGAATGGAATGTTTTCATTATTTGATTTATTATAATCTCTTATGCGCTTGTTATGCTCCCATAAAGCAGCAGTGTACAATCTTGTTAATTCTTCTTTGGAAGTCATTTATTTTTCTCTAATTTGTTTTTTGTTATTATGTTGAACAAATTGTTTGTATAAATCATTATTTTGTCCAGTATTTCTTCCTCTTCATTATTCTTGATTATTTCATCAATTTCATGCGCAAGTTCTTTCCTTATCTTTTTGCTGCTTAAATTTTCAACAACGCAGGTATAGTTCTGTTTTACATTTGGGTACTGCTTTGTTTTGCAGAGTAATTTCGTAATTTGCGTGAATACTTCCTCAAAATCCCTCAATTCTTCCGCGTCAGAGTCCATCATTGCCAATAATGCGTACGCTTTATCGGCTAATTTGTATTCTATGAATTCTTTTATTTCCTTGTCTAATTCTTCCAATACTCCGTCCAAGTTCCTGCTTAAATAAGTGACTATTTTTGCTTCGTCATCTAATCCTATAATTTCTTTATGATGGTATTTGCCGTTATTATACCTGTAAGTGCAGTATATTTTCAGTTCTTTTTCATACTTCTTTCTGGGGTTTTCTATCCCGCATTGTTTCAGAAATTTTTCAAGAGTTGTTTTTTCGTATCTTATTTTTAATGTTCCTGATACTTTGTCATTGTTTTGCGTTTTAAGCATGCATTTTCCTGTTCTGAAGGTTTCTTTTTCATAATTGTATGATTTGCAGAATTTTTCGCAGTCAAGTTCACCTTCAAGAAGATAATTGTAACTTTCTTTTCTGAACTTCATAGGCAATAAGAATACTTCGCCTTCCTCTGAAGCCAAGTAATGAATTTTTTTTATTTCTACCCCTGAAGAATTGTTCAATCCTTGTGAGTCATCAATTATTAAGAACCTGCTGTTTTTCTCGAATTCCATGAATTTATGGAAAAAGTATTATACTTAAAAATGTTTTTGCCCTGGCCGGGATTTGAACCCGGGTTTCCAGCTTGAGAGGCTGGAGTCCTTGACCGAGCTAGACTACCAAGGAGTACGATATTTTAAAGGAATATTTGTGTTACTTTTGTGTTACTTTTGTGTTACTTTTTTTCATACCACACATTATTTCCTGCACCTTTTCTTTGTATTTTATTTTCTTTAATTAAATGATTTAAATCTTCATTTGCTGTTTTTCTTGATATCTTGAATTTATCAATAAAATCTTTAACTTTTATTTTGTCATACATTAATAAATAGTTAATTATCCATCTTTTTCTTTCTTCCTCGCTGACTTTAACTATTCTAGCATTTCCTGTTATTCTCTCTTGTATTGTTTTTTTCTGTAAATTTGGTCTTGTTAGTGTTATTGAGAATAATTCTTTGTTTGCATCTATTTTAGGTAATGATAACTCATAATTTTTCATTGCATTTTTTATTCTAATTAATCCTGAACCAACTTTTTCCACTAATTCCATTCTTTGAAGTAATCCAAACAATAATGGATTTCTTGGTCTGCTGGTTTTGTATAAATCTTTTATTTTTAAATTGCCTATTAATCCGCCTGGATTTATAATCTCAACTCTATCTTTGAAAATGTTAATCATAATATTACTTGTTGAAAAATAGTTTCTGTGACTTATCGCATTTATTACTGCTTCCCTTAATGCTGTTTCCGGCAGTTCAAGTCTTTCTTCACGTGGCCCGCCTCTTATTATATATTCTGTATTCAAATGAGAATATAAATAAGTTATTGCATTTTCATAATTAGAATATAAATCAGCATTAAATTCTTTTTTATCTAAAATTTTTACTTTATTATCTCCTTGGTATAAAACACAAGATATTGTTGCACTCATAAAAAATTTGGTTACTCTATGGCAAAATAATAGCACTCCTGCATTTTTCAAATAATTATTTTTCAATAAAAACAAATTATTTAAAATATTTACTTTGCCTAATTCTTTGCTGATTTTTGCTTTATTTAAAAAATCATCAAATTTAAATTCATTAAAATCTTTATTTAAATCAAATTCTTTATTGGGTTTCTCATCAAATCTTACTACTCCTTCTTCTATAAATAAATCTCTAAGTTCATCCCTATTTAATTTCTGGGAATTAGCACCTATTCGCATATAATAATTTCCGTTACTGGAATAAGGTTTTTTCAATCCTTCATTAACAGTAACTATTAACAAATTTTTATATTCATCTATTTTAACACTAAAAGAAGGGTCCATGTTGCGAGCATAATCTTGAATCTGACTTTTTAATTTATTAATATCTTTTAATCCTTTTATAACACTTTTATCAGTAATTCCAACTATTATAAAACCCCTGTTAGTATTTGCAAATGCACATATTTCTTTACCAAAATTATTACTAACTCCTTCTTTGAATTCAACGAATTGATTTTCTCCATCAGATATTAATTTATTGAATTCATCATCTTTCATTAAAATAATTTCATAATCCCATTTTTAATAAAATTAACTATGATAATGCATCACTTATGTTCTGCTATTTTTTGTTCATATTTTAAGTGATGCTCACTTCACTATTGCCCTGGCCGGGATTTGAACCCGGGTTTCCAGCTTGAGAGGCTGGAGTCCTTGACCGAGCTAGACTACCAAGGCGCAACATTCTTATTATGTTTTTTATTTGCTTTTAAAACTTTTTAAAACCTG
>Ga0210051_1002162_pt1 | contig 19856 bp, 16 predicted proteins | sample CryGey092014_all_FD_185464 | JGI IMG/M metagenome (GOLD analysis project Ga0210051, IMG submission 185464) | Groundwater microbial communities from aquifer - Crystal Geyser CG23_combo_of_CG06-09_8/20/14_all (SPAdes) (version 2) | ecosystem: Environmental > Aquatic > Deep subsurface > Groundwater... | reverse complement strand
TATTCCGCCAAAAGCCTCTCATCAAAGGAGAAAGCGGGATTCCATCCCGCTCCACAAAAAACATGAGCCATCTTCGATTTCGAGAATACTATCGCAGGCGATTGCCGCATATTCAAAGCGCGGGTTCGACTTACTTTGTCACGTTCCGTCTGATAAACTCTCTCCCAAAAGAGGCTCTTGAAAAGTTGGCTGAAGAATCTGAAAGAATCAAAAAACTTTCTCCAGACCAAATTGACTTGGCGCAACGCCGCTGGTTCGGAAAATTCGATGATTTCCTTGATCGAGTCTTGTGTGGAGAGGTCTTCCTGAAAAATGAGCAGGTGGCAGACCTTGTGGCAGAAGCCCTTCACTATCGAGATGGAAAAGTTTACACGCTGGAAGCGTTTACCGTTATGCCCAACCACGGACACTTGGTTTGCACGCCGCTTGAAAAAGAGAACGGTGAATTCAACAGTTTGGCCGAAATTCTCCAATCACTCAAACGACATACGGCTCGACAGTCGAACTTGATATTGAGCAGATCGGGCGCGTTCTGGCAGGATGAAAGTTATGATCACATCGTCCGCGATCAGGCCGAACTGGAGCGAATCATCAAGTATGTGCTTTACAATCCAGTCAAAGCAGGCCTGATTGATGACTGGAAAAAGTGGAAATGGTCTTATTGTAGATACGAGATGTAATGCGGATTGCCAATCCGCACCACAAGAAACAAAAGGTAAACATGACAAACAAATTTGTAGAACTACTCTCCTCTCAAACCCTCCTCGCCGACGGCGCCATGGGCACGATGCTGCACGCGCGCGGCATCGGCTTCGACCAGTGCTTCGACGAGCTCAACCTGACTGATCCCGCCGCCGTTGCAGACATTCACAAGGCCTACATTGACGCCGGCGCGCAGTTGATCTTGACCAACACTTTTGGCGCGAACCGGTACAAGCTGAACAAGCATGGCCTGGAAAGCAAAGTCGCCGAGATCAATCGCGCGGGTGTGGAACTTGCCAGACGGGCTGTCGCCGCTTCTTTCAAGGATGTTTGGATCGCGGGCGATGTCGGACCTCTTGGCATGCGCATTGCTCCGTTCGGCCGTGTGCAGCCTGACGAGGCGCGGGCTGCCTTCAGCGAGCAGATCGCCGCGCTGGCCGAAGCCGGCGCGGACTTGATCGTCATCGAGACGATGAGTGATTTGTATGAAATTCAAGAAGCCATTCGCGCTGCGCGTGATGTAGGGGCGACTTTTATGGTCACCCAAGAAGGAATGCAACAAAACGGGCGACGACGAGCGTCGCCCCTACCCATCGTCGCCTCCATGACTTTCACGCGAGACGACCGCACCGTGCTGGGCGACTCGCCCGAAAAAGTCGCCCGGACGCTGGCCGAGGCCGGAGCGGACGTGATCGGCGTCAACTGCTCCGGCGGCCCGGCCCAACTCCTGCGCCTGCTCAAGCAGATGCGCCAAGCAGTCGCAACGTCGGAGACGCCGCACTCCGCCCATCCCTATTTCTGGGTCAAGCCCAATGCCGGCTGGCCGGAGCAGATCGGTGGGCGGATTATGTATCCGGCCGACCCGGCTTATTTCGGCGATTACGCCCTGGCTTTCTGCGAAGCCGGAGCCGACATCGTCGGCGGGTGCTGCGGCACCACGCCCCGTCACATCGCCGCCATGCGCGCCGCATTGGATAAATTCCCAGCAGGCTGCAAAACCGAACTGCTCGAGACGCCCGAAGTCTTGGAGACTTCGGAAGTCTCGACAGAGATCGAGCCGCCCTCCCAACTGGCGCAAAAACTGGCGGATGGCAAGTTCGTCATTGCTGCCGAAATGGACCCGCCGCGCGGTCTCTCGACTCACAAACTCGTCGCCGGGGCCAGTCTGCTCGCCGAGGCGGGCGCGGACGTCATCAACGTGGCCGACAGCCCGATGGCGCGCATGAGGATGTCCGCCTGGGCGGTGTGCGACGTGATCCAGCGCCAGGTCGGGGTCGAGACGACGCTGCACTTTCCAACGCGCGGTCGCAACCTGCTGCGTGTCCAGGGCGACCTGCTGGCCGCACATGCCCTCGGCATTCATAACGTCTTCGTCGTCATGGGCGACCCAACCGCCATCGGCGATTACCCCGAAGCGATGGACAACTACGACCTGGTACCCTCCGGCCTGATCAAGCTCATCAAGCAGGGTTTCAACCTCGGCATGGATCACTCTGGTACGTCCATCGGCCAGCCCACGGATTTCTTCGTCGGCGCGGCGCTGAACCTCAACCCGCCCGAACCCGAATCCGAGATCAAGAACCTGCATCGCAAGGCCAAGAACGGCGCGGATTTCTTCCTGACTCAGCCCATTTACCGAGGCGAGGAGGGGCCAGCGTTCCTCGAAAAATACGCTGCCCTCCACGGCGCGTTGGATAGGCCGGTGCTGGCGGGCATCCTGCCCCTCGTCAGCCTGAAACATGCCAATTTTCTGCACCACGAGGTGCCGGGTGTCTCGATCCCGGAGGAGACGCGCCAGCGGATGGAAAAAGCCGGGGAGGACGCGCCCCGCGTCGGCGTGGAGCTGGCCGTCGAGTTGATCCAAAAGATCAAACCCTGGGCGCAGGGCATTTACATCATGCCGCAGTTCAACCGCTACGACATGGTGGCGGAGATCATCGAGGCGGTAAAAGAGTAGACAAGGAAACATGTACACAGGTATAGAAGAGTAGACAAGGAAACACGTACACAGGTATACTGTACCTACCTGCTTGCTACTTGCCTACTCGCTACTTGCTTATTTGTCTACTCTCCCAGGTATATGCAAGATGTTACTCACCATTGATCTCGGCAACACCAATCTGACAGGAACTCACGATGAACACCATTTACCGCCTGCAAGGCATGGAATTCGAATGGGATGAAGACAAAGCCAGCATCAACATCCAAAAGCATGGCGTGACATTCGAAGAAGCCGCGGAAGCCTTCTTCGACCCATTTTACCAAACAGGCGAAGCGTCCGTGGACGATGGTGAAGAGCGCAATTTCATTATCGGGTATACTTTCTCCCAGCAGTTGTTGCTGGCCGTGTACACAGAGCGCGGCTTGCGCACACGGATCATCTCTGCACGTGCTGCAACCCGCGCCGAAAGGAAAGTTTATGAAGAAGCAAATTGACGAAACTCCGGTAACCGAAGAAGGATTCGCGTTGCGCCTCCGCCCGCGCCAAAGCCAACCTGTCACCGTCCACATTCCCACCGACACGTTGGCGGTGCTCAAGAAAATCGCCTCAGGTCGCGACATGTCCGTGGAAGCCCTGCTCAAGTTATATATCGGTAAATCCATGCAGCAGGAGTTGGCAAAGCTCTCCGCCGACCGCGTCCTGGAAAAAACAGAGCAAGTCCTCAAACAGCACATTCGCTCGGAGGAAACGGTTTCGACCATCCTCAAGGAAATCCGCCTGGAAGCCGTACCGTAAATCCACATCCCCATGCTCCTCACCATTGACCTCGGCAACACCAACCTGACCCTCGGCCTGTACGCGGGTAAAGAGCTTGGCCCCCACTGGCGCCTGGCGACTGACCATCAGCGCATGCCGGATGAATACGGGCTTCAGTTCCTTGGCCTGCTCGAACACATCGGGCGTTCCTATGCTGACCTGACCGGCATCTGCCTGGCCTCGGTCGTCCCACCGCTGACCGGGCGCGTTGCCCAGGCCTGCCGCGAGTACCTCAAACAGGAACCGCTGGTGGTGGATACGGGCGTCAAGACTGGCATCCGCATCCGCTACGAAGACCCGCGCGCCGTCGGCGCGGACCGCGTGGCCGACGCGGTGGCTGTCTACAACCTCTACGGCGGCCCGGCCTGTATCATAGATTTCGGCACGGCGACCACCTTCAATGCCCTTACCAAAGAAGGGGATTATCTGGGTGGAGCGATCACAGCGGGAATAAATCTGGCCGCCGAGGCGCTCTTCGAGCACGCGGCCAAACTACAGCGCATTGATCTGCAAAAGCCGCCGTCCGTCATCGGGCGCAATACTGTCCACGCCATGCAATCCGGGCTGCTCTTCGGGTACGTCGCCATGGTCGAAGGGATGGTATCTCGCTTCCGTGCCGAATTGGGCGAGGACATGAAGGCCATCGCTACCGGTGGTCTGGCTGGAAGCATCGCAAAGGAGACTTCTGTCATCCAAATCCTCGCTCCCTGGCTGACCCTCGACGGCTTACGCATTATCTGGGAATTAAATCAATGACCGTTTGGCATTCATACCATTTGCATAATGATGGATTGTAAAGGTGATCCCCATGACTGAAACGTCTGCAACCATACAATTGCCGCCTCGTCTGGCAGAACAAGTCAAGACTCATATTCAAGAGGGCTGGTTCCCCAACTTGAACGCACTGATCATTGAAGCCTTGCGCCGTTATCTGGAAACCCATCAGGGCGAGCTAACTGAACGGTTTATTCGAGAGGATGTGGAGTGGGGATTGCATGACAAGGAATGGACGGGATCGGGGAACTAAACCGTTCACAATGGCCTCTAACGGAAAACTTATGTCATTTCATCGCTTCGCGCTGATAACCCTTTTATTGGTATCTGTATTCCTTGCAAGCTGTAATGGAGGAGCGATCCCTGATCCGCCTTCCGCCACAGTCTTTCCAACCGAGACCGAGACCCAAACTCCCCTCCCCACGCTGACAAGAACCGCAACGCTGACCCCCACGGTCACGCTGACGCTTACTCCGACCCTTTCGCCGACCCCAACTTGGGCGGTGCAAGGGCCTGGCAAGATCGTCTGCCCGATCCTGCTCTATCATCACATCGGGGCATCCAGTTCACCGGCTGCCTCGACCTATTACGTTGCGCCCGAAGATTTCGAGAGCCAGATGAGAGCACTGCGCGACTGGGGCTACACTTCGATCTCGGTTTCCCAATTGGCCGAAGGCATCACGCACGGCGCGCGGCTGCCCAATCGCCCTGTCGTGATCACCTTCGACGATGGCAACCTGGACGTTTACACCAATGCCTTTCCGATCATGCAGAAATACGGTTTCACCGGTGTGGTGTATATCGTTGCCAACTTTTTATATGCAGACGGCTACCTGGGACTTGACCAGATTCAAGCATTGGCGGCCGCCGGCTGGGAAGTGGGCAGTCACAGTATGACCCACGCCCATTTGCCCTATGACCACAATCGCCTGAATTTCGAGATCGCCCAGTCTCGAATCGAACTTCAGGAGGCATTGGGCGTTCCGGTGATGAGCTTTGCCTATCCTTTTGGCGAGACGGATGCGGTGGTCAGCCAGCAGGTACAGGATTACGGATATACGTCCGCTGTTGGGCTGGGGCTGCCCTGGAACCAGGGCCTGTACAATCTCTACTACTTGAACCGCCGGCCAGTTCCCGGCGGGGTTGACCTGCAAGTGTTTGCATCCTATCTGCCCTGGTCTGGGCCAGTAGAGCTTGTGCCAACGTCTACTTCGACACCATAGGCGCTCTTGTCTACGACCCCATGGCTTTCTAAAGTCCACTTTTGTGTCATGCTGAGGGGCGTTCCCTTCGACAAGCTCACTTGTGCCTGCGGCACTAGTGCAGGCAGGGCAGGCTTTGCCCCGAAGCATCTCCAAGATGGGCCGGGAGACCCCTTCGCAGGCTCAGGGCAAGCTCTTCGGTCGCAAACAGCGCTCCCTCAGGGTGACACGTAGTAGCAAGTTGGTAACTTGCTGTCCACTTTGAAAGCCCTGTTTATGCCCCCCCACGCCCTTGACACCTGTCTGTTTTTGCGGATAATAAGGCCAACAATTGACCCTTTCCAATGGCTTTGACGGAGGAAAGTAGACCAGCGAAAGCTAACAGGGATGCGCCGGGCTTAGACTGAGACCCGCGTTCAGTGGCAACTGGCCGAAGTTCCCTCTTGAGCTGTTCAGGTGAACGTAGCGCAAAATGTCATTTTGCGCAACAAAGTAGTCTGAGCCGCAGTCCCAGCGTTAGAGGGGAAGAGACTAGAGAGTAGAGATTAGTCTCACTAATCTCCAATCTCTCATCTCTGCTCTCTAAAGAGCGAGCTGCGCGAGCGGCTAATTTGGGTGGTACCGCGGGAACCCCTCCCGTCCCATTGTGGGACGGGAGTTTGTTTTATATTTACGATTTGCGATTTACGATTTGCGATTGACGGAGGCAGGTATGCTGGATCAATTGAACGAGATCGAGAGTAAGGCAAGGCAGGCGCTCCAAACAGTGCAAGACGAGGCCGCGCTGGAGGCCTGGCGCGTCGCTCACCTGGGGCGCAGCTCGCCGCTAATGGGAGTCTTCGACAGGCTGGGGGCCTTGTCGAAGGAGGAACGCCCGGCCATCGGGAAACGCGCCAACGAGGTGAAAAAGCTGCTCGAAACGGCGCTCGGCGCGAGGTCCGCGACGCTGCGCCAGGCGGCGCTGAAGCGTTCGCTTGGGCAGGAACGATTGGACATCAGCCTGCCAGGACGCCCGTTCCCGCTCGGCCGCCTGCATCCCACCACGCAGACTTTGCGGGAGATGTTCCGCGTCTTCGGCGACATGGGATTCCAGGTCTACCGTTCGCGCGAGATCGAGACCGACGAGTACAACTTCCAGTTGCTCAACTTCCCGCCCGACCATCCCGCCCGCGACATGCAAGATACGTTCTTCATCGAGAGCCGCGGCGAGCGGGGCGATAACCCGCTCATGCTGCGCACGCACACCTCGCCGGGACAGGTCCACGCCATGCGTGAGTTCGCGGCGGCCAATCCTGATAACCCGCCGCCGGTGCGCATCATCCTGCCGGGGATGTGCTCGCGCTACGAGGAGGTCAACGCCCGCAAGGACATCCAGTTCAACCAACTGGAGGTGCTGGCGGTCGGGCGCGGCATCACCTTTGGCGACCTGAAAGGCACGATTGCCGACTTTGCCCGGCGCATGTTCGGTCAGAACGTACGCACCCGCTTCCGCGCCTCGTACTTTCCGTTCACCGAGCCGAGCGCCGAAGTTGACGTGGAATGTTTCCTGTGCGGTGGACAAGGCTGCCCGGTCTGCAAAGCTAGCGGCTGGCTGGAGATCATGGGCTGCGGCATGGTGCATCCGGTCGTGCTGCGCAACGGCGGCTACGACCCGGAGATATATTCCGGCTTCGCGGCCGGCATCGGCCCGGAGCGCGTCACCATGCTGCGCTATTACATCGAGGATATTCGCTATTTCTGGGCGAATGATTTGAGGTTCCTGGAGCAGTTTTAGATCAGAGAGTAGAGAGTAGAGAAGAGAGAGTAGAGAAGAGAGAGTAGAGAAGAGTGATTGGAGGAAAGCATGAGTATTCAAGGATTGCAGCGGCTCGAAGTTTGGCGCAGATCAAAGGATTTCGCGTTGAGGATTTACCGCGAGATTTTGCCTCTATTACCTCCCGAAGAGAAATGGGCACTGAATCAGCAATCGCGGCGTTCTTCGGTTAGCATCTCCGCAAATATCGCGGAGGGCTACGGTCGCTATTATTACCAGGATAACGTCCGGTTTTGTTACAACGCCCGCGGCTCCCTTGAAGAAACGCTCAGTCACATTATTTTCTGCCATGAGATTGGCTATATACCCGCTTCCCTTTTTCAGGAATTGGCAGGAGAAGGCGAGGAAATAACTCGCATGATCAATGGCTACATTGCCTATCTCAAGAAAAGTAAACAGGGAGCCAACGAACCTGGCGCAAACCAGGTTATCCATGAACTTCAAGCACCCTATCTGGTTGAAATTCCCGATGATCCCCAGGACAACTAATCTCTATTCTCGAATCTCTACTCTCTTCATCAGAAGGAGTTATCCATGAAAGTCCCCATTTCCTGGCTAAAAGATTTCGTCGAAATAACCATCCCCATCGAAGAGCTGGCGCGACGGTTGACGCTGGCCGGGCTGGAGGTGGAAGCCATCCAATATGTCGGTTTGCCACTGCCAGCCGGAAAAGTCGAAGGCCACACGAGCGACAATTTGGTATTGGAGATCAACACTTCTGGGATCGAGTGGGCTGCCGATAAAATCGTCGTCGCCTCGGTCTCGGAGGTGATGCCGCATCCCAACGCTGACCGGCTGGTATTGTGCAAACTCTACGACGGCGAGCAGGAACACATCATCCTGACCGGCGCGCCGAACCTGTTCCCGTACAAAGGCATTGGCCGGCTGGAAAAGCCGCTCAAGGTGGCTTATGCCCGCGAAGGGGCGCAAATCTACGACGGCCACCAGCCCGGCCAGGTGCTGACCACGCTCAAGCGCGCCAAGATCCGCGGCTTCGACTCCTATTCGATGATCTGCTCCGAGAAGGAACTGGGCATCTCAGAAGATCACGAGGGTGTCATCATTCTGGATGATGACGCCCCAGTCGGCGCGCCGCTGGTGGCCTACATGGGTGACGCCGTGCTGGACATCTCCATCCTGCCGAACACTGCCCGCGCCGCCAGCATCCTGGGCGTGGCGCGCGAGGTGGCCGCGTTGACGGGGGCGCCTTTGAAAGATGAAAGCGGAAAGATGAAAGATGAAAGCGGAAAGATGAAGGATGAAGGCGGGAAGATGAAGGATGAAGGCGGAAGGGTGAAGGCGGGAGGGGCGGCGATAGAGGGCCGCGTTTCCATCGAGATCACGAATCCAGAGCTTAATCCGCGCTTCGTGCTGGGTTTGATCCGGGATGTAAAGATCGGCCCAAGTCCTTATAAAGTGCAACGGCGGCTGAAGCTGGCCGGGATGCGCCCGATCAGCAACATCGTGGACGTAACCAATTACGCCATGCTGGAGATTGGCGAGCCGCTGCACGCCTTCGATTACGATGTGTTGGTAGGGCGAATTGGCAATCCGCTGCAAAAGGGCGCGCCTGCCGGGCGGATTGACAATCCGCCCCACAAAGTGCCAAAGATCATCACCCGCACAGCCAGGCCGGGTGAGAAGCTCACCACTCTGGACGGCGTGGAACGCACACTGGACGAAAAGACCGTGCTGGTGTGCGATACCGCCGGGGCGCTGTCCATCGCCGGGGTGATGGGCGGGGCCGAGTCCGAGGTTAGCGAAAGGACTCGCAACATCTTGCTGGAGGGCGCGGCCTGGAATTTCACCAACATCCGTCGCACGGCGAAGGCCCAAAACCTGCCTTCCGAGGCCAGCTTCCGCTTTTCGCGCGGCGTGCATCCGGCCATGGCTGAGCGCGGCGTGCGGCGCGGCCTGGAGTTGATGCAGCAGTGGGCGGATGGCGTGGTTGCCAAAGGGTTGGTTGATAATTATCCGCTTCCTCCCGCCGCGCCCACCATTGAGATAACGCCGCAGGACGTGAAACGCTGGTTGGGCATCGAGTTGACTGCCGAGGAAATTGTCAAAATCTTGGAAGCCCTCCAATTCCGCTGCGAAATCACTCATCACGCATCACTCATCACGATTCACGCCACCGCCCCCGACCACCGCCTCGACATCGGCGAGGGCATCGTCGGCAAGGCTGACCTGCTGGAGGAGATCGCCCGCGTCTACGGCTACGACCGCATCCCCGAGACGCGGCTGGCCGACCAGCTTCCGCCGCAGCGCAGTAACCCAAGCCTGGAGGGCGAGGAACGCATCCGCGACCTGCTGGTCAAGATGGGCTTGCAGGAGGTGGTCAGTTACCACATGACCTCGGTCGAGCGCGAGGCGCGCCTATTCGCTTTGGAGGGGAAGCCCCGTTTGGAGCAATATGTCAAACTGGTAAACCCCATCGCCAGCGACCGCTACGTGATGCGGCAAAGCCTGCTCTCGTCCGTGATGGAAGTCGTCGAGCGCAATGCCCGCATCCGTGAGCGCATGGCGCTTTTCGAGATCGGCCCGGTGTTTATCGCCTCGGAAGGTAATGATTTACCCGACGAATTGCAGCGGCTCGCTATCGTCCTGACCGGCCCGCGCTGTATCCCTGGCTGGCAGCCAGCCGATTCGGAAACGATGGATTTCTACGACCTGAAAGGCATCCTTGCCGCGCTGCTGGAGACGCTGCACGTAGGTCAGGTTTCTAAACCTGACGAAGTCGGGTATGGAAACCCGACCTACGAACCAGCGGGGCATCCCAGCTTCCACCCCGGGAAGCAGGCCAAAGTCCAGGCTGGTGACCGGCAGATTGGCGTCTTTGGCGAGCTGCATCCCGTGATCCGCCAGAATTACGATCTACCGGACTCTCCCCTGCTGGCCGCCGAGCTCGACCTCGACGCCCTGCTGTCCCTCATCCCTGAGCGCTACGAAAGCCAGCCGGTGCCGGCTTACCCGCCCGTGCTGGAAGACCTGGCCCTGGTGGTGGACGAATCCCTGCCGGCCGAACGGGTCGCAGAGGTCATCCGCCAAGCCGGAGGCAAGATCGTGGCCAATGTGCGCCTGTTCGATGTCTATCGCGGCGAGAAGATTGGCGCAGGCAAAAAGAGCCTGGCTTACAGCCTCACCTACCAGGCTCCTAACAAGACGCTGACAGACCGGGATGTAGCCGGCATCCGCACGCGCATTATCAGAAGATTGGAGCAGGAACTTGGCGCGGCTCTGAGAAGTTAGGAAGGTAGGAGGGTAGGAGGGTAGGAAGTTGGGAAGGTAGGAGGTTAGGAAGGTAGGAAATTGGGAAGGTAGGAAGGTAGCAAACTTCTTTCTGGAAGTGCTTGCATTCCGAGCCTATCCCATGTATACTGGCAGAAATAAAATACGAGAGGAGAATAACTATGGAAATGCCTGTTGAAAAGAAAGAAAGCAAGACCGGTGCGATCATCGGGACGGTTGTCGCAGTACTCCTGTGCGGGTGCCCGGGCCTTGTGGGTTTATGTCTGGGTGCTACTTCCTTGATCGCCGGCTTTATTCCGGGGGCAGCAATAGATGTCTTTGGCAGCTCGGATCCCCGATCCGCTATGCTTATGGGAGTGGCCTCTTTATGTGGGGGCATTATTTTCATCGCCATCCCGATCGTGGTCGGCATACTGACCCTGCGCAAGAAGAAGGCGCTGGCAGCGGAGGAAATACTGCCGCCGAGCGAGCCACTTCCGCCAGCCGCGTAACTCAAAGTTAAAAAACTTATGGCGCACGGATTTCTGTGCGCCATATTTCTATTCCCCGCGGGGACGCCTCGAGGCGCGTCCCCGCGTTTTTTTTTATTCTTCCGCCCCCGGCCCGATGCCCAGCGGCTTCCACTTATTTTCGTCCTTCAGCCGGTGCTGCATCCCGTGGCGGTCGTGGATCTGGTCGAAGCCTTCGGGCTTGATGAACATGCCCTCGCCATCCAGCAGGCCGGTGAGGCCGGTCTGGCCAGGCTCGAGGCGCTTATTCTGGCAGTAGGAACAAGTTTTGGGATCGTGGGCTGTGTACTCGATTGGCTCCTCGTAAGTCGTGACGTAGCCTTCGAAGTTACGCAGCACGATCTTGTGATCTGACATACTGAGCAGGTAATTGGGCATGACCGGGATCTTTCCGCCGCCGCCGGGCGCGTCAATCATGTAGAGCGGCACGGCGTAACCCGAGGTGTGGCCGCGCAAGCCCTCCATGATCTCGATGCCCTTAGCTACCGGCGTGCGAAAGTGACCGGCGCCCTCCACCAGGTCGCACTGGTAAAGATAGTACGGGCGGACGCGGATGCGTACTAGATCCTGCACCAACTTGCGCTGGATGTGGACGCAGTCATTGACCCCTGCCAGCAGCACCGACTGGTTGCCGAGCGGGATGCCGGCGCGCGTCAGCTTGTCGCAGGCTTCGGCCAGTTCCAGGCTGATCTCGTTGGGATGGTTGACGTGGATATTGAGCCACAGCGGGTGATACTTTTGCAGCATGTCGGTCAATTCCTGCGTGACGCGCATCGGCAGGAAGACCGGCACGCGCGATCCGATGCGGACTATTTCGACATGGGGAATCTCGCGCAGCCGGAACAGGATTTCCTCCAGGATTTTTGGCGCCAGCACGAGCGGATCGCCGCCCGAGAGCAGCACGTCGCGGACCTGGGGCGTGCGCCGGATATACTCGAGCTGCATCTCGAACTCGGCGCGCGAGAAGGTGGCGCCTGGGTCGCCGACGATGCGCGAGCGCGTACAGTAGCGGCAGTAAGAGGCGCACTGGGTCGTGATCAGCATCAGCACCCGGTCTGGGTAACGGTGGACAAGCCCCGGTACCGGCGAGTGGCGGTCCTCGGCCAGCGAGTCTTCCATCATGGCAGTGAAGGCCTGCATCTCTTCGGCGCGCGGGATGATCTGCTTGCGCACCGGGTCGTCAGGATCGTCTGGGTTGATCAGGGAGATGAAATAGGGCGTGATCTCCACGCGGAACAAGCCGCTGGCATTCAGCGCCTTGCGCTCGCTCTCGGTCAGCGGGATGATTTTTTCGATTTCCTCGGCGGTATTCAAGCGGTGGCTGAGTTGCCAGCGCCAATCATTCCATTTTTCGTCAGGAACATCCGCGTAGACGGTGGCACGTCGGGAAGTAAAAGGGGTGGGCATAGTTTTCTCCGGTTAGAACTAGAAACGGCTAAAGTCAGTGTACGCGTCGAAGGGCCGGAGCAGGCGGGTCGTGATCGGGGCGGAAAAATCCTGCACAATATGAGAACATACCCGCGAAGTAGCGGCGCAGGGAAACCATGAAAGTATTGTAAAAGGAAATGAGGGTGGGGTCAATGATAACTGTACAAGCCAAATTGAAATCTCGGAGAATAACTCCGAGATTTTCAGTGCCCCCAAGCGGACTCGAACCGCTGTTTGAGCCTTGAGAGGGCTCCGTCCTGGGCCGCTAGACGATGGGGGCGACAACGAATGCGGGCGAGATTTTATCATCCGCTGGTCGAATCGTCAATCAAAAAGACGTGCAGTTCGCCCGGCCCGTGGACGCCGAGGGTCAGGGTCATTTCGATGTCGGCGGTGCGCGAGGGGCCAGTGACGATGACCCCGGCGGCGGCTTCGCGGACCTCGGGCCTGCACAACGCGTCGGCGACGGTGGGTAAAATCTGAGACGTTTTCAGCACAACCACGTGGATTTCCGGTAGCAGCGAGGCTGTCAGCGGGCGACCCCTCCCACCGACCAGCACCAGCGACCCTGTATCGGCAATCCCGACCAGCACACCGGTGACGCCTGCCCGGATGGTCGGGTCAGGTTCCCGGACGGCGAGAATCCCTGTGATGTATTTCGCCACGCTCTCATCCGCCTGGACCCGCTCCACCCCTTTGGATTGCAGGAATTCGGTCAATCTGGCAGGTAACTCCTGCTCCGAAACGAGATACGCCTGCCCGCCGAGAGCGGTCAGTTCCTTCGTGAATTGGGCAACCGCTGTCCCTGTTTCCCTGTCCACCTGTTTCCTTTCTACTTGTCTACTTGTTTCCTTGCCCACCTGTTCCCTTTCTAGCTGTTTACCTGTTTCCTTGATACTTTGCTTCACATTCTTCCACCGCGCCCGGAAGGGACGGACAGTCAGCCGCGGAAAATCCTTGCTGTAGCCCCAGCCGGTCCAGGCCGGGAGGCGGATCCACTGTGGGAGCGGGAACAAGCCGAGGGTCCGCAGTACCAGCCGGAACAGCCGCGGCGACGCGGCCACGCGGCGATAGAGTTTCAAGCCCAGTTTTACAACGCTGGGTAATCCCCGACCCTCGCCACTGATCACTGAACACTGATCACTGATGACTGGCAAGTGACCTGCTCTGACCCTCAAAAGCAGCCCCGGCAGGTCAATATCCACCGGGCAGGCTTCGCGGCACGCGCCGCACAGGGACGAGGCCTGGGCGAGATAGGCGAACTTTGGGTCCACCAGCGCGCAGGAGATGACCGAGCCGATCGGGCCGGGGTAAATGCTGCCGTAGGCATGCCCGCCAATTTCGCGGAAGACCGGACAGGCGTTCAGGCACGCGCCGCAGCGGATGCAGTAAAGCGATTCGGCTAATGGCGAATGGCGGATGGCAAAACGACCGTTGTCAAGCAGGATCAAGTGACGCTCGGATGGCCCGTCAGGGTCATTTCCGCGGCGGGGCGAGTGGATCAGGCTGGTGTAGACGCTCAGTTTCTGGCCGGTGGCGGAGCGCGGCAGGAGTGAGAGAAACAGGGCCAGGTCGTCCAGCGTGGGGACGAGGCGCTCGATGCCCATCAGCGCTACGTGGACTGGCGGCAGGGTGGTGACCATGCGCCCGTTGCCTTCGTTGGTGACGATGCAGAGGGTGCCGGTCTCGGCCACGCCAAAGTTGACGCCGGAAACGCCAATGTCGGCCGTAAGAAAAACGTCGCGCAGAACTCTGCGGGCGGTGTTGGTGAGCGTAGGGATGTCTTCGGTGTAGGGAATGCCCAATTTTTCGTGGAAGAGGCGGCCTACGTCGCCACGCCGCAGGTGAACAGCCGGGGTGATGATGTGGGAGGGCCGTTCGCCGCGCAACTGGACGATGTACTCGCCCAGGTCGGTCTCGACGACGCGGATGCCATGTTCTTCGAGGGCGTGGTTGAGGTTGATTTCCTCCGAGACCATGGACTTGGATTTGGCGATGAGGATGTTGCGTGGTGCGTGTTGCGTGTCTACTTGTGTACTTGTGTACCTGTCTACCTGTATACCCGTACTGCGTACTGCGTATTGCGTAATGTCAAGAACGATTTTGTTTGCTTCCGCCGCATCGCCGGCGCGGTGGACGAGGATGCCGTTCTTCTCCACGTTGGCGATGAACTGCGCCAGGTATTCATCGAGACGGGCGACCACGTCCGCTTTGATGGCGTGGGCGCGGGCGCGGCGTTCCGGGTAGTCGGGGATGGAAGCAAAGGCGGCCTCGCGTCCCTTGCGGCGACGCTCGGCGTTGGCGTCGAGGGCGGCTTGCAAGTTTTCATCGGCAATGGATTGGCGGATTTTTTCTCGAAATATAGTCATAATCTTTTATAATCTTATAAGTTGATCCAACGCTGGAAGGCTCTCCCGCCCAGCCTTGGCCCATAGTGACTTTTGCGGTATTGCAAAAACACTTGCAATTTTAGTCAGGAAGCAGTAGAATAATGACAGAGCGGTATCGTAAAGCCTGGTGACCTCGGTCACTCGTAGAGTGTCCTAGCCGTTTCTGACATCGCACCCTTGTGGTGAATGGAACGGGACAAACTGAAATCAGGGCCCAGGGTGAGCCGCTCGTAAATTTCCCCCGCAAGGGGGAATTTTAATTTTTGTCATAGCCTGACCAGTCTTTTTCAATGACCACTTCCTCCGCAATCACCCGCGAGGAGATCGCGTCATAGAAACGGCTATCGCCGCGCTCGCATTTCTGAAAGAATGCCCACGCAACCGCATCGGCTGCCTGCAATCCTTTGCGCGAGGAAGATTCCTCCTGGCTGATGAGCACTATTTTCTGAGGCAGATCCTCAATCACTTGCCGAATGCGTTTTTCAAGAAGAAAGCGCATGCGCGCATTGGTATAACGCCTGTCCAGGCATATTTCGACGCGCGGGAAGCGCTCCACCAAGTGATAAACTGCCCTGGCAACGGCCTGGCGGTAGATGCTCTCAGCCTTTTTCGGAGGACGAAGAATGGCGTGTTGATCTACCACAACCGCTATAATGGCAATCTCCTCTCTCGCAATCGCCTGGAGCAAGCGCAGGATGGCAGGTTCTTGGAAGTCTGCGGCCTTGATTTCTCCCGAAGTCAAACTGGGGCCATATTTTTTCAGCGCCCGGCGCACTGGCAGTTCGACCTCGCGGGGCTGGCTGGCACTCAACACAGCCACCACCAGGAAGTGGCTGCCGCTGGATGCGCCGACTGTTCCGGATTCGTCCACAAAGGCATAGCGCATGGGAGCATTCATAGCCGGTATTTTACCTGGGATAGTGCATAGTGCGGCCTCCAGCGCCACTGATCACTGCTCACTGATTATGGTTGCTGACTGCGCAACCATTACTGATCACTGAACACTGTTCACTGGTTTGCCAATACTTCCGCGATGTGTACAACTCTTTGGCGCTTGCCCTGCCTCACCAATCCGCCCTGGATGTGCATCAGGCAGCCGGTGTCGGCGACGACCAGCGTGGGAGATTCGGTCTTCTCGAAGTTGGCGATCTTGCGTTTCAGGAATTCTGCCGAGAGCTCGGGATGTTCCACCGAAAAGACCCCGCCGAAGCCGCAACAATCCTCGCGCTCCGGCAGTTCGACGATTTCGGCGTCTTTGACCGCGGCCAGCAGGAGGCGCGGCTGCCGGTCCACGCCCAGGCCGCGCAGCAAATGACAGGAGGGGTGATAGGTCAATCGTCCCGGCCAGCAGGCATCCAAATCCGTGAGGCCGCGAACGTCCACCAAATATTCGCTGAATTCATAGGTGCGCCTGGCCAGGGCTTCCGCGCGCGGCAGCCATTTCGGGTCATCCTTGAAGAGTTCGAGATAGCCGTGCCGGACCATCGCCGCGCACGAACCGGACGGGATGATGATAGGAGGCAAGACTTCCGAAGTCTTAAGAGACTTCGGAAGTCTTTCAAAAGTGCGGATGGTGTGCTCGGCCAGGGGCCGCGCCTCACGGCGGAGTCCGGCGTTGAAGGCCGGCTGCCCGCAGCAAGTCTGGGCAGAGGGAAAATCCACCCGCACCCCGGCGCGATTCAGGACACGCACCATCGCCTCTCCGATGTGCGGGAAGAAGGTGTCAATCAGGCAGGTGACGAAGAGTTGGACGGTTTCGGGCATAGCACCATTGTATAACAGAAATGGAGAGTGAGTCGAATCTGGTGATTACCCACATCTCGCTCCTTGCGCCGTCCTCGGCGCGGGTAACGCCGCCGGGGACGGCGGCTGGAGCACTTGTGGAAATGGAGAGTGAGCTGAATCTCATGGTATGATTAGCCGCTTGAGGGAACAGATCATGACCACTTTCCGCACCAAAACCCCGAACCACTTCGACCTGCCGCGCCGCATCGCCCGGCTGGGCGAACTGGCCTATAACCTGTGGTGGACGTGGAACCCCCACGCCCAACGGCTTTTCAACCGCATTGACAACGCCCTGTGGGAGCGCGTCAACCACAATCCGTTCGTGTTTCTGGGCCAGGTCGGGCGTTCCGAGATCAATGCCGTTGCGCAGAATACGATTTACCTGGATTTATATGACCGCGTCTTCCGCGAATTCGACACCTACCTGACCCGCACCGATACCTGGTGCGCTCAAAATCATCCCGGCCATTGCGACCAGACGATTGCATACTTTTCAATGGAATTTGGCCTGCACGAGATCCTGCCCATCTACTCCGGCGGCCTGGGCGTGTTGGCCGGCGATCATCTCAAAGAAGCCAGCGATCTTGGGATGCCGCTGGTCGGCGTGGGTTTCCTGTACGCCGAAGGCTACTTCTCGCAACGTATCTCCGAAGACGGCTGGCAGGAGGCGCAGAACAACCCCATCGCCATCGAAGACTTGCCAATCTTGCCGGTTCTGAACGAAAGCGGAGAACCGGTCACCATTTCCGTCAAATTTCCCGACCGCGCCACCACCGCCCGGATCTGGGAACTGCGCGTCGGGCGCGTGCCGCTGTACTTGCTGGATACGAATGTGGACGAAAACAGTCCCGCCGACCGCCAGTTGACCGCTCGGCTGTACTGGAGCGATCTCGACCTGCGCATTGCCCAGGAAGTGCTGCTCGGCGTCGGCGGCGTGCGCGCCCTGCGCGCCCTCGGTTACAACCCAACCGTCTGGCACATGAACGAGGGACACGCCGCCTTCCTGACCCTGGAGCGGGTGCGCGAACTCGTCGCCTCCGGCGAGACCTTCGAGGCTGCCGCCGCGCAAACGCGCCTCAACAACGTCTTCACCACGCACACCCCCGTCCCGGCCGGCAACGATGAATTTCCGCTCTGGCTGATGGATAAATACCTTTCGGCCATGTGGCCTGAGCTTGGCCTGAATCGCGATCAGTTCGTAGATCTGGCGCGCCATCAGCAGAACTGGGGCGAGAGCTTCAGCATGCCAGTGCTGGCCTTGCGCTTCTCCGAAGGCCGTAATGCTGTCTCCGAACTGCACGGGCGCGTGGCTCGCCGCATGTGGAATTTTCTGTGGCCCGAGGTGGAAGAAAATGATGTACCCATCACGTATGTGACCAACGGTGTTCACACCGCTACCTGGATGGCCCGCCGTCTGCGCGTGCTCTTCGACAAATACCTCGGTGAGGACTGGCTGGACCGCCTCGATGATCCTGAAACCTGGACAAAAGTCAACGACATTCCAGATGCAGAGTTATGGGACGTGCGGACGCACCTCAAGCGCAAACTGGCCTTTTATGTGTTGGAGCGCGCCCGCCAGCGCTGGATGCGCGGCGGTTATCATCCGGTGCAAGTCATCGCCTCAGGCGTGTTGCTCGATCCATACGTGCTGACCATCGGTTTTGCGCGCCGTTTCGCCACCTATAAACGCGCCAGCCTGGTCTTCAGCGATTTAGATCGCCTGCTGAAAATCATCAACCGCCCCAACCGGCCGGTGCAGATCATCTTTGCCGGGAAAGCCCACCCCGCCGATGAACCCGGCAAACAGCTCATTCAGGAAGTCTACCGCATCGTCAAGAAAGCGGAGAACGGTGGGCGGCTGGTCTTTCTGGAAGATTACGATATGAACCTGGCGCGTTACCTGGTCCAGGGTGTGGATGTGTGGATGAACAACCCCCGCCGCCCGAACGAAGCTTCCGGGACCTCGGGCATGAAGGCCGCCTCGAACGGCGTGCTCAACTTCTCGGTGCTGGATGGCTGGTGGCGCGAGGCCTACAACGGTCACAACGGCTGGGCGATTGGCGACGACGCCGACCTGGATACCCAGGTGCAGGATCAAGCCGACGCCGAAAGCCTGTACAACGTTTTGGAAAACGAGATCATCCCCCTGTACTACGATGACCGCAATGGGGATGACATTCCACGCAAATGGGTGGCGCGCATCAAAGAATCTCTGCGTACGGTCACACCCCAGTTCAGCACGCGGCGGATGGTCAAAGAATACGTCGAACGGCTATACATGCCTGCGGTGAAATAAACATGCTCGAAATCCTTCTCTCCCTTCCCGCCTGGCTCGGCGCGCTCGCCATTTTCGCCCTGCGTGTGACCGACATGACTTTCGATACGCTGCGCATGTTGTTCGTGATGCGCGGGCGTAAAGGCATTGCCTGGATACTTGGATTTTGCCAGTCGTGTATTTTCGTGATCGCCATCACCTCCGTGCTCAGCAACCTGAATAATCCTTTGAATATTGTGGGCTACGCGGCTGGCTTTGCCACCGGCAACGTGGTTGGGATGCTCATCGAGGAACGGTTGGCGATTGGGCACATCCACTTACAAATCGTCAGCCCGCGGCTTGGCGCGATCCTGGCGCAGAAATTGCGCCAGGCCGGTTTTGCCGTGACCGAGATCCCGGCGCGCGGCAAGGATGGCATGGTCAGCCTGCTCAGTTGCAGCGTATTGCGTAAAGATGTGGCAAGGGTGGAGAAAATTGTTTACGAGACGGACGCCGAGGCATTCGTCACCTCAGGGGATGTGCGCCCCGTCCGGCGCGGGTTTTGGCGGGCGTGACCAATACTTTTTGTAACTGCTCAACCGCCACTATTCCGGCGGACTACCCTTACAGGGGGCTTCGCGCAAGTCCTGCCTCAGAGCATGAAAGTCGGACACCTGCACTTGCGTCAGGCCGTCTCGCCCCGGCGGGCTCCCGGCCCGAACGGGGTGCAAGTGTAAATCCGACTCGTTGTACCAGCCCGAAGGGCTTCCATGTACTGAGGCAGGGCTTCCAGCCCGCTGAAAAGAGCGAAAAGGCAGGTGGGTGAGCAGTTATGGGGGAAGTTAGCCCATGCTTCAAGTGGCCTGTTTTAGCGTAGAGAATAAGCTAAAATAGAGGGGTGGCAGGTGTAAGATGCCGAATCTAAGTATCCCTCTTAGCCAGACTAAAATCATCGTCCCAAAGCGCCGCGACGAAATCCTGACGCGGGCGCG
>Ga0210051_1002156_pt1 | contig 19890 bp, 18 predicted proteins | sample CryGey092014_all_FD_185464 | JGI IMG/M metagenome (GOLD analysis project Ga0210051, IMG submission 185464) | Groundwater microbial communities from aquifer - Crystal Geyser CG23_combo_of_CG06-09_8/20/14_all (SPAdes) (version 2) | ecosystem: Environmental > Aquatic > Deep subsurface > Groundwater... | reverse complement strand
CAGCCCCGCCCCCTCAACGACTTCGAGGAGACCCCCTACGGCGAGTGGCGGCTGGAGATCGAGCCGGCCGATACGGCGCTCTATCATAACTTCCTGACCGTGCTGCAGCCGGCCCACGTGAACGATACGCCCATGTCCCCGGCCACGGCCATCCCGGCGACGGGCGGCATGGCCGGCGTTCACATCGCCGATGCGGGGCAGAATCGGGTGCTGCTCTTCTCCACGGCCCAGGACGGCGCGGTCCCCGCCGGCGCGGTCACCTATGCGTACACGCCCACCACGGCCCTCAGCCTCAACCTGCTCTTCGATCTGATCCCGAACCAGCGCTATGCGGTCACGACCTCCCTGCAAAGCGGCGTGCGTCAGGTGAGCGTGCGTGCGGACAACGCGGCTGTCTACGCGGCTAACGACCAGGGGGTGCTGCGTTTCTATCCGGAAAACGGCGCCCCATCCACCTTCACCTATCTGCCCACGATCCTGCGCGGCTACTTGCCCGCGGCCGCGACGCCCACCCGCACGCCTACATCCACGCCCACCCGGACGTCCACTGCGACGCCGACTTCAACCCGGACGCCCACGGCCACCGGCTTGACGCCGGCCACATCTACGCCCACCCCGACCCGGACGCCGACCGTCATCCCGACCTCAACCCGAACGCCCACGCCCACGGCGACGACCCCCACATCCAATCCCCAGGGGCACATCGTCTATTCCTTGGACAACGGCATGGTCTATCGCATCCAGGCCGCGCCGGGGGCCACGCCGCAGAACGTCTCCGCGGCCCTGGACGGACTGGCCGCGGGCGGCGGTGACAGGCAACTGAACATCTCGCCCAACGGCCAGTGGCTGGTCCTGCGCACGGAACGTTTCCATGCGGACTGTGCCGGCTGGGACTGCCTGGCATTGGTGAAGGGGGATCTCTCCGCCGGGGAGGCCGTGCTGGTCGGCGGCAACGTGATCCACCCGGAGGGACTGTCGGCGGTGAGCAGCGACGGTACCCTGATCGTCTATCCCGCCACGGACGGCCCCCACGCGCTGGATCTGTTCGCCGTGCGCCGCAGCGCCGGGATCTGGGCCGCGCCCGTGCTGTTGACCGGCGCCTCGCCCTATGCCTACAACGACCTGCCCGCAATCTCGGCGGACGCGGCCACGGCGCTCTTCGATTGCAGCCCCACCTCCTGGCCCAGCCAGGCGATCTGTGAAGTGGGCACGGACGGCTCAGGTTTCCGCACGGTGCTGGATCAGGCTGACAGCCCGCCGGGCCTGCCGGACGTGGGCGGCCTGCGCCAGGCGGACTACACGCCCGATGGCAGCATCGTCTTCGAGGCGGATTGGGACGGGGAGATGATCTGGCGGCTGCCCCCGGGCGCGTCCGTGCCCGTGCGGGTCAACACCGCCTACACCAACGACAACTCGCCTTGCGTCCTGCCTGACGGGCGCATCGCCTCCCTGTGGCTCAACCGCCCCGGCGGACCCGGTTACCACGAGCTCAAGGTCATGAACGCGGACGGCAGCGGTGGCTTCGTGCTGCTGCCGGATGTGGACGTGTTCGACGTGGGGACGGGGTGTGGGGGATGAAAATGAGCGCTGGGGGGCGCTGGATTGGTCAACCAAATCGCTGCAACTACTATCATACGAGGAGAACGACCATGAAAAAGACCCGAAAATTCGCGCTGGTAATCGCCCTGGGGCTGCTGATCGCCCTGCTCGTCGTCCCGGTGAATGGGCAGGCGCAGTCGATCCCCGCTGACGTAGCAGGAGCGACCGCCGGGCCGCATCTGAGCGGCGAGATCACCATCTCGGCCCACGACGATGAGCAGTATTTGCCATCGGTCGCCTACAACTGGAAACATCGCGAGTACCTGGTGGTTTGGCACGACAAGTGGCCCCTCAACACACGCAGCATTGAGGCGGCGCGCGTCTCCGAGCAGGGCCAGGTGTTAAGCGAATTCACCGTCTACTGGAACCCTACCAGGGACAGCGCCCAGCCGTCCGTGGATTATGATCCCGTCCACGACCGCTACCTGGTGGCCTGGGTCTTCGACGCGCCCGGCAACGGCAGCGACTGGGACCTCTACGGGCGCTTTATTCCCTGGGACGGCCCCAGCGCCAGCCTGACCGAGTTTTCCATCTCCAACTGGGGCACCCATCAATGGAACCCCAAAGTGGCCTACGGCCGGGCCGTGGAAGAATTCCTGGTCGTCTGGGCCAACGAATATCAGGCCGGCACACCGCCCATGTACATCAGCGGACGCCGGGTCAAGGCTGCCGATGGGACCTTCCCAGGCGGCGCCAGCACTCTGACGATCAACCACGCCACGCAGAACCGCGTCAATCCCGACGTGACTTACAACATAGTGCGCAACGAGTACCTGGTGGTGTACGACAACGGCGCGGACATCTTTGGGATGCGGTTGAAGGGCGATCTCGGCGGCAACTTTGGGGGCGAATTCGGCATTGCCGGCTGGCCTGGCGCCGAGATTCATCCGGCCGTAGCCGTTTGCGGGTGGCCCAACAAATATTTGGTGGCCTGGCAAGCATATCAGGGCACAGGCACCGACGACGCCATCTATGCGCGCTTCGTCGGCGGGGACGGCGCGCTGGCCGGGGTGCATAAGATTGGCGATGTCACCTCTCCGGACCGAGAGCCCGACGTGGCCTGCAACCAGGCAGGGAATCAATACCTGGTGGCCTGGCAACGAATGTACACAAGCGCCAAGTACGGCATCATGGGCCGTCCGGTGCATCCCGACGAGACCATGGATGCCGATTTCGTGATCGTTAGCGCCAGTTGGACGGCGGGTCGCACCCAACCGGCCATCGCTGGCGGCTCCACCAATTACCTGGTCGCCTGGGAACACGAACGAGATGGCACTGCATTTCAGGATATCCACGGGCGGCTCATCACGCCCTATACGGTGTTCATGCCGCTGGTGGTGCGTACACAATGAGCGACGCAGGGGTAGCTGCACCGAAGTGAGGACGGACGGCACGGGCTTCCGCCCGGCGTAGGCGGCACACAGACCGCGAGGATCAGGACGCAGCCTCAGAACTGGCTGCTGCACGCCGGGCCTCGCGGCGCCGGAACCAGCGCGACAGACCAAGGCTGAGTATGAACATCGACGCAGCCACAGCCAACGATAGCCCATTCAAGCGTGGCAGTGCTCCCGTGAACCCACCCTCGATGGCTGCGCCGAACATGATGAAGGAAATCGTGCCGGGGATGCTGCCCAGGATCGTCGCCAGCAGGAAACCCTGCCACTTGATGCGCATGAAGCCCGAGAAGTAGCTCACCAGGTCGTAGGGCAGGAAGATGAAGCGCATGATCAGGACGGTCTCGAAGCTGTTGCGGCGCATGCGATCGGCGTATTGCTGCAGCACGCCCGTGCCCGATGACCGGTCCACGATGCCCGCGCCGAAGAAACGACCGATGGTGTGGGCCACCATGGATGACAGGTTGCTGGCCACCATGACGATGGCAACCCCGAAGAACGGGCCATACAGATAGCCCGCGGCCAACGTCAGCAGCGTGGCCGGGAAGAACAGCACGGGCCGCAGCATGTACACCAGCACGTAGACAACCACGCCCAGCGCGCTGCTGCCCATGAATTCCACCAGACGCTGCACCGTCTGCGCCGGCGTGATGCCGCTGGCACGCGTGGTTTGCCAGTAGGCAACCACCAACGCCAGCCAGATGGCCAGGCCGAGCAGCTTGGGCCAGGCGTGTCTGGCCTTATCGCTGAGCGATTGCACGGGGACGAGTCCCACCTCATTTGAACCGTGATCTGTCTCGGTCGCAAGCAGCGTCACAAGTCACCTCGCTAAAGGATGGCCAACGTGCGCCAGGCAAGGATTCAGGGCCGGCCCACGTTGCGCACTAACCTACCAGACGCCCGCTGCGAACGATTCCTTACCCCATAGCCTGTGCAGGCCGCAACATCGCACCCGGTCCCTCAATACAAATCCCGCGCGCCACCCGCCTCGATGCGCTGTGCCACACCTTGTATCATGAGGGCAACAGGTAAGAAGCGGGCCAGCCGCAGCGTCAAGCAAAGGTAAGGCTGCCACGCTGCGCCGCACTGCTCGGCGCCATGGTCACTGCGGAAGGGTGGCTGGCGCTCACAAACCGAAAAAGGCGAGTACAGAACATGATTATCATCGAACCCTCCATCTTATCCGCCGACCTGACCCAACTCGGCGCGCAAGTCCGCGCGGCGGAAGCGGCGGGCGTTGAAGCGATCCAGGTGGATGTGATGGACAGACGGTTTGTCCCCAATCTGACCTTCGGCCCGAACGTGGTCAGCGCGCTGCGGCCGCTGGTGCGCTTGAAGCCGGATGTACATCTGATGATCGTCGAGCCCGAGTGCTACCTGGAAACCTTCGTCCGGGCCGGGGCTGACCGGCTTATCATCCACCAGGAAGCGACGCCGCACCTGCATCGGGCGTTGCAGGCCATCCGCGCGCTCGGCGTCGAGGCGGGCGTCGCCATCAACCCGGGCGCCTCATTGACTGTCCTGGAAGAGGTCCTGGACTCGGCTGACCTGATCCAGGTGATGACCGTCAATCCTGGCTTCGGCGGCCAGGCGTTTCTCGCCAGTCAGGTCGACAAGATCCGCCGGCTGCGGAACATGCTGGATGCTCGCGGCCTGCACATCCCGATCGCTGTGGACGGCGGCATAGACCAAGTCACTGCGCCGCTGGTTGTCGCAGCCAGCGCGACTGTCCTGGTCGCGGGTTCCAGTGTGTTTAACCAGAGGCCAGATCGTCCACCGGGCGCGGCGGTTGGAGCGCTTCCTGACCCAGCCCTTCTTCACGTCGGAGCAGTCCACCGGCTATCCCGGCCGCCTGGAGAGCCGAGAGGATGCGCTGGACGGCTGCGAGCGCATTCTGAACGACGAATTCGCCGCCTACCCGGAGCGGGCCCTCTACATGATCGGTACGGTGGACGAGGCATTCATCCCGAGCACTGACGAGGGGGAGCGGCCATGAGGCTGAAGGTGCTGCTGCCGACCCCCGTGCTGGTGGACGAGGAGGTCGCCAAGGTGGTGGCCGGGGCGGAGAATGGCTCCTTTTGCCTGCTGCCGCGGCACGTGGACTTCGCGGCCGTCTGGCGGGCCGGCCATACCGCGGTGGCCGTCAACCTCAACGTGGACTACCGCCGCCCCGTGCCCCTCAATCAGCCGGTCTCCGTGACGGCACAACTGACCGACCGGGAAGAGCGCACGCTGCGGGCTGAGAGCCAACTTCGCCTGGCCGACGGCACGCCAGCCGTGGTGGCCCGCGGCATCTACGTGGAGGCGCCTCAGCTCTTCATGGCGACTGCTGCATTCAGAGCCTGGAGCACGGACCATGCAACAGACGACCCGACGGCCTGACCGCACCCCGTGGGCCCTGAGCGGCGTGGCCCTGCTCCTGGCCGGCATCGCCTGGCGCCAGGGCGGCCTGCCCCTGGTCTGAGAGGGGCTGCGGCAGGCTGCGTTCACCATGGCCAGCGTCATCCCCCTCCTGCTGGCCGCCTTTTTGGTGGTCAGCCTGACCCAGGCCCTGGTGACGCAGGAGTTCGTTCAACGCTGGTTGAGTGCCTCGGCCGGCTGGCGGGGCATCCTGCTGGCCGGGCCGGGCAGTGCGCTGGTACCCGGCGGCCCCTACCTTGACATTGTTAAATTGCACATGTGTTCTACAATTTGCCCTATTTGAGGCTTGTCACAAGGACAAAACCCCGCTGTCGAAGGGGCGTTTTCCATGTCCAGGTGTCCCAAAATGGGCTGAGATGCGGCACTTTCTAGAACATTTGTCTAATTTAATAATGTCAAGCTACTTTGCGACCTCTTTCTCGCCTTCTTTGGCGTGAGTTTCATCCTGGACGGGCTGACAGGCGTGATCCCATGAGCCTGGGCTGTCAGCTCCCCCGGTTCGTGATGAGGTCCGCCAACGCCCTCTCCAGATCCGCCCGCTTGTCGATGATCGTGCGGCCCCAACTGAGCGGCTTCTCAGGCCGTTCTCCCCACACCGCAGCAGGCCTATAGAGGGATAGTAGGGCGTGACCGCGACCGCCAATTCCTGCGGGGTGATCTGGGCCGGATCGTAGATCGCCCAGCCACGGCCTGCTTGCCAGTCGGCTCCCGCGTCGAGGACACCCAGGCTACGTTTTCAGCCCGGTCCGGTCTTGGAGACCGGACCGGGCTGAAAACTCGATCACGCCGCGCAACAGCTCAGCTTGGCCATGTCCTTGCTGAAAGCCTGGGCGGCGAGCTTCAGCCCCTCTACCTGGGTCAGGTAGGGAAAGAGGGTGCCGGTCAGGTCGTCCAGGGTCAGGCCGAACTTGACGGCCAGCACGGCCGACTGGACCACTTCGCCGGCCTCGGCGGCCAGGATGTGGGCGCCCAGCAGCCGGCCCGTGGCGCCGTCGGCCACCAGCTTGATCAGCCCCCGGGTATCGCGGGCGGCCAGCGCTCTGGGCACGTAGCTCAGTAGCAGCATGCTGGTCTCCACATCGTAGCTCGCTTCCCGGGCCTGGGCCTCGGTCAGCCCCACTGTGGCCACCTGGGGGTCGGTGAAGATCACGGCCGGCATGGCCGACAGGTCCAGCACCCGGCCGGCGCCGGTCAGGGCGTTCTCGACCGCGATGGCCCCGCCGGCCGCAGCCACGTAGACGAACTCCGGGTTGATCGTGCAGTCGCCCGAGGCGTAGATGTCGGGGTTGGAAGTGCGCATCTGGCCATCTACGATGATGGCGCCGTTCTGGTCCAGCTCCACCCCCACCGCTTCCAGGTCCATGCCGGCGGTATTGGGCTGGCGGCCCAGGGCCATCAGCACCTGCCCGGCGCGGTAGGCCATGGGGCGGTCCTGGACGCAGGCGTGGACGACCCGCTGGTTGCCTTCCCGCTCGATGCGCTCCACCTGCACGCCGGCGACCACGCCGATGCCCTCTTTCTCCAGGTATCCTTTGAGCGCCCGGGCGATCTCCGGCTCGTGGTCGGGGATCAGACGGCTGCTGCGCTGGAGGACGGTCACCTGCACACCGAAGCGGGCCATGGTCTGGCCTAACTCCAGGGCCACCGCCCGGCCGCCCAGGACGATCAGCGAGCGGGGCAGCTCAGGCAGGTCCATCAACGTGGTGCTGTTGAGGACGCCGGCTTCCTCAGTGCCCGGAATGGGCAACATGCGTGGCCGGGCACCGGTGGTGATAACGTACTTGCGGGCCCGGATGACCCGGTCGTCCACCAACACGCTGCCATCCGGCTGGAACCGGGCCCGACCGGGGATAAAGGTGATCTCCGGGTAGGCGGCCAATACGTCGGCGTACTTCTCCTGGCGCAGGTCGGCCATCAGCTCGTCCTTCTGACGGCGCACAGCATCCCAGTCCAGGGCGATCTGGCGGGTGGTCACGCCCCGGAAGGGGTGGTGTCCGGCCTTATGCCAGGCCTCGGCCGCCCGGATCAGCGCCTTGCTGGGCACGCAGCCCACGTTGACGCAGGTGCCCCCCAGGGTGCCGTCGTTGATCAGGCCCACGCGACCGCCCAACTCAGCGCCCTTGATGGCGGCGGCAAAACCGCCCGAGCCGGCGCCGATCACCAGCAGGTCGAAGTCGGCGGGGCCGGCGCCGTTACCAACAGGCTGATCCGCCAGGCTGCGCCGGGCCACGACGCGGGCCTGGTAGCCGGCGGCGGCCACCGCCTCGGCCAGCGCGGCCTCGCTCACCTCCGGGGCCGCCACCACCGTCGCCCGGCTCGACTGCCAGCCAGGCACCTCTGCTTCTACCACGCCCGGCACACTCTGCAGGGCGCGGCTCACATGCTGCCCGCAACTGGCGCAGGTCATGCCCCGCACGTCCAGTTCAAGTTTTTCCAGTTTTGTCACAATTACCTCCGATGTCTTGGTTCTGTGCTGTCAGCACTTCCCGGGTCTGCCAGGCTCTGGCAGTCCTCGGCCATCAGCGTGAAGCTTGAACGGGACTGAGACTACCGCCTGGAACGCTCCTGCAAGCGCCTTTCCAGCGGTCCACGCGGTCCCAGAGAACACATCCGTGGGTCTCGGCCTGGTGGTTTGGCTGGCTCGCACGGAGCAACAGGTTCTTGAAAGCCGTTTCCTCTCAGCGGGCCGGGCGGCGCGGGTGCCGTTGGATTAACGCGCCAGTTTTCGTTCCCGGTGAACCACATACCGGTCAGTATACACGTTCCACCTGCTGGAATGTCAAGTAGCAAGGCTTACATTGAACAGGGCAATGGCATGCGACTTGTCCCTCTAACAGCAGGCCCTCAATAGCTCGTGTTCGGCCAGGTAGGCGACTTCCAGGGTCGTGCGGATCTCGCCGGGGGCGGATAGGCAAAAGCGCCGGAGTTGTGCCTGTGCAAGCGACACCGCAGGCCGTAGTCGCGACGGCCAAAGACCACCTCTGCCTGCACATCAACACCATCCACTCGAACTGTGGGTGAGCCGAGAAAGCGCAACCGCCTGGCATCGGCCTCCGACTCCACCCGGATCGTCTCCACGTTCGCCTCTATCCCGGTCTCTTCCGAAGCGGCGTAGACCAACTGGAGCGTAATCGGGTAACATGGACAGTCTGGCGAGTAGAGTATTTCGACCTTCATCGGTGGTCACCCGCAACAGATAGCTATAGTGTCATAATACTTTACCCCGTCGGCGCCTGCCCATGCTGTTTTTGAGCCTGCTCGACGCGCCCGGGGCCACCCGCGGCAGTCGGCGGACGCGCGATGACCGCACGCCGTTTGTCAGACAGGTGCAGTTGGCGGAGTGGTTGGCGCCGCCGCAGCCGCACATCAGTCTGTGGCTGCGCTATGGGCACCGTGGGGATTGGGCCAACTTGCTGAGCCAGAGCACGCCAGAGGTGTTGACGGCGGAATGGGTGGACCGCATTGTCGAGGTGTACGCCACCTTTCCGACATGGGGGTGGCTCGGGTGTACCCATACCTGCGCCAGCGTCGCAACCGGTGCCCAAACACAGGGGCATTCTATCGCAAACGTGATACTGTCCAAGCATCGGCTGCTCCACCCACATCGAGGTTTCATGCCGATTTGCGCTGGTTGTCAACAACCGATTGTCGGTAGCTCGTGTCAAGCGCTCGCGGCCAGATCTGCCTCGATCTCCGCGACCATCGCTTCGCAGAGCGCCACCTCTTTCTGCTGCTCCGCCAGGTCGCCCTCGGTCACGCCGACCAGCATCTCCTGGACATCCACCTGAGTCTGCCAGGTCTGGCGCGCCGTTTCGTCGGGCGCTTTGTTGAGCAGGCGACGGGCGATCTCCAGCTCGTAGGTCTGGCGCGCCAACTGGGGTTCGAGGTCTTCCCAAATCTTGCCCTGCGCGGCGATGGCGCGATCTTCCCACGCCTGACGCACCTCTTGTTTCATCATTTGGTGTTCCTCTTCGGCATTGCGGGGAACGGTGGCGAAATAGCGTCCTTCGTCCAACGCGCACTTACCGAAACCGACCAGCCTGGCGTGGGCGACCGGCATGGTCGCCTCTAACGCCGCCACGGCTTCGGCCGTCCCATCGTGGGCCAGGATCAGCAGCGCCTCCTGCATGGCCCACCGGGGCGAGGTCGCGTCCTCCAGCAAGACGCGGCGCGCGTCGGCGACAGTTTCGGGCCGCTGGCGCAGATCGAACGGCTGGCAGCATTGCCCGTAGCCTGGGCACGCCTCGCCGCAGGTCGCTGAACGATACCACGAGCCGCCTTCCTGCTTCACCAGACCGCCGCGTTCGAGCTTGAGGTTGTCCTCGTACTCCTCTACACCCGCGTAATCAGCAGTGACCACATCGCGGTAGCCCGCGCAGCAGATCCCGCAGCCGGGACACCGCGTGCCGCAGTCGGCGGTCTCGATCATGCGGCCGTGTTCATCTTCGGTCACAGTGGCGCCGTCCCCCAGGCGCGGGTCATAGGGCGGGATCCACGGGCTCCAGTTCATTGTGGTGTCCATTTGTGTCTCCTTGCTTGCCATTGCATATTGGCCGACTGAATTCTACCCTCGCCTGGGTCCCCCGTCAAGCAATGACGCGTTTTCCCATCCGACCCAACGATGGTACAATTCATTTCACGCAACACGCAACATATGCCCTGGGCAGAGGAGGCGCGGATGTATCCCTGGCTTGCATTCTTGCTGACCGCCATTGTCGGCGCCAGCGTCACGGTGGCCCCCCCACCTCAGGCGGAGCCACCGCTTCCCCCGCAGCTCTGGTTGCCACTGGTGAGCCGCAGCTACCGCAGCGGCCCGCCGCCCCTGGTGTTGTCCGCGCTGTACTACGATACCTATCTGGCCAACGAGCCGGACGAGGCTTTCCAACTCTACAACCCCCTCGAGTGGCCGGTCACGCTGGAGGGTTGGCAGGTCAGCGATGGCCGGCGCATCACCGCCTTCCCGGCGGGCATTAACCTGGCCGCCAACGCGCGCCTTTGGTGCGCGCGCAAGGCGGTCAGTTTTACGGTGTCGTTCGGATTTAAGCCGGCGTGCGAATATAGCGGCAACAGCGATCCCACCGTGCCCGATCTGACCGGATCGGCGCTGCAATTTGCCAACACCGGCGGCCGGGTGACGCTGTTATCGCCGCAAGCCGCCTACTCGGATACGCTGGTTTACGAGGATGGCGATACGAATGTGCCCGGTTGGCAAGGCCCGGCCGTCTATCCTTATCGGTCTTCGACCAATTTCGGCGCGGAAGGGCAGATCCTCTACCGTAAGCTGGCTCAGGCCACGGGGCTGCCCGTGGCCGACAGCGATACGCAGGCCGACTGGGCGCAGGACCTCGCAGATATTATCAACGGCCGGAAGGCGCAGCGTCCGGGCTGGTCGCTCGAACGTTTCTTCCGGCCGGCGGTGGTCAGCGAAACGGCCCACCTCGAGGTGTTTCTCGCGCCCGATAACTCCTACGCGGCGTTGCGCGCGTTGTTGGAAGCGACGCAGCAGCGCATTCGTTTCGAGGGATACACGTTTGACAACGCCCGTCTGGGTGAATTGATCGCCGCCAAGGCGCGCGCGGGGGTACAGGTTGAATTGGCGCTAGAAGGCGGGCCGCCCGGCGGCGTCAGTGATCAGCAGCGTTGGATCGTGCAACAGATCGCACAAGCCGGCGGCCAGGTCTACTATTTCCGCTCGAACGCGGCGGCCGACGTGGACAAACGCTATTCTTACCAACACGGCAAGTTCTGGCTGCTGGATGAGCGCCTGGCGCTGATCGGGAGCGAAAACCCCAACCCGGAGGCCTTCCCGGATGACAATCAGGCTGACGGCACCTTTGGCCGCCGTGGGGTTTACCTGGTCACAGACGCGACCGCGGTAGTGGCAGGCTTGCAAACCTATATGGATGCAGACATCGCGCCCGGTGTCCAACGCGATGTGTGGCCCTGGGATGCAGCCGATCCGGCCCTGGGTGCGCCGCCGCCCGGTTTCACGCCAACCTACACCTCCGGCGGTATCTTCTATCCGATCCAAAAAGCGCAGCCGCTGCAGGTGACCGGCACGTTTACCTTCCAGCTTATCAGCGCGCCGGAGCAGGCGTTGCGCGATGTGGACAGCTTGCTGGGTCTGGTGGCGCAGGCCGCCGCGGGAGATACCGTCCTGGTGGAGCAGTTGTATGAAAACCTGTACTGGGGCGCTGAGGCCAGCAACATCATAAACGACCCCAATCCGCGGCTGGAGGCCTACATCGCCGCCGCGCGCCGCGGCGCCACGGTGCGCGTGTTGCTGGATGCCTACTTCGACAATCAAGATCTCAACAGCCCGCGCAGCAATCTGCGCACCGTCGAATATCTCAACGCATTGGCGCAGGCCGAAGGGCTGGACCTGCAAGCCCGGCGGCGCAACCCGACCGGCCAGGGGATCCATAACAAGATGGTGTTGGCGCGGATCGGCGGGCAAGGCTGGGCTGTGGCCGGCAGCTTGAACGGCGGCGAGGTATCGGCCAAGCTCAACCGAGAAATGGCGCTGAAGGTGGCTTCCAATGAGGTGTACGATTATTTGGCGGATGTGTTCTGGTACGATTGGGGGGTGACGCCGTGAGCGGTCCATAGAACCCCACTATCCCCACCAGTTGCGGCCACGCGGCGCCACGCAAGGGTCGTTACTTTGCAAGCAGGGTGTCGAGCTCCTCGCTGCATTGACGCAGCACATTCATCAGCGCAAAGTCACCGCCCCAGGGTACCATCTGAGCGCCCATTTTTCGCGCGGCATCCAGGTCTTGCAACGTGCCTGCTGTTTTACCCCACGCCTTGCCGTGACGCTTCGCGGCCTCCGCCACGCGCTGAACGGCCTCCGCCAGGCTGATCTGATCGAGCCCGGTTGCCACCGCGAGTCGCCGACCGAGATCGGCTGGGCCGACGAACAGGAGGTCAATGCCTGGTACCGCCGCGATCTCCTCGATATTACGCACAGCTTCGGGTGTCTCGATTTGCGCGACGATGAAGGTTTCCCGGTTGGCATCCTCAAAATACGTTGTGTCCGACTTCCAGACCTCGATACCGTAGTCGCCATCGAGTCCCGCGCCGTCCACACCGCGATTACCCAGCGGCGGAAACTTCGTCGCGCTTACGATCTCTCGCGCGATCTCGGCAGTGGAAACGAACGGCACCATGAAGCCCGCAGCCCCGTCCTCCAGATAGTGGTACAGCTCCGAGCGTTGCATCGTCTTGGGTCGCACCATACAATCAATGTCGCTGTACCGGCACGCGGCGATGAAGGCCTGCACCTCGCGCTCGTCCATCGTCCTGTGCTCCAGATCGAGCCAGATGCCGTCGAACCGATAGTGAGCTGCGTAGCGGATAAAGAACGGAAGGAAGTGGCCCGTGGCGCAGATGCGCGCGAACTTCCCAGTGCGCAGCTTGGCGAGAACCTTGCTTTTTCTCATGGATGACTCCTGTTGGAGGATAGATGGATCCCTCATGCAAGCGCCCGGCCGAACAGAAACTCCAGCGTGTTCAGGTGGACCTGTCGCTGCTGTTCCGGCGTGAGCCCCTGCAGCGCCGCTACCTCCTGTTCGTACGTCCCCTTAAGCCGGAACTCGGTATAGACCCCCGGCGCCTGCAGCCGTCGGTCAATGTAAGAATGGAACGGCGAGTCGGTACCCCACACGATGGTCTTGGGAAACCGTTCCACGAGCGTCCGCATCACAGCTACGTGGTCCGCCAGGTCGGCAGCGAGGCGATCGGGCGGGAGCGACATGAGCGGGCTGGACTGGCGGGCCAGTTCCACCTGAATTTTGAGCGCTGCCGTGTCCACCCAGACGTTCGGCAGCGCATTCGCCCGCCGGAGGAACCCCTCGTGCAGCCCGATGCAGTGCGCCAGGCAATAGCGCAGCTCGGGATGCGCCTCGATCACGCGAAAGGTGTCAGCCGCCTGGGAGAACTGCTCGCCCTGGCTGACCGCGACGTGAAAGAGCACTGGCCAGTTGCGCTCGGCGAAGAACTCGAAGAACAGCTCACCCGGCCCCAGCAGTTCGGTCACTTTCGTCTGACAACCCACTGGGTTGATCTTCACTCCGTAGATGGGGAATTCCTGCTCCAGGTCCCGCAGAGTGGCGATCTGTTCCTGCACCCTGCGGCCCGGATCCACGCAGACGAATGGCAGGAAATGATCGCTCCGCTCCGGGCAGAAAGCATAGACGTCGGCCAGCAAAAGGCGATTCTCGCGCTCGTAGGGATGCCTCGAAATCGGCCGCGGATGGGGTACGAACTTACCAGACTCGAGATAGATCTGGATGTCGTAAAAGAGCACGGGATAGATCGGGAAGACAACTGAGACGTCCACGCCGTTCGCCCGCTGCCGGTAATACAAGTCTTCAATGCTGGAGCAATATGGGAAGCCGACATCGGCCGCCGTCTTCCAATGGATGCCGGCGTGCGAATGTGCGTCAATGACCTTGCCGAGCAGTTCCTCAGGCCGAAACCGTTTCGCCGACACATCTGCCTCCTGATGGTGACGCGTCTTGAGCCTGTCGCAGAGCCGCTCCTGCCGAGGACGCTTCGTCCGACTCAGCACGCGCCTGCATCGCCCGCTTTCCGATCCGCAGGTCGCCAGTCTTCGATGTCCGAAGGCCACTTGCCGGGGTGAAGCTGATCCTCGTCGCGCACAACAATCCTGCGGATATGGGAAATCAGTTCGGCTGAAAGGGGCAGCCGGCTGCCGAAATCCACCGCGGCGTCCAGTTCACCGCTGCGCGCCGTGCCCACCAGCGCCGTGGACACCGCGGGATGCGCCAGAACGTAGCGATACGCCAGCTCCGGGAGGCTCTCCGTCTCGCCGCCCACCAGCCCGTTCAGCCCGACGATGGCGGCCTTGAGTTCCGCGAGCTGCGGCGGCAGGAGGGTGTGGCGATGGGTGAGCACTCCGCGCAACAGCACCGAGCGCACGATGATCCCAACGCCTCTCTGCTGCGCCAGCGGGAGGATCCTCTGCTCCGGGCGCCGGTCAATGGCGCTGTAGGCGATCTGCAGGCAGTCGTACCGCCCGTCCTCCAACGCCAATATGGGCGCTTCTTCGCCGTAGGTACTGGCGCCGACGAAACGGACGTGCCCGGCTTGCTGCGCCTTCAGCATCGCGGCGATCATCTCCCCGCGACGGATGTCTTCCACCGAAGCACTGTGAATCTTGAGCACATCCACGTGATCGGTCTGCAATAGGCAAAGGCTCTCGGCGATGGAGCTGCGGACGTGTTCAGCGACCGACTTGCCAGCCGGGGGCGCAGCGACCTTGGTGCAAAGGACGTACTCATCCCGCCGCGTCCTCAGCGCCTGGCCGATGATCTCCTCGCTGGCGCCATACACGCGCGCCGTGTCAATGAAGTTGACGCCGAGGTCCAGCGCACGGTTGAGAAGCCGGCTGGCCTCCTCGGTCGGCGGGCGGAGGTGTTCCCCGGCCACGGGCACCCCGTAGTCAAGCCCCAGCTCAACAGTGCCAAAGGAGATTTCGGAAACACGGAAACCGGTGCGGCCCAGGAAGCGGTAGTTCATTGCGAAACCCCTTTCAATCCCGCCCGGAATGTTCCTGTCACGGTTTGTCCTTACCACGTATCCTCTCAATCTGGAGGGGCGCACCCTCGCGGTCGCCCCGGTGGGCAGGCGCAAGGCCGTGCCCCTACCCCGGATTATTGAAAGGATACCTTACCACAACGTCCAGCCGCCGTCCACGCTGATGTTCTCGCCGATGACATGCGACGAGGCGTCGCTGGCCAAGTAGACGATTGCGCCCTTCAGGTCCCAGTCATTGCCGGAGCGACCGTTCGGCGCCATCTTGACGTAATTGCGCTCGAAATTCGGCTGCTTGCCGGGCTGCCAGAACCCGCCGGGGCTGATGGCGTTTACCCGTACGCCTCGGTCGGCCCAGGCGGTCGCCAGGTATTTTGTCATCTGAAGCAGGCCAGCCTTGGCCACGCCATAGGCAATCGGGTTGCGCGGAAACTCGGCGCCATCATAGATGTGCTTGTACGGTACCACGATGCCGTACATCGAGGCGATGTTGATGATGCTGCCCCGACGTTGCTTCAGCATCTGCCGGCCGACGACCTGGCACAGGTAGAAGACAGCGTTCAGGTTGGCGTGGATACTGCGATTCCATTCCTCTGGCGGAAAATCCTCCGGCGGGTGGTTAGTCCCGCCTGCGATCGAGTTCACCAGGATGTCAATGCGTCCGAACTTCGCCGCGACCGCATCGGCCATCGCAGTCACCGAGGCGTAGTCGTCGGCGTCCAGCTCCAAAGCAATCGCTTCGCGATACTTCAAGCTGAGCTCCGCGGCCTTCGCCTGGCAGTTCTCCAGCTTACGCGAGGCGATGACCAGATGCGCGCCGGCCTCAGCCAGGGCGGTGGACATCTGGAAACCGAGCAGCCCCGCGCCGCCGGCAACGACCGCCACGCGGCCTTCCAGGTTGAACAGATCTTGGATCGTTGGCATGCTTGTCCTCTTCACGCCAGCAACGGCACTTTCGTGTGGTACGCGAGATCGGTCACTGTCGTCGGCCGGATATTGGCGGCCAGGCTTTCGGTTAAGAAGAGCTCGCTGGGGGCCATCTGCAACATGGTTGATGGCACGAGCGGCGTGGGTTGCGCGGTGACGGCCAGGCGGATCGTGAAGCGCTGCCAGGATACCTGTGAGTTGCCGCACATGAAGCCGTTCCACGAGCTGCGCATGCGGGCGCCAAGGTATTCCTTCGGGCCGATGGTCGCGCCCTTGGGCGGCATGCACGACCAATCGCCGCTGATCCCGGTATCGTCCAGCAGGCAGTTTTGCAGGATCGTGAACGGCGTGAGCGTGACGACGCGCGGCCCGATCTTCACCCACTCGTCCATCGGCATGGGCGGAAACGCGTCCGAGCCCGGCTCGATGTAGGCCACGTGGCCCGACCAGCCGATGCCGCCATAGCACACGTCGGCCCCGCCCAGGTCTTCGATCATCTTACCGTAGTGCACGAAGTTCTCGTTCGTCGGGCCCTGGATCTGGCTCTCCGGCGGCCGCAGCTCGGGATCCAGCTTGGCATAGAAGTTCTGCTTCACGTTGAACAGGAAGCTGTTCTCCCACGTCTCCGGCGCGATGTTGCCATCCTGGTCTGCGCATTCGTCCATATTGAACGTGTACAGGTTGCGCAGATTGACACGGAACTTGTTGCACAAGAGCGCCACTGCTGAGTAGAGCGGCTCGGGATTCGGCAGGATGATGACGTGCCGCCGCCCTTCGTCGGCCGCCTGTTTGATGCGACCGAACATCGTCATCACCAGGTGAAACGCGAATTCCTCATCCTTCAGGATCGTGACCTTCAGGTTCGGGTGCCGGTAGTTGGCGAAATCGGCGTGGGTGAACGCCCGCGCTCGCTCGCACGCGGCCTGGTCCTGGAATGGAATCCAGGAGGCCATCTTGAATTTGAGACCTTTGAACATCATTGCCTCCGTGATGAGCTCGGATGAGACACCGCTAATTGCCCGCTATTTCGGGTTGCCCGCTGAGGAGTGGCCAGAGTGCCCGGTAGCGCTCGAAGAGCGCGGCATAGACCTCTCGGTTGCCCGGCTCCATGCGTCGTGATCGCCCCATGATGGTGCGGCCAGCTGACTCGACCCGCTCGAACACCCCCGCCCCGATCCCCGCCAGAACGGCTGCGCCCCAACTGGCAGCCTCGGAGACGGTCGGAACGATCACAGGAGTCCCGGTCACGTCGGCGACGATCTGGGGCCAGATCGGGCTGCGAGCCGCGCCGCCGACCATCGTCAGCTTGTGGACGGCCACGCCGGCAGCCCGAATCTCGTCCAGCGCCCAGCGCAGTTCGCAGGCCACACCCTCCATCACGGCCCGGCTCAAGTCATCCCGGCCATGAGTCAGGGTCAGCCCGAGGAAACCTCCTTGCGCCAGGCCATAGGAACCAGCATGCCCGCCGGCCAGCGGGCAGAAGAGCACGCCGGCCGCGCCGGGCTGGGAACGGGCTGCGGCGGCGTTGATCGCTTCGTACAACGCCGAGCGAGGCTCGCCACCCTGCCGTCCCGCCCAGACGTGATCCGCCAGCCACTCCAGCGACGTGCCGACGGCCCCCAGGCTGCGGATCGCGCCCCAGCGGCCGGGCACGGCATGACAGCTCAGCGCCATCCCGCTGCGCCGCCCGACTTCCAGGCTTTCGGGGACGGCCAGCAGCACCCAGGCCGTGCCGCACGAGAGCAGCACCGCCCCAGGCCGTGTCACCCCCATCCCGACGGCCGCAGAGTATTGGTCGTGTGCGCCGTTGATCACCGGCAGACCTGCCGGCAGCCCGGTTGCCGCGCTGGCCTCGGCCGTGATCTTCCCCACGATGCTCCCGGAGGGACGGATCGGGGAGAGTTGATCGCGCCGAATGCCTGCCAACCCCAGCAACCAATCATCCCAGTCACCGATCTCGATGTTCAGCAGTTGGGTGATGCTGGCATCCGAGGGATTCATGCACAGTTCGCCGGTCAGCCGATTGCCGATGAAGTCGTTGACGAAAAGGAAATGCCGCGTGCGAGTGAAGAGATGGGGTCGCTGGCGTTTGAGCCAACGGATGTGCTGTAACGGCAGACCGGCCATCAGCGGCCAGCCGGTCTTGGCCGCGAAGGCCGCACCGCCATGCTGGGTGCGAAGTTCCTCACACTCCCCCTGCGCGCGACCATCCATCCAACTGATCGCGTTGTAAGTCGGCTGGCCGTTGACATCTACGGGGATGGTCGTCCCCCCCTGCGAGGATTGAGCCAGCGCCAGCAACGATTCACCGGGCCGGAGTTGGGTCGCCACCGATCGCAGGACGGAGGTCACGGCGCGCCACAACTCCTCGGGATCCTGCTCCACCCAACTGGGCTGGCCCCAGCCCGCTTGCGGCGTGAGCAGGCCATAGGGCGTGGCGGCAGACGCCCGGACGTTGCCCTCCAGGTCGAAGAGGAGCGCCTTTGTCGCAGTTGTGCCGACGTCAAGCCCCAGGAGCATGAGGCGATCCCGCGGCGGCGGACAACAATCGGGCCGCGTTCCCATACAGCACGTCCTCCACATCTGCCGGGGTTAGCCCCGCGGCTTCGGCGGCCTGGCGGAAGGCAAAGAGCTCTTCGTACAGGAAGAAGGAGAGCTGTTCCCCATCAGCCTGGCTCACCTCGCGCATGTGCGGGTCGTCGGACACGTCGCCGTAAAGCCCCGCCGGCACCAGGTTGACGTAGAAGCCATTCTCACAGATGCGGCGCATGCGCATCCGCACCACCGGCAGGTCGCTGCCGAACAGGATGCGCCTGGGGCCGACCGCGCACAACAACCGTTCCATCACATAGCCGTTGGTGTTGGCGCTGAAGTCGAAACACATGCGCTCCGTGTCGGCCAGCACGTCGAAGGCATCGCCGATGTCTTCGGGGCAATAGGCGCGGCCGATGTGAGCGATGACGAGCTTGATGTTGGGATAGCGCCGTTCGATCTCTCGCATGTGCGCCAGATTCAGGGGATCGCGCAGCCGGGCAGGCCGGGGGATGTGCAAGAGCACGATCCAGCCGTGCGCATTGGCGACCTTCAGGTGTTGATGCGGCAGGAAGTCGTAGATCGTGATCTCGGCGGACGGGATGTAGACCGGCGCCAGGTTCAGATATGGCTTGAGGCCCAGGAAGCCGCCGGCCGTGACGCGACGGGCCAACTCGTTAGCCGTCCATTCCGGCAACGTGACGATCAGGCCGGGCAACCCCCGCTCCCGGATCGCGTCGCTGATGTAGCCGTTGGCCTGCTCCTGGTCCACATCGCGCTCGGGCCAGCCGAGGAGCATGGGAGTGACCTCGCGGCCGGGCAAGATCAGGCGGTAGGTCTCCAGCAGATCGTCCACGGAGTTTTCGTCGGCAACGCGGCTGGGCCAGGTGGGGCCGCGGGTGATGTGCGATCCGGGCAGCCTGAACGCCTTCAGCCACACATGGGTGTGGAAATCAATGATCTTGTGCGGGAGGAAGTCCGCCAGCCGCTCGGTATAGAAGCGGCGGTCGCTCTCGTGGACTGGGAAAAGCATGATGACCTTGCCTACTTCAGCCTGTAGGTAGCGGCCGCTTCCTCAGGCGTCGCGCGGCCGCGCACTACGTCCTTCAAGGCGGCCAGGAAATCGGCCGGGCGGCTGGCTTGCAGGACGTTTCGGCCGTAGACGACCCCCTTGGCGCCCGCGGCGACCGACTTCGCGGCGAGGTTCAGCGCATCGATCTGCCTGGGCAGTTTCTCGGCGCCGAGCGCAAATACCGGAATCGGCGTGCCCTCGACCACCTCGGCGAAACGATCGCCGGTGTAGAAGGTCTTGATGGCGTCGGCGCCGAGCTCACAGACAATGCGGCAGACCTTCTTGACGTAGTCGTGGAATTCCTCGGTTTGACTGCGGAGACCGCCGGCCGGGAACACCTCGCCGATGATCGGCATACCCAGATCGGCAGCCTCCTCGGCCAGGGCG